>Ga0181578_10000274_pt1 | contig 48790 bp, 46 predicted proteins | sample 071ome_21_FD_148659 | JGI IMG/M metagenome (GOLD analysis project Ga0181578, IMG submission 148659) | Coastal salt marsh microbial communities from the Groves Creek Marsh, Skidaway Island, Georgia - 071401CT metaG (spades assembly) | ecosystem: Environmental > Aquatic > Marine > Intertidal zone... | reverse complement strand
AGGTGCCGACCCAGGTGATTGGGGAAGCCTGAGCGCCGGGAGGGCAAGAAGTGTAAGTTCCGCCACAACAGGTACAGAGCGTGCCGCTCATGGCGCAATAGCGCCAGTAGTCGCAGCTTTGGGGATCACCTACTTCCTGGATAGAATTCTGTGCAAAGGAGCGAGACACTGGTAGCAAGGGCAGGGACGCGACACCGGCCAGCATCATGCCCAGTCTGGACAGGAAATTACGGCGCGAGATTCTGCGGGCCAGCGCAAGCGCTGTTCTGCGTGCACCGTCGTCAATCCAGTAGTAGCCCCGGTCGATCAAATATTCTAGTTTCATGATGTCTGTTCCATTGCTTCAGGCTCAGCCCGGTCGCGGGAATTTGCCATGTACTCCTGCAGACTGGTGACACCGGTATCCATGGCCTCGACCAGGCTCTCAAGGTGTTCACGGTTATTCACCAGTCCCTTGCTTTCAAGTATCCCGTCGTTTCCGATCAATACCGCGAAGGGCAATTTGCTGACGCCGTATGTCATGCCTAGCTGTTGGGATATGACATAGGGATATGCCGCGAGCCCGAGATCCTGAACATAGGTGCGGTGTGCCTCCAGAGCATCGCCGTCACTGGCAAACACGAGTTTTAGACGACGGTTTTCGGCGCTTGCCAGCGATCTGGCAGTTGGTACCAGGGTCTTACACACCGGACAGGTGGGTGAGACAAACAGGACCATGGTCGCAAGCCCCTCCGGACTTCTGCCGCCGACAGTAATGGTTTTACCATCGAGGGTTTGAAGTTCCAGTTCGGTGGCAAGTTCGCCTACCCTGGGTCCACTGGTAGGCATCAGTGCGCCGGCAGGTGCCACGCGCTCGTGCAGAATACCCACCTGTCGGGTGAGCGCGAACACCAGCAATGCCAGCGCAACTACCGCCAGCCACAGAACAATAGTGGAGATGATCAGCGCTTCAACCACGGGCTTCTCTCCAGGACGCGATAGCTCCGCGGTTCAGCAACAGTTGGTTGAACGCGGCGTAATAAAGCAGCGCTGTGAGGGTCGTCAAGATTAACAGGCCGTGATCCATCATCGTCAGGTTTCTGCCGGATACCGCTAGCAGTGGCACGAGCGCCAGGCATGCCAGTAAAAGGTTGCGCGCGACCAGCCAGACGGAAAGCAGCTGGCCCCGAGCCGAGTCAGAGTGGCTGGATGCAAAACTGCAACCGCAGTCGATGTGGGAGCGTCCTCTGGCGAGATTGATGGCAATGGACAGTCCGTAGATCAGTAACAAGGCGCTGCTTGCAAGCGGCAGGACTGTGGCGGCCTGCAGCGAAAATACCGAAACCATCCACAGGCTACCGGCAAATAGCTCCATCAGCGGTACAAGAACCGCTGCCGCAGGGACCAGGTGTGGCGGTAAGACCCTATATTCCGACACGATGGCAGTGAAGCGGGCGCGATCGCCGAACTTGTGGGCGCCTGCCAGAATAAATAGCAGGCCAAAACTTAGCGCGACGCAACGGAAAATTTGCGGATCGAGCATGGTCTAGAAATCCTCGAACATGGACGCACCGGGGGTGGTAATACTGCGTTCGTGAGCAAAGGTCATGGCATCGTATACATCCGTGCCCCCACCTTCTGTGGCGGTAACAAGCTTCGGCCGGTCTTCCTGAGTGACCATCAGGCTGTTTATCGGAGGATCCATTTCCAGTCTTTCAATCCGGCGCCGCGAATCGAGGCTCAGTACCCAGACTTCTTCGCCGGGCTCATGATGCGTGTCAACGGGACCCTGGTGCATGGCGACATAGACTAACCCGGTATCCTGGTGCACGCTGAGAAATTCCCGGCCGCCAGGTCGCCAGTCTTCTTCGCCCTCCGGAACGATATTCCAGGGCTCGCTGATATTTATCTGGTCATCGTCGGTAGTGATCTCGTAGGCCACCCCTGCATGCGTGATAAGCAACCAGCCATTGGCAGTCCGGGCTGTGCGGTCAAAAATCGCGTCTTCCTGTACGTCGAAAAACACCTCGCTGCGCACGCGATTGGATTCGTAACCGCTGAGGTCCAGCTGAATGAGCTGCAGGGTGCCGTCACCGCATACCATCAGGAAATCGTTGTCGGCTACCGGTAGAATAACTGCGCAGCCGGGGGTCGAGATCTCGTAAATAAACAATCGGTCAACAACATCGACAATACTAACCGAGTGTCCGGGGTTCATGTTAAGTACCGCCAGGTGACGACCATTGCCAAGCAGGCCGAGATGGTTGCGCACTGCCAGGCGAGCCATGTGATTGGGTATGATGACTTCAGCGATGGGGCTGAGGTTTTCAAAATCGTAGACAGCAACAAGGTCGGTACGCTCGCCACGAACTCCGCGGGACATGTAGGACTCGGCCGCGTAAAACTCGCGTCTCTCGTGGGACATGGTCACCGCGGGCGTACGCCGGGAAAGAGACAGCAAGCCCTGCATTTCACCGCTTTCGGCATCAAAAATGTAGCCACCATTATTGGTTTTGGAGATGAACCAGTTTGCACCCGGTTCGGGCATGGTCTCGACAGATATCTGCTCTGGCTGAATCTGGGCAGAGGCGAGGGGTAACCATATAGATGTGAAAAAAACAGCCCACGTTCGCGCGCGCATCATCGTTCTCCTGATGGTCAGCTTTCTTGATCGAGTCTACTTACCAGCCAACAGCCTGTCCATCTTTACGGTGGTCTGATCCGCCGCGGTAGATACCGTTTACCGGGCTATCGTCAATTACGCTTTGCTCCGTAAAAACCGGCTCTGGCAGCGACGGATCCCGGGTAAAGAGAATACCCTGGTAACCGCCGACTCGTCCGCCATTAACGCTCCGTACGTCGTGTCCCCTGGCCTCAAGAGCCCGGCCTACCAGACTATAAAGCCCGTGTTCCAGCGACAGCACATTGCTGTTCTGGCTGTGGGTGAAGCGAGCGGCATCGGTGGTCATCTGCACGTTCATGCCGTGGTCGATTACGTTCACCATATGCTGGGCGTGCGTTTCCGGCTGCACTGAACCGCCCATATTGCCGAAGGTCATCAGCGGCTCCCCGTTCTGCATGACAAAACCGGCAATGATTGAGTGAAAAGGTCTCTTGCGGGGTGCGACCACATTGGGATGGTCCTGGTCGAGCGAAAAGGCGACCCCACGATTGTGCAATATCATTCCATAGGGCGGAATGGTCGCACCGCTGCCATAAACGGAGAAAATGCTGTGTATGAATGAGACCATGTTGCCCCAGCGGTCGGCGGTTGTGAGGTAGATGGTACCGCCGTCCAGGCCGCCTTTGATGGAGGGTTCAGAGGCACTGTTCATGTCGATGCGGCCGCACAGCGAGCGCGCGTAGGACTTGGAGAGAAGACGATCAACGGGGATGTCGGAGAATTTAGGATCACCGTTGTAGGCCTGCAGATCGGAGTAGGCGAGCTTTTTGGCCTCCACCATGAAATGCCAGTAGTCCGGATTTGACGGCCCCAGAGCCGCCAGATCGAGTCCATGCTGAGGCGCGCAAACTTCCAGGATATTGAGCATTTCCAGCGCGGCGAAGCCCTGACCGGGAGGAGGCAGCTGAAAAATGTCATAACCATGATAGTTGGTAGTAATGGGCTCTACCCATTCTGATTCGAATTCCGCCAGGTCCTCTTGGGTCATCACGCCGCCTTCGCTTTGCACCTTGGCGACGATGGCATCGGCTATCGGTCCGCGGTAAAAGGCGTCGCGCCCCTGGCTCTGGATGAGTCGCAGGGCGTCGGCCAGTCCGGGATTGCGGATCAGGCTGTAAAGCGGCGGTACCTCACCATTATCGAGAAATACCGCAGCAGAATCCGGATCATTACGAATTTTTTGCTGCACGCTCATCAGGTCCTGGTGACGGCGCTCCGCCTGGCCCCAGCCTTCCTCGGCCAGACGCGCGGCGCGTTCGAAAGTCTCCTGAAATCCCAGTGAACCGAATCTTTCCAGCAGCGCCGCGTAGCCGGAGACAGCACCCGGGACAGTAGCGGCATTGACACCGGTACCGGGTACCTGGTCGACGTTCAGCTGTTGTTTAAAGAATTCCGGGGTCCAGCCTGCAGGGGCCCAGCCCGCTGAATTAAGAGCGTACAGCTTTTTGTCCCGGGCGCTCCAGACTAGTGCGAAAAGGTCTCCCGCCAGTCCCGTATCGTTTTGCGAGGTGACATCCAGTACGGCAGCCGCTGCCACAGCGGCATCGATGGCGTTACCGCCCTGTTGCAGAATTTCCAGTCCGGCCTGCGCCGCCAGCGGATCGCTGGTGGCGACCATGCCGTGGCGTGCCAGGACCTCGGATCGACCCTGTCCAAGCCAGCCCTGGCCGCGGGCGCCGGGGGCCGCCACGATGGTGGCAGCGGGATTGGTGTTGTTAGCATCGGGAATGCCGAAGGGGTTGGCTGATTGGGCCTGGGTCAATGCGGGCACAATGAATAGGCAGCTCAGCAGCAGGTGTATCGGTCGCGGGTGATACGTGCCTCGGCGATCAGAATAAGCATGAGTCATGAAGGAAACTCTCAGGTTGTTAGTCCAGGAAATGTCTAATAGCAATATTAATTTCCCTGAATCTTACAGGTTTCCTGGCAGAGGTAAAACAGAAAGCCCTGGCGCTGAAAGGCTGTGGTGCCGGGGAGAGAAAGTAAAATTTAGCCCACTTGACCGAACAGTTTGCGACGGTCGAAGCGCTGCAATATGGTAGGTAGATAGACCAGGTCGAGGACTAGTGCCAGCACTACTATGGGAACCAGGAGCTTGGCCGACTGCTGAAAATAGAGAGTACTCGCTCCGATAAGTATGGTTACTCCCAGCGCCAGCACCGCGGTGGTTACCACGAGGGCTGGGCCGGCAGTATCAAGGGAGCGATTGAAAGCTGCCTCGATCGTTAACCCCTCCTCGCGCCCGTGCAGGTAATGAGTGAGGAGATGAACCGTGTCGTCCACAACCAGCCCAATGCTGATACTGAACAGCATCATGACGAATGGGTCAAGCTGGCCAACGAAAAGCCCCCAGGCACCAAATACCATGGTAGCGGGCAACAGGTTAGGAACTACGCTCAGCAGCCCGAAGTAAACGCTGCGGAAACCGATGATGAGGATGAGAGTAATCAACAACAGGCTAAAACTGTAGCCTTGCAGCAACTCCCGGGTAACGAGACTGTCCATGCGGGCGAACAGCACTATGGGACTGCCGTGAATCAGCTGTCCCCCTTTGACTGATTGCTGAAAATAGGTCGTTATTCGATTATCCAGCTCGATGAGTTCCTCGTTAGTTAGCGGTATCGCGTTGATTACCAGCCGGATGGTCGAGTAGTCCGCGTCGATAAAATTTGCCAGGGGAAAGTCGGGGAACTCGATATCCTGGTAGATACCGAGGTCGTTGGCGATGGCAAACACATCGTTGGGAATGGTGTAGTAAGCCGGGTCCTGGCCACCCCTGGCCATGTGAATCGTCTTGACCACTTCAACCAGACTGCCGGCATTATCGATTTCCGGTTGCGCGACCAGCCAGGCGCTGAAACTTTCCATCTGCCGCAAAAATTCCGGTTCTATGGCCCCACCTTCTTCAATGGCGCGCAATCCATAGGTCAGGGAAGGGCCCCGTTGCAGGCGGCGGCTCACAATGTCGTAGTACTTACCGACCTCGGAATCAGCAGCAATGAAGTCCAGCCGGTCGAAATCGGTATTGTTTAGCGGCAGCAACAGCAGCGTGAGGACGGCAAGGCTGGTGCACCCAATAAACAGTTTCCTGTCATGTCGTTGCCAGAACGGAATAACGCGCCTTACTAATCGATAGGGAAGGACGACATCCATGGTTCTGCGATGTGCCCCGGTTTTCATCGACACCCAGGTCAGCAGGGACGGTAGCACGGTAAACGTGAAGATAAAGGCGAAACCGATGCCCAGAGCAACGATACGACCGAACTCCTGAATGGCGGGGGAAGAACTGAGGTTCAGGGACAGGAAACCGATACCGGTAGTGAGTGTCGCCAGCAGAACCGGTTTCAGGTTGTAGCGAATACTGGTATCCATGGACTGGAGGCAATCCTGCCCTTTGTGCAGCTGCTGTTTAAAGATTGAAATTATATGGACGCTGTGAGCGACAGATATGATCACTACGACCAGCGGGGCAATTACCGAAATAGTATTGAAGCCGATACCTGTGAATCCGATTACACCGATTGTGCAGATAATCGACAATAGCGCCTGTCCGAGGATGCAGGCGCCGAAACTTATTGAATGGAAGCAATAACAGATTGCCAGCACACAAATAAGAATAACAATCGGCATCAACGTGGTGAGGTCGTCGATCATTGCATCCTCGGTCGACTGCTCGAAGAGCACGTCGCTATTGACGTAGATATCTATATCCGGGTGGGATTCCCGCAGTGTCTCGAGTAGCGCCTGGAGTCCATCAGCCAGTTGCAAGCGCGCATTCTGGTCCGTGCTCTCCAGATCAAAAAACACCGTGGCGAAGGTCAGCGTGGACTGCTCGCTCAGGAATGTTCCCATTAGCAATGGATCCTCGAGCGCCTGCTCTTGCAGCTGCATTAGCTCGGGGACCGAGTACTGTTCAGAAGGACGCTCAAACAGCACGAAATTGCGCTGCGGCGAACGATAATCAAGGATCGATGACAGGCGCGTCGCCCCTGGCAAATTCTGGTATTGACTGGCCAGGTTTCGCAGTGCAGCGAGCACCCCTTGATTGAAAACGGAACCGATACCTTCCGAGTTTGTCAGCGCAAACGTTGCTGTCAGAACGGTGGGGAACCGCTCTTCCATGTCGCTCAATTCTGCCACATAGGGATCGCTTTCACTGAGCAGTTCGCCAATGGACGTATTGAAACTCGTCGATAATATGCCTAGGCCGCACACCATGCCCAGCAAGAGACTGACCATTAGCAAGGCGATACGATGACTGACTAGCAGCAGGAATTGGGGGTCTTTTTCAGTTTCAGTCATTCGTTATGTCTTCAGGTAATCGCGGCACAGATCAAGCCAACTGTCGATGCCGGGGCTTTTATATTTTTGTTTGTGCAGCACGAAATAGAAATTGCGCTGCCAATTTCTGTCTGGCGCCTCGAGTGGCACCAGCGACCCCCGCCGGAATGCCTCTTCGAGAGTGATCCGGGACAGGCAGCCGATTCCGAGGTTAGCTTCAACGGCGCGTTTAATTCCCTCGGTGTGCTGCAGCTCCAGTTGAATTCTCAGATTAGATAATAATCCTGTCATTGCTCGATCAAAGGCCTGCCTCGTACCCGATCCGGGTTCGCGCACAACCCATTTTGCCGCCAGCAGATCGTCGTCAGTCAGGACTCGCTGCGTTGCAAAGGGGTGGTCTGGTGCGCAGAACAACGCCAGCTCATCATTACGCCAGGGAAGCACTTCGAGATCAGGTTCCTGCAGTTCACCTTCTACTAATCCGATATCAAGCTCGTAATTGAGTAATTTGCCGGCGATTGACCGGGTGTTCTCCACCGTCAAATCTATCCGGGCATCCGGGTGCTCTGAGATAAAGCGGGCGATGATTCCAACTGCCAGATAATTACCGATGGTCAGGGTTGCTCCGACCTTGATTGTCCCGATCGGCTCACTTCCGGTAAGGGTGAGCTCAAACTCCCTGGCTCGGGCCAGTAGCGCCTCGGCTTTGGGCCTGACGTGCTGACCCAGTTCGTTCAACTGCAGTCGTTTGCCGATGCGATCAAACAGGCGTATGCCAAATCGTTGCTCGAGTTCCTTCAAGGCAGTACTGGCAGCTGATTGGGATAGCGCGAGGCTGCTTGCCGCCTGTGTGACATTCTCGCAGCGCGCGATGGCCAGGAATACTTCCAATTGTCGAAGCGTTATTCTCACGACATCTCCCGTTGTCGAAACCGAAATTATATCTAAAAAATAGAATATACATATATAAATAATTAATTTTACAGATATAAAGCGAACTCCTAGACTGCGACTTCACTATCAGATGTCTGCCCGATCAGGATAAAGAGGATGGCTGCACTATCGAGACAAAGCGTGACCAGTGTCCATCACTGGAACGATTCGCTTTTCAGTTTCAAAACCACCCGCGATCGGACTCTGCGTTTCGAGAATGGTCACTTTGTGATGGTGGGCATGGAAGTTGAGGGCCTCCCATTGATGAGGGCTTACAGCATAGTAAGCGCTAACTACGATGAAGAGTTGGAATTCCTGAGTATCAAGGTACCAGACGGCCCGCTCACTTCTCGATTGCAGAGCATCAATGTAGGTGATGAGTTGCTTGTCAGCAGTAAGCCGACCGGAACGCTGATAGTCGATCACCTGCTGCCCGGCAAAAACCTTTATCTACTTTGTACCGGGACCGGGCTGGCGCCTTTTATGAGTATCATCCGCGATCCGGAAACTTATGAGCGTTTTGATAGTATCGTACTTGCTCACGGTGTTCGCAGGATCAGCGATCTGGCCTACCAGGAAATAATCCTGCAGGAATTGCCGAATAACGAATACTTTGGTGAACAGGTCAGACAGAAACTGATTTATTACCCGACTGTGACCCGGGAGCAATTTCGCAATCAGGGGCGCCTCACTGCGTTGTTGAGCAGCGGTAAACTGTTCAGCGACGTTGGTCTGCCCGCAGCGGACCCGACACAGGATCGATTCATGCTATGCGGAAGTCCCTCGATGCTGAAAGATACCTGTCGGATTCTTGAAGCGCAGGGATTCACCGAATCCCGTCAGGGCATCAAGGGGAGTTATGTGATTGAAAGGGCGTTTGCAGAAACCTGACGGACGACATCAGGGGTCAAAAAATCGCGATAAGACAACCCTTGGAGTCGGGAATATCGTCCATGTTGACAGTGCCGCCCGCCAGCACGGTGTTCAGCGCGTCTTTCAGATAGTGCTCGGATGCTGAATTTCTCTGGGTTTCATATCCTAGCTGATCATTGATGGGGCCGCGAAAGAGAACAGCCCGGGTGCGCGGATTAACCACGAAAACCTCGGCGGTACGCTCAACCCCGAGGCTTTTGGCCAGCACCTGTCCTTCGTCCTTCAGGATGGGGAAATCGATACCGAAATTTTCTGCCTCGCGACTGATGGCTGCGAGGGAGTCCTGAATATTTGAATTGAAAGCGAGAAACTCGATGCCCCTGTCCTGGAATTCAGCTCGAACTTCGCGCAGATTAGGCAACGCTATCCTGGCAATCGGACAGCCATTGCCCTGAACGTAGAACACCAAGAACTCGCGGTTCCCGTACATATCAAGATTATGGGTATGGCCAAGGTGATCGGTAAGCTCAAATTCCGGCATTGTTTTGAGCCAGTCGTCCGCGGCCTTTGACAGCTGAGCCGCTGTTGCGACGACCACGGCAATCAGAAATAGGCTGATTGACTTCATTTGAATTATCTCCTTCGCTCTTTCATCCAATCCGACTTGCAGCAATTGGTATGTCTTCATTGCGTATCCTGACGGGTGCGCCAGTCTGTGGACGGAAATACGTTCATTCTACCAGCTGGTCGCGAAATTTCGAGTTCAATGGTTAACTCGGTACAGTCTCTGATTACTACCATCAGTTGATTATGGTTCAGCGCAGCAGGTTCGACGCTGCACTCGTGCGAGTCTTGAAAGTGTCAATCTGCCTCTCCCCAAGCGTTCATCAAGCGCCCCAGTCATGGCCCCGTCGCGTCCGTGCAACGTGTTTTCTGTGACATTTCGCAGGCTTGTCGGAGGCTCGTAGGGCGAGTATGCTCAACCTCATATGCATTGGATTGCAGGGGTGGGCGTCTACTTGCTGCAAGGAACCCGGCGGAGGGTCGAAGTCATGAAATGCTCGTTTATTACGAATTTTTTCGTTCTCTCGTTGCTTGCTCTACCTGCGGCGGCCCAGGAATGGGAAGTTCCCCGCACACCGGACGGCAGACCAGACCTGCAGGGAATCTGGACTAATGCCACCCAGACACCTTTGCAGAGGCCGACGGAATTCGGTACTCGAGGTTCCCTCAACCAGCAGGAAGCGGCAGAGTTGGAGGCTTCCTGGCGCAACCGTATCGCCCGGGCCAGCGCCCCCAGCGATCCGGACCGGGCACCGCCAACTGATGGCAATACCGATCTTGGCTACAACAATTTCTGGGTCGATCGTGGCACTAATGTGATTCGGATCGGCGATGAGTACCGTACTTCGATTGTCGTGGATCCTCCCGATGGACGCATTCCTGATCTCGAAGGGAGGCCGCAGAATGATCTGCGCAGCCAGTTTCGTGCCATGCCCGGCATTGACCCGTACCACGGTCCGGAAACGAGACCTCTGGGGGAGCGCTGTCTGCTGTCATTCGGATCCAGTTCCGGACCCCCGATGTTGCCAGTCATGTACAACAACAATTACCAGATCGTTCAGACCCCTGACCATGTGATGATCATGGTAGAAATGGTCCATGATGCTCGCATTATCCGGATCGATCAGGACCATTTTGAAACTGATTTTGAGAAATGGATGGGAGATTCGGTGGGTTACTGGGAAGGAGACACTCTGGTTGTGAAAACCCGGAATTTCCATTCGCAACAATCCTATCGGGGCAGTTCCCCCGAACTGGTGGTGACCGAGCGATTTGAGTTAATCGAACCAGGTAAGATCAGGTACTCCTTCACCATGGAGGATCCATTAACCTATCAGCGCGCCTGGACTGGTGAGGTAGCCATGAACCGTCGTCCGGCGGGTGATCGTATGTACGAATACGCCTGTCATGAAGGTAATTATGCTTTCTTCGGAATTCTCGGCGGTGCCCGACGGCTCGAGGTTGAAGCCAGCAATTGATTGCATCTGCTGCTCCAAAGGCTGACCGAGGCTGAATTTGAATTGCCGCCAAGGATAAAAGTACCCCGCTATGACCTCACGCACCGCCAGGCACTATGTCGATCTGGTATTCGGCAAGCCCTTCGCTGTAATCACCGTCTTGCTGCTCATCGTGGCATTTTTCGCCTGGCATGCCCGGGATTTTCGCCTTGATGCGTCGGCGGATTCCCTGCTGCTGGAAAACGACCCCGATCTGGAGTTTTCGAGGGAAATTAGCCGGCGCTATGGTGCCCGGGATTCGGTCACCGTCGCTTACACTCCCCGGGGTGACCTGTTTTCCGATGCAGAGTTGCGCACGCTCGGCGCGCTTCGTGACGAGCTGTTGGCATTGGAGCAAGTGCAGTCCGTTGACAGTATTCTCAATGTCCCGGTTTTCGAAGACACGCCACTGACCGGTATTTCCGAGGATTACCTGACCCTTGAAGACGAGGAAACCGACCTCGATGCTGCGCGCGAGGAGATAATGACCAGCCCGGTATTTCGCAACGCGGTCATCAGCCCGGACGGGAGCACAGCCGGCATGCTGGTTGGATTCAGGGCTGATGAGACTGCACTGGCATTGCTGGCCAGGCGCAGCGAATTAAGATCCAGCCGACTGGAACGCGAGCTGACCAACGAAGAGTCGGAAGAGTTGGAGCGCGTGGAATCAGAGTACGACGAGTACAGCGTTATCCTGGCAGACCGTCAGCATGAGACAATCAGCAATATCAGGGAAATCCTCGACGGCTATCGCGATGGAGCAACTATCTATCTGGGTGGTGCGCCGATGATCGCGGATGACCTGGTCACGTTTGTGCGGGGAGATTTGAGCAGTTTTAGTTTTGCCGTTCTGATTCTCATCATCGTTGCTCTGGGCCTTATATTTCGTAAGCCAAGGTTTGTATTCATGCCGTTGGTCTGCTGCGCCGTGGCAGGCACCGTCATGGTGGGCATGCTGGGAATGATGGACTGGCGGGTTACCGTGGTGTCCTCGAATTTTATTTCGCTTCTGCTGATCATCACTATTTCGCTTACCGTGCATCTTATGGTGCGTTACCGGGAACTGCGCGCGACCCGTCACTATTCAGATCATGACAAACTGCTTCGTCATTCCGTGCTCAGCATGTTCAGACCGTGTCTCTACACGGCGCTGACTACCGCGGTGGCATTCGGGTCGCTGATAGTCAGTGGCATTTTGCCAATCATAAATTTCGGCTGGATGATGATGATGGGAGTGGGGACTGCCTTGCTGGTGGCATTCACCCTTTTCCCGGCGATTATGAGCATACTCGGGCGCGATGAAACCAGACTGTCTTCGGATCTGAAACTGAACCTGACATCGGCGTTGGCAAATCTCACCGACAGACTGCGGGGTCGAGTTCTCGTCATCTATGTCCTGATAACCGTGTTTAGCGTGCTTGGATTGAGCAGACTACGGGTTGAAAACAGCTTTATCGATTATTTCCGTGAAGACACGGAAATTTTTCAGGGAATGTCGCTGTTTGATGAAAAGTTGGGCGGTACGCTTTCCTTTGATGTGATTGTGGATTTGCCAATGGCGGACGCAAGCTTCGATGATGGCTTTGATGACGGGTTCGACGATGCGTTTGGCTTTGGCGATGAACCTGATGCTGATGAGGACGCATACTGGTTTACGGCGCCTAAAATGGAGCAGGTGAAGGCAATTCATGAATACCTGGATAACGATCCCCGCACCGGCAAGGTGCTGTCCTTTGGGGCTGTAATTCAGCTGGCGGAAAAACTCAACGGCAATCAGCCTATCGACGGAGTATTGTGGGCGTTGCTATACAGTCGGATTCCTGAAACCTTGCGGGAGACGGTACTGAACCCCTTTGTTTCTATCGAGGCAAACCAGTTGCGGTTTAATGTGCGCGTGATCGAATCGGCGAAAGATCTTAACCGCAACGAGCTGTTGCAGGGCATCGAGTTGGGCCTGGAGCGGGAGTTTGGCTTCAGCGATGACCAGGTCCGGCTGAGCGGAATTCTGGTGATGTACAACAACGTTCTGCAGAGCCTTTTCCAGTCCCAGATTCTGACCCTTGGAGTCGTGTTGTTCGCCATCATGCTGATGTTCATGACGCTTTTCAGATCACTTAAAATCGCCGTGATCTGTATCATTCCCAATGTCATAGCCGCGGCGTTTGTGCTCGGCATCATGGGTTGGCTGAATATTCCACTTGATATCATGACCATTACCATAGCAGCCATCTCCGTTGGAATCGGAGTCGACAATACAATCCATTACATGCACAGGTTCAGGCGAGAATTTCCCCGATTCGGAGACTATCGCGAGACTATGTTCTATTGCCACAATAGCATCGGCAGAGCCATGTACTTCACGTCCATGACGATAGTCGCGGGCTTTTCTATCCTGGCGCTGTCTAACTTCATTCCCACCATAGTATTCGGCTTATTGACCAGCGTGGCTATGCTGATAGCGCTCACGGCTTCCCTCACTCTGCTACCGCAGCTTCTGATAACGTTCAAGCCTTTGGGTTCTGAATCGGTAAAAGCGTGACATTCTGGGCGTCTACGCGTTGCGGAATACTTGCAATATCGAGCGAATGTTCGATAGAATTGCGACCATCAGAACCGATTTTTCTGATGCCTGATACAGGCAACCGATACCCAGGGGGGGCACAAGCGGACTTATCATAAGTCCGCTTTTTTTTTGCAACAGCGGCAGGCTTAATGGTTGTCCTTGAACCCCGGCCCCTTGTGTTCTATGCTGCCGGAAAGCCAATAACCGCGGGCGATGGGGGTGAACTGGCTAAATCGATACATTTCCGAGTTAAATTGAAAATAGACTTACCGGACTGTGTTTCATGGAGCCACTGTATCGCGCATTCCTTTCGTTCCTTGCGGCGGTAACCATTCAAAGCTGCGATGAAGGCGGAAGTGATCCGGTTGAACTAACACCGGTACAGGCTTTCATGCTGGATTCGAACTCGCTTGACCGGGGTGAAGCACTATTCGCTGGAACTTGCGCGGGCTATTGCCATGGTCTGACTCCTGACGCTGCGGATGCGCCATTCCTTTTCGATTGTGAATGGCAGAATGGTGATGGCGACGATGATATTTTTGCCATAATCTCGGACGGAATTATCGACACCGGCATGGTAGGATTTGGGAATAATTTTCCCGAGGGTGATGACGATAAATGGAAAATAATCGCGTATCTGCGAGCCAACCAACAGCCCTGCGAATAGCCCGCAGAGAGCCCCCGGAACTGCCTGTGAAGGCAAGCAATACTTTTTTACAGCGACAAGTCTAATACCTGTCAACTTGATGGAGTCAAACTATGGACAGCAGAAGTCATCGCGACCGCATAAAACTGAACGACGAAGATGAAAAGAACAGCAAGGAAAAGAGGAACTACGGCCGCGCTTTTATTGACGAGAAGCTTTTCAAATCAAGATCATTGACTATTTTCGGCGAAATCAATGACAAGCTCGCCCGCAATGTTACAGAGCATTTGCTGGCGCTTGCAGCAGAGAACGACGATCCCATTACGCTCTATGTGAGCTCGCCCGGTGGGCATGTGGAATCCGGCGACGTAATTTACGACATGATCAAGTTCATCAGGCCCGAGGTGAGAGCAGTTGGTACTGGGTGGGTAGCGAGCGCCGCGACTACCATATTTCTGGCGGCCAAACCCGAGCACCGCTTCGCGCTGCCCAATACCCGATTTCTGATTCATCAGCCGCTGGGCGGTTCTCGGGGAGTTGCCACTGACATACAGATTCAGGCCGAACAGATTGTGCGCATGCGCGAGCGAATCAACCGCCTGATTGCCGGTGAAACAGGACAGCCATTGGAGCGCGTGGCCCGGGATACTGATCGGGATTACTGGATGACTGTAGAAGAAGCGATCGACTATGGGATCGTCAGCAAGATTGTGCGGTCCATCGACGAAGTAAATTGATTAATATCCAGTGACAGACTCGGTCTGTTTGCGGAGAAGGCTTACTCGCCCTGGCGAATGAAAAGAGCTGTTTGACCTTTGGCAAGTGCACATACCACCATGTATTCCGGCACGCAGTTGATCGCTTCGACGACCGCGACGTCATCGCCGGTCAATCGTGCCTGCAGAGTGGCGGTAGCTCCCGCGTAAGTCACCTGAAAGGTGGCTAGGTCAGCGTTGACACTACCCGGCTCGGATGTCCACAAAAAACCGAGAGATTGCACTTCTTCGACTCGGAACTCGCTATTCCCTGCGTTGACAGCCACGCTGAAAAGAGTTCCCTGGGCCAGCCAGATTCCATTCCAGTCTGCTGCTGAAGGCTCTTCGATAGGAGTTTGTGCACCTGCCGTTAGGCAAGCCAAACAGGCAACGCAGGCGCCAATCAGGTTCATCATGCGAATCATTAGTCTTTGCATGGTTAGCAATCCTGTCTAGGCAAAAGTCAGTCCGATACCGAATAATTGTCCGTGAAAAATAGTAACCAGGCTATAGAGCCCATATCCTACGATCAGTGCTGTGCTATCCCATAGCAACGAGGGCTTGCGAGAATGGGGTGCCCGGACAATTGCCAGTGTGCGGAATTTGGTTAGCGCCCAGACTGTCAGGCAACCAAACAGTAAAATCGATGCCAGGTCTCCATTGGCCCACAAGTGGGCGGCACCCCCTATGGCAGTACCCAGTAGCATTGGATTCAGAGTTATACTGCGGATGTAAGATAGCGGTAAATTGCCAGCTGTCAGCAGGATGAACGCTGGCAGCATGATGAAGTGTGTTATACCGCGTAACTCGTAGCGCGGTTCGTAGATCATGATAAAAGGAGACATCGACTTGCCCAACACGATTAGAATAAGACCAATCAGGGCAATCAGTGAGAAGGTGGCTTTGTAGGGTTTTTCACCCAAGCTGTTACGAACGATGTCCCGCAGATTTAGTTCTCGAAGCAGATGCACGCCGACAAACAGTGTCAAACCCAGCAGAAGTATGTACATAATCGGAGCGGTTGGTCGGGTAGGCGATGATCGACAGTGTAGCACGAGGTCCCTGACTGGGGATATTGCACCGGCCGCCGGGCTCGCGTGGATATCGGGCTAGAATTGCAGGACAAAGGTCGACAGCAAGGCTGCGTACAAAAGAGAAAGCTCACACAATGTGACGGATACAAGCAAATCTATACGAGTTGAAAAACAACAAGCAATTAAGAGGGTCGAAAAATGAAATTTCACTATCTTACTTTCTGCGCCCTTGCTGTTTTGGTGGCAGGCTGTGCAGACGATGACAACAGTCAGTATGACAACCTTGTGTTGTTGCCTGCGGTGACGGAAGCAGATATTCCCTCCGATATTTATCGAGATTCCTGGGCCCGGCTGCCAGCGGTTCAAAGATCGGAGCTGCAGGGTGAGGCAGCAAGAATTTACGACATGTTTACGAGCCCGGGAGGTGGTTATGAAACCGGGTTGCGGGGTCCGCTCGGAATGTGGATGTACAGTCCAGAGATGGCAGAGGGGGCTTGGATGCTGCGCCAAAGAGTTAGATATGGCACTGCCAAAGATCAGCGCTTGACCGAGCTCACTATTATTTCTACGGCAAGAGAAATCAGTAATCAATACGAATACTCGGCCCATGAGCCCCTGGGCAGGGCGGCAGGGCTGGAAGAAGAAATCATGGATTTCGTCAAATATCGACGGCCCATGAGTGAGGCCGACGGAATTCCTGGAATGGGTGATGTTGAGAAACTTATTATCCAGTTTGCTCGGGAAGTGGTCAGCGAACCGAAAGTGAGCCAGCAGACATTTGCTCGCGCTATCGAGCTTTTGGGTGAAGAAGGTGTTATGGATCTGACAGGTTTGATCGGTTACTACAACTTTGTTGCCATGACCCTCAAGGCGTTCGACGTGCAGCGCCAGCCGGGCAGTGGTTTACTGCTTCCTGTGCGTGCTGACTGAAATTAGTAGCCAATTGAAAATAGACAACAGGCCCGGACATGCGTCCCGAGCTTGTCACTAAAACCGCTTGCAAAGCACCTGTTTCACCAGGAACTTGATGAATCAAGCGTCGACCGGCTTATCACTCAAACCTGTGAGTTGTTTGAAAACGGGGTCGTTGTTTCGGGAGGGCAATCATGAATATCCGGTCTCTACTGGCATGTATCTTTTTGTTGACCCTGAGCGCGTGCGAGCAGCGGGCCGGCGGCGCGGTTGGTCAACTTGAATCCGAGCGTATTGAAATTACCGCCGAATTTGCTGAACCCATCATCAGTATAGGCGTTCATGAAGGAGATCTTGTGGATACAGGAACCCGTCTCGTGCAGCAAGATGACCAGCGTATCTCCGCGCGCCTTGCCGAAGCCCAGGCAGAGACAGGACGCTTGGAAGCACTGCTGGCAGAGCAGCTGCAGGGGCCACGGAATGAGACCTTAGAAGCTGCTCGTGCTCTGGTGGATGAGCGTCGCATTGAGTTCGAATTCCGCACTATGGAACTGGCGCGACTGGCAGGCCTGCGGGAGCGCAATCTGACCTCTGCGGAGAGTGTCGATCTTGCCCGCAAGCTGATGGATGCGGCTGGCGCCACCATGGAGGCTGCCGGGGCACAATTACGAGAACTGGAAGCGGGAACGCGTCCCGAGCAACTGGAGCAAACTCGCTTCAACCTGCAACGGGCTGAGGCACGGGTGCAGCAGCTGGTGATCGAACAGCAGCGTCATACGTTAAGTGCACCGGTTGCAGCCATAGTAGACACATTGCCTTTCGAAGTAGGTGAAAGGCCTCGTGCCGGAGACGTGGTCGCTGTGTTGCTGAGCGGGCGACAGCCCCATGCCCGTGTCTACGTGCCTGAAGCCTATCGGGTAGGAGTCGCTCCGGGAGATTCGGTTCAGGTGCGAGTGGATGGCCTCAATAGAACTTTGCAGGGCACTGTGCGGCGAATCTCCAGCGAAGCCAGTTTCACACCCTATTTTGCGTTAACCGAAAATGATCGTAGCCGGCTTAGCTATGTAGCAGAAGTCGCTTTGCCGGAGCTGCCGGAAAGACTGCCGGACGGGGTTCCTGTTGAGGCATTTTTTGCCGGAATGGAGATGCCAGCCAATGATTGAGCACCAGGCGGTAGTGTCTGCCCGTGGTTTAAGCCGCGTCTTCGGGCCGATTCAGGCGGTTCGGGACGTAAGCATTGAAATACCGGAAGGAACTATTTTCGGATTTCTCGGCCCTAATGGTTCCGGTAAGTCGACTACCATTCGAATGTTGTGCGGCCTTCTGACCCCCTCTTCGGGCGAGGCCACCGTCCTGGGTCTGGATGTTCGCAAAGAAGCTGAAAAACTCAAGCAGCGGATTGGCTACATGACGCAGAAATTTTCGCTCTATGAGGATCTTACCGTACAGGAAAACCTGCGGTTTATCGCTGAGATCTACGCAATCGGTGGTAAGAGGCGAAATTCCCGGGTCGAACAGTTACTGCAGGAATTTGAACTTAAGGATCAGTGCAAGCAACGAGCCGGAACACTCAGTGGCGGACAAAAACAGCGACTGGCGCTCGCTGCTGCTATCCTGCACGAACCAAGTCTGTTGTTTCTGGATGAGCCCACCAGCGCGGTCGATCCGCAGCACCGTCGCGACTTCTGGGAGACTCTGTTCCAGCTTGCCGATCAGGGCACCACGATCCTGGTTTCCACTCACTACATGGACGAGGCCGAACGCTGTCATCAGCTGGCCATTCTGCACCAGGGACTCAAGGTGGCAGATGGCTCTCCCCGGGTGCTTGGGCAGAACATTGACGTTCATGTGGTAGAGGTGGTTGCCGACAATGCCAATCGAGCCAGACAAGCCATCGGCCTGATGAGGCAAGTGTCAAGCATCACCCAGCTGGGAGTCCGCCTTCGTGTGCTGATACCAAAGAATATTCCAGACCCTGCTACCCTGGTTAAACAGGTACTTGAGCAACAGCAACTGGTGGCCCAGGTAAATCAGGTCGCGCCCAGTCTTGAAGATGTTTTCGTTGCGGTAACCGACCTGCAGGCACAAGCGGCATGAACTCTTTTTTGCGATGTGTTGCCATCATGCGCAAAGAACTCTTGCAATTGTCCAGAGACAGGCTGACATTCGGGATGATTGTCGGAATCCCGCTGATTCAGTTGACGATGTTCGGTTACGCTATCAATACCGACGTGCGTAATCTGAGCGCAGCTGTCGCGGATCAGTCAGACAGTCATCTCTCGCGGCAGTTGATCGCCGATATCAACGCGTCCCAGGTGTTGAAGTTCACACACCAGGTGGGCACAGCCCAGGAACTGGAAACTTTGCTGGATAGTGGTCAAATATCCATAGGGCTTTTCATTCCACATGATTTTGATCGTCGCATCGTGACTCGGGAGCGACAGGCGGTCCAATTACTGGTGGACGGAACCGATCCCATCATCCTTGGTGTCGGACGCCAATTGACCTCCGTTCCGGTTCTTTTCGATACCCAGCGCAATGCTCGGAACGGCCAAAACCTGATCGAAGTCCGCAACTACTATAACCCCGAACGCCGTTCCTCGGTCAACATCGTGCCCGGCCTGGTAGGAGTCATACTGACCATGACAATGGTGTTATTTACTGCCGTTGCAATCGTACGGGAAAAAGAGCGCGGCAACCTGGAGCTGTTGATCAATACGCCAGTCAGGACCACTGAATTGATGCTGGGAAAGATTGCACCCTACGTGGTAATCGGCCTGCTGCAGGTTGTCATCATTCTGGGATTGGGGGGGCTATTATTTCAGGTGCCCCTGCGCGGTGATCGAATCGACGTCTTGTGGGCCTCTTTGCTTTTTATTGCTACTAATCTTGCTCTGGGCCTGTTCATTTCAACTTCGGCAAAGACCCAGTTTCAGGCGATGCAGATGACTTTTTTTATTTTCCTGCCTTCGATACTGCTTTCAGGATTCATGTTTCCCTTCGATGGAATGCCGGACGTGGCGAAGCATGTTGCCGAGGTTTTACCCCTCACGCATTTCAATCGGCTGATTCGTGGAATCGTACTTCGTGGCGCCGAGATTCAATCGATGATGAATGATGTGCTGGCGCTGGTAGTCATTATGGTGGTAATGCTGGGATTGGCTATTCGTCGATTCAGCAAACGTCTCGATTGATTCGGTCCCTTGTTGGGACATTATCCGTCCCGGACTCTCTCGGTGTGACGGCTATCCGGCTCCCTGGCAAGAGGGTAACCCGAACCGACCAAAGGCCGGTCCGGGAATTTCATCAGCGTTGAGCTATCGGAATTGTGCGCGACAAATCGTGGTTCTTGAACGGTAGCTCTCTGACGCGTTGCCCGGTCAGGATATAGGCCGCGTTGGCAACCGCCGCGGCTATCGGCGGTGTTGAGGGTTCGCCCAGACCACCGATGGCCTCTCCAGATTCGACTAGATGAACCTGAATCTCAGGCGTTTGTGCCAAGCGCACCGAATCGTAGTCAGGGAAGTTCTGATTAGCCACTGCACCATTCTGGATAGTTATTTCGCCATACAGTGCGGCCGAGAGTCCGTAGATTATCCCGCTCTCCACCTGTTGTTCGGCAGTATCTGGATTGATAACTCGACCGCAATCGATCGCGCAGGTTACCTTGTGCACCTGCAGTTGGCCATCCGGGAGCACAGAAACTTCGGCTATTTCGGCGACGACGCTGCCAAAGCTCTCCTGCACCGCTATGCCCATGGCATGGCCGTCGGGGAGATTCTGACCATACCCTGCGCCTTCAGCGGCAACCTCCAGCACCCGACGATGACGTGGATGGTTTGCCAGTAGCTCAAGGCGGAACTGGAAGGGATTCTTGCCGGATCTATGCGCAATCTCGTCGACGAAAGATTCGGTAAAGAAAGTCTGCTGGGAATGATCGACGCTGCGCCAGGCCGCGATAGGCACATGGGTATCGCTGTCCACTACACGAATTGACTGGTTGTTGATGGCATAGGGAATGTGCGCTGCACCAGGGGTCTGAATTGGCCCGGTGTAACGGTTTTCCCAGGCAGTTACATTGCCTTGCGCATCGAATGCTGCGCGAAAGTTGCTGGCGACAGCTGGTCGATAATAGTCCTGTTGCATATCGTCTTCACGGCTGAAGACGGTTTTTACTGGCACACTGAATTCCTTTGCGATGAGGGTTGCGTGATCGATCATATTCCAGTTAAAGGGCAACCGACGTCCAAAACCACCACCCAGGTAAACTGGATGCAGTGTTACATCGTTCTCGCCTAATCCGCCAATAGATGCGACCCGTCCCCTTATGCCGAGGTTATCCTGGGTGCTGGTCCACACGTCAGCCTTGCCGTCGTGGAAGTGCACGGTGCAATTCATCGGTTCCATTGGGGCATGAGCAAGGTACGGAACCCGGTAATTTCCCTCGATGATATCGCGGGCTTCTGCCATGGCCGTTTCGGCATCTCCAACTTCTCTGTCTTCTTTACCGGAGCTGGCGGCGAGGTCACGCTCAAATTGCGAGTAAATGTCAGCACTGCTAACGCGGTCATTTTCAGTCTGTTCGAATTCGGTTTTGACCAGCTTGAGCGCCTCCTTGGCGCGCCAGTAATTGTCTGCAACCACAGCGACAGAATCTTCCAGCTCGATAATTCTTTTGACTCCGCGTCGCGAAAGCGCCTCGCCCGGGTCGACCGAAACAAGTCGGGCACCGAATACTGGTGAGATCCTGATTGCCGCGAACAGCATGTCATTACTGTAGGCATCAATACCGAATTTGGCAGAGCCTACAACCTTGGCCGGAATATCGCGTCTCGAAAGTGCCTTGCCCATAATGTTGAATTCAGAAGGTTGCTTGAGGCGGGGATTTTCCGGCGGCTCGAGTTCGGCTGCCGCTGTGGCCAGTTCTCCGAATGAAAGGGAGCGACCGCTGGCATTGTGGTGCACGTGTGATAGCTGGGTGTAGCACTGTTCAGCGGGTACCCCCCAGCGTTCTGCGGCGCAGGCAATGAGCATTTCGCGGGCGGCTGCGCCGGCGTTGCGCATAGCATGTTCACCAGTGAAACGAACCGAGCTGCTGCCGCCTGTAGTCTGCAGATTGACCAGTTGAGCGACCTTCACGGACGATGCCGCGAGAATTGAATCAAGAAAAGCGGGGACACCGAATTCAGCGGCAAATCCGGTAATCAGGTCGCCATTAGCAAACAGGTCAGTCGCCGGGGCTTGCTCGGCATTGATCAGCTCCCAGTCTGCATCCATCTCGTCCGCAGCCATCATCGCCAGCGAGGTGTGCACGCCCTGGCCCATTTCAGAATGCGGGACGTAGACTGTTACCCGGTTATCAGTGTCTATGCGGATCCAACTGGATACGAAGCGCTGACCATTTTCGGCCACTGTTTCGTTGGCCAGTCGGTGACGACTGGGCCTGGTAGCCGCATAACCAATAAGGACTCCGCCACCGACAATTGCAGCGCTGAGAAGAAAGCGTCTTCTGGATAATTTCATGGTGCCTCCCTAGGCTGTTGCCAGCGCACGAATGGCTTTTCGGACCCGCGGTGTGGAACCGCAGCGGCAGATATTGCTCAGACTGCTGTCGATATCGGAATCGCTGGGTGAGGGATTATTATTTAGCAGGTCAGTTACAGCCATGATCATCCCGGACTGGCAATAACCACACTGGGGTACCTGATGGTCAATCCAGGCCTGCTGCACCCTGCTGAGGGTAGGCGCATTGGGAGCGTTACCGTTGACCGCTTCTGCAAGCCCTTCAATGGTGGTGATATCAGCGCTTTCGACCGAACTTATGGGTGTTACGCAGCTGCGTCTGGCGTTGCCATTGACGTGCACGGTGCACGCGCCGCAGGCAGCGATTCCGCAGCCGAATTTTGTCCCCGTCAATCCGAGTTCGTCCCTCAGAACCCACAACAGTGGCATGTCCGGCTCTACGTCAAGCTGGTACTCAACGCCATTGACCTTGATGTTCGCCATCTGGATTTCCTCATTTATTCTGGCATTAAATTAAGTGACCGGCATAAAACTGCAGGTACAGGCTGCCCAGCATATATCTGTTGCCGACTCGCTTCAACCAGCGACCCCTTGACAGAAAAGTGCTAGCCGGGGAGAGTTGGTGATTGAGATTTTTTGGGACCCTTCTCCATGACTGACCAGGTGCGGCAGATAAAGTTCGAATATTCCAGACTCGAGACAGTCATTCAGGGTGCTGACGCAATCAGTAGCCTGATCGAGCAGGTAGATGCGAGAGATTCCCAGCGGGTGTTCCTTCTGGCATCGAGAACCTTGCATGAGAAGACCGGGCTGGTTGCCGAGATCGACGCGGCTCTGGACGGCAGGTTGAAAGATGTGTTTGCCGAGATCCCTGCACACACACCTCGTCCGGCGGTGATGGCGGCACTGGACCGGGCGCGTTCCTGTGATCCCGATCTACTGGTAACTCTCGGCGGCGGATCGGTTATCGATGCGGCCAAGGCCGTGCAGTTGGCATTGCAGCAGAAGCTTGAATCGGAGCAGCAGTTGTTGGATTACGCGCAGTTTGCAGACGGCAGCCGTGGGAGCAAGGCTGGTGATTTCAGTCATTTTTCCGAACCCTCGATACTGCGGCAGATAGCTATCCCCACGACATTGTCCGGCGCAGAATTCAGCAACAATGCGGGGATCACAGATCCGGTCAAGTCTCTTAAGGAAGGATATCGGGGCCCGGATCTTTACCCCCAGGTAATTATTTACGATCCGGCCCTGAGTTGCAGAACTCCGCAATGGCTGTGGCTTTCGACAGCAATTCGATCGCTGGATCATGCCGTGGAAGGGTACTGTTCAGCCGATGCTCACAGCTTCCTGGAGGGTCACTTTCTTCACGCACTTCGCTTGTTCGCCAGCAGTTTGCCCGCTACCGTCGACGATCCGGCCAACCTCGCCGCCCGGAGCCTCAGCCAGCAGGCGGTCTGGTTGGCCTGCTGCGGTCTGGGACAGGTTCGCCATGGGGCGAGCCATGGTATCGGCTATCTTCTTGGCGCGGTATGCGGGGTGCCTCATGGCTATACGTCCTGTGTCATGCTGCCCGCGGTTTTGCAGTGGAATAGCGAATTTAACGGCAAACGCCAGCAGCCGATAGCCGAGGCGCTGGGTCAGCCCGACCTGAGTGCCGGGCAGGCAGTCAGAAAACTGGTTGCAAGATTGCAGTTGCCTCAGACATTGCAGGACGTGGGGGTCTCACGTCAACAGTTAGCAAAAATCGCGCAGCTGGCGAGCAGGCATCCGGTAGTGCAACGCAATCCTCGAACCATAAGCAGCACCGAAGATGTCCTTCAAGTTCTGGAACTCGCCTGGAGCTGAAATGGATTTGTCCACTCGCGTGTACCAGTTCGATCAACAGGTATAATCAGGCTGATGGCTGATATGACGATCAAGAAATGGATAGTGGGTCTCTCCACACTGGTCTGCTTGTCAGCAGGGCTTCTGCTGGCGCAGCCGGCGATCGAGCGGGCCGACGAGCGGACAGATGGGAAGGAAGCGACGCAGTTCCTGCGTTTCCTCGAAGGCGAAGGTGAATTTGCCGGCGAGCTACAGACATCTATAACCACTTATCGCAATGATGCGGGTATTGAGATCGACCTGGTCGCTACTGTTCATATCGCCGAAGAATCTTACTACCGGGAATTGAACGAATACTTCGCTACCCGTGACGCGGTGCTCTATGAACTTGTGGCTGACGAAAATGTCCGCCCAAATGGACAGGGCACAGCGAGCGGTGGCGGCGCCATCGGATTTTTGCAAACCAGTTTGACCCGATTGCTGGGATTGAGTTTTCAGCTCAATCTGATCAATTATGCGCGTCCGAATTTCTTCCACGCAGATCTGGAACCCCACGAACTGGACGCGGTGATGGACGCAAAAGGAGAAACCCTTTTTTCGTCGATCCTGAGTTTGGTACTGACTGAGATTGAACTTCAGGAACAGGGTCTGGTCGGCGGGCAACAGCCCGCGGCGGCAATGTCATTGTCGGACATAATGGGTCTTTTCTCCCTGCCCAACCGGCAGGATGCGTTCAAGTATCTGCTAGGTCAGAGTTTAGCCTACTCTGAGGACAGCCTGGCGTCTCTGACCGGCAGGGGAATAACCATCCTGGATGACCGCAACGAAGCCGCCCTGGACGTCCTGCGCAGGGGGCTGAATAATCCTTCGATTCTGTCTTTCAGTATTTTCTATGGCGCCGCCCATATGCCGGGCATAGAACGGGGTCTGGACCAGTTGGGATTCTCACGGGTCTCCCAGTCATGGCTGACGGCCTGGAAAACAAAATAACCGGCTTTTTCAACCGCTAACGGTTGACTGTCCGGCAAATACAAGGACAATGCTGTGCATGTGGCGCGCATGATCGCCAGATGATGGGCTTCATCTGCAAATTGCGCTGGCTTGCATGGGAGTACGGCAGAGGGAATTTCGTTTTCGAAAAAATCTGCGGCAATCACAGCGACACTCCCGATCAGATAATTTTCAACGCATTGCTTATGCAAAGAGGAAGGTAGTTTAGATATGAGAAAAATACTCGGTGGATCATTGATAGCGATAGTGCTGGTTCTGGCTGGATGTGCGGCGTCAGCTCCCCCGGCAATAGGGGTATGGAACATTGAAATGAATACGCCCCTCGGTGCGATGCCAGCGGTTCTGACTATCTCTGGAGACGGTACCGGTGTCATGTCGGGAGACCTGGGCGAGCAGAATATCAGTGGGATTATGTTTGACGGAAATGCCATAAACTTTACCGCTGATCTCGAGGCTCAAGGTCAGAGTATCAGCCTCACGTTCAGTGGCACCGTGGATGGTGACTCGCTGAGTGGTGAATTCGGTAGCGACTTCGGTGCTTTCGGAGTCACCGGGACCCGTCAGTAGACTCGAATCTGACGCCGGACGTTAGCTACTCTGGCGGTCTCAATAAGTAAAAAAAGGTGGCGCTGTGGCGCCGCCTTTTTTTGTGGCTACGGTCTTTGGACTCGGAAATTGTCGTCGTGCTTTCAATTGGCACTGCTGTTCAGATGAACTGTGTCCGCAATGCCTCCAGCACGCTTTCCAGATTTTGCCGAGCTGCCTGGCTGTTTGGGTGGATGCTCAATAAACTTTCAAACGCTTCTCGCGCTTTGAGCAGGTTGTTCTGTTGAAGGTAGACAAGGCCCAGGCCCGATAGCGCGCCAAAGTGTCGCGGTTCCAGTTTAAGGGTTTGGTCTATATCGCTAACAGACTCGGCAAAGTTTCCCATCAGATAATGCAATGTTGCGCGACGATTCCATGCCTCGGCATAAGCGGGCTGTTGGTCAATGACTGCGGTGAACACTCGCAGTGCGTCGCCATGGTAGCCGGCATTCATGAGCCTGTCACCGGCCACCAAAGCCGCCTGCATGTCACGGTCTGAATGCTGGTACCAGAGGTTCCAAATCCGGCTTTCGATTTCCGATAAGAGCCTCGAGTCTTCGGTGTCGGTCAGTGCGTCGAAAAGCGCATCCAATTGCGGGTCGGTCTGATCAGCCCGGGTGGGGATAACAGCAAGCAGGCAAATCAGGGTTAGCAGACATTGGAGCTTTACGTGAGACATGGTGAAATTTTGCGCTATCGTTTGTCGGGAGTAAAGAAATGGCGGATTGTCTGATCTGATTGCCATACTGGCGGCCTATCGAGGCTCGCTCGGCTTAAAAACGTTCCGCACTTGCCCTGTCCCAATCCAGCTGATACTCCGGGGGAGCGGTATGCTCCAGTAACTGGCCATCGAAAAGTAACGGGTGTATCTCGTCAAACAGCCGGTAGCCGGCGTCGTAGCGGCAAACGATATCGCCGGGCTGCAGCCGGTCTGGATTGTCATAACCCATGGCGCCGCAGAGTTCGAGGAAGGCGTGCATGGTGTTGTGATGAAAGTTTTTGACGCGGATGGCTTTGGCTTCCACGTTGATCGCTCGACCCCGGATTGGGTCGGTCGTGGCAACGCCGGTAGGGCAATTGTTGGTGTTACAGGACTGCGCCTGAATGCAGCCCAGCGCCATCATCATGGTGCGTGCGGCGTTGACTGTATCTGCTCCGACGGCAATTTTTTCCAGCATGTCATATCCGGTCGCGGTCTTGCCGGCGCTGATTATACTGATCTTGTCCCTGACGCCGGCCCCGATCAGCACCTGGCTTACCGCAAAAGTTGCTTCCAGACACGGAGTGCCGAGACGGTTTGAAAACTCCACCGGCGCGGCACCCGTTCCTCCTTCCGCGCCGTCGACCGTGATAAAGTCGGGATAAATGCCGGTTTCGAGCATTCCTTTGACAATTGCCATGAATTCGCTCTTCCTGCCCAAACAGAACTTGAAGCCCACAGGCTTACCGCCACTCAGTTCCCGAAGTCGTTGAACAAAGTTCATCAGTTCTAGGGGGGAGCTGAATTCCGGATGCCTGGCCGGGGAGTAGACGGTTTTACCGACTTCGACCGTCCGTATTCTTGCGATTTCCTCTGTAACCTTGGCTCCAGGCAGAACTCCGCCATGGGAGGGCTTGGCGCCCTGGGAAATTTTAATCTCTATCATCTTGACCTGATCAAGGCAGGCCTTCGCGGCGAACGCCTCGTTATCCAGTCGGCCTTGCGCAGTTCTACAGCCGAAATAGCCAGTCCCCAGTTGCCAGACCAGATCGCCTCCATGTGCCAGGTGATGTTCGCTGATACTGCCTTCGCCGGTGTTATGGAAAAAGTTACCCAGCGCTGCGCCCTTGTTCAGGGCTGCAATAGCGTTCGCGCTCAATGCTCCGAAACTCATTCCAGAAATATTCAGTCGTGATGCGCTGTAGGGTTTCTTGCATCCCGGGCCACCTATGGTAACCCTGCTGTGCTCTTCTTGCACCGTAGTTGCATTGATTGAGTGATAGAGGCTGCGGAAACCTTGCTCCAGAATATCTCGCTGGGTTCCAAAGGGCAGCGTATCGTTCAGGTTTTTGGAGCGTCGGTAAACGAGATCCCGTTGTTCCCGGTTGAAGGGACGCTCGGAAGTGTTGCTAGCGATGAAATATTGCTGAATTTCCGGACGAATGTACTCCAGCAGATAACGCAAATTCGCCAGCACGGGGTAATTGCGCCTCAAGTTGTTGGGCGCCCAGCGCATTTCCCAAAATCCAAGGACCGCATAACCGGTAAACACAACGGACAGAACCAGTTGAAATGGATGCCGCGCCAGCTCAGAGAGGCTCAGTGAGTCAGAGCTCACAATCAAAAGCCACGCGACGCTGGAAGGCAGCGCCACGAGAGTTATAAACCAGTACAGACGAACCGCTGGAAGCATGACGGAATCCTTATTGAGACCAGTTTTTTTATTGGTCGCCGTCAGTAATAGCGGCATGCAGGGATACCAGCTGAAGTGGTTTGCAGGGATCCTCCTTTGCTGGCCCGGTGTGGAGCTTGAGGAAATTTAGCCCTCTTAGAAATTCCACACCAGCGTTACGGCAGACTGCGTATCGGACTTCTCCTTGCCAATCGGCACCTCGGTCTGATGTTTGATGTTGATAGAGAAACGCAGGGCAAGATTTTCCTGGATTTCGGTTTCTATACCGGTTTCCGAACGATAAATGTCCGAGTCTTGACCAAACTCCATGGCGAGATCCTGAAAGAAATTAGCTGAATCGGAGATTTCCCATTCAAATTCTGTAGCAAGTCGTACGATCAGTTCATTCAGGGAAAGCTTACCCTCCGAGTTTCGATATCCGGGACCGATATCGGTATCAAGGCTCATGTTATCGATGCTCTGCAGCCAACTGCGACCATAACTGGCCGTAAAGTCAGCCTGATAGTCATAACCGCTGAAGCGGTCATCTTCATAGGAGCCCCTGATCGAGAAGTAACTGTTGTCATCCAGATCGCGTCGTCCTCTGATCACATGGTAAAATCGCTGCGCTGTTGTTACGCCCTGGCGCGAGCCCAGCAGCCCGTCCGAAGTGAACTGGTAATCCCAGCTATTGCGCACCCAGTCCATGGTTACACCGTAGCGTACGGTCCGCTCTTCCGTGTTACCAGTCGTGAAGGTAGCACCAAGTTCGACCTCGGTGGCAATGTCGCCCCCCTGTTGCGCAAACGATCGAGCACAAATCGTGCAAAGCAGAACAAGGATATAGCGTTGCTTTGTGACCAACATGAAACACTCCGATACAAAAGCTCCAAACCTTTTGTATCGGTGGCTCGAGAAGATTATTGAGGCGGGCTATGGCGGACCGCGATCAGAATGCGCCGCTTGCGTCAAAACCCGGTACTGTGTGCAGCACATCAAGTTGCGAAGCCTGGTCAGCCGAACCGTACATCTGTTCAACCGTCATGCAATGACGGCGCCTGACGCGACTGAAACTCCGCTGCTCATCAGAACACACGATCATCTGGGCAAGCGGTCTTTCCCTATTGTATTCGGCCAGTTCTGCCTCGCTCATGCGTTCAAAATTGGGCATGCCCCGAGTGTCTACGCAGCTGGCCAGGATAAAGGCCAGCAGAAAGAGAAGCTGTTTCATCTGTTTACCTTGCTAACTATTGGGTGTAACCCGGCACGGTACCAAGCACATCAAGTTGTCGGGCTTGTTCGGCTGACCCGTACATTTGTTCGACGGTCATGCAGCGGCGTCGTCTGACCCGGCTGAAGGATCGTTCATCTTCGCCACAGACAATCATTTGCGAGATCGGCCTGCCGCTATTGTATTCCGCCAGTTCCTGCCGACTCATACGCTCGAAATTGGGCATGTCCCGAACGTCCACACAGCCTGCGAGAGTCATGCCGGCCAGAACGAACAATCCACTAATTATTGTTTTCAATGTTGCGCCTCCGCCAGAAAAAGCTGACGAATAGTAGTCCTAATTTTAGTCAATTGAAAGCATAGTTAGTCGATAGATTTCGGACTGTCAGAAGGATTCAAGTGCCTCGGGTTCTTGCCGTGTGAACACACAGAATCCTGTGGCTGGCGGATTCCTTGACGATTTTCTCGCAATCGCTTAGTAGTTGCGTGTCTTGAGAGTTATACTAGCTTTTCACTCTGGAGGTTAAAGGCATGAAAAATCTGGCAATGCTGGCGAGCTTGTGCAGCCTGCTGGGGTGTTTTTCGGGGTTTTCGACGGCTGCGGAGCAGGATCAAATCGTTATTGAAGACCTTACACCCGCTCAGCTAAGGGAACAGATTGAGATCGTACAGGCCGAGTTTTACCGGGTGTTCAATGCCATGAACGATGACGATGATTTCGATATTATCTGTCATCGATATATGCCAACCGGTTCCAATATTCATCGTGACGCCTGTGAACCCAAGTTTGTAATCGATAAGCGCGCAGATAATGTGAATCAGTCTCGATTCGGCAATGACATCTTGATGGATCACGATGCCCTGATGGCTTCATTGCGAACCCAATTCGAAGAACTGACCAGAAAAATGAACGCAATCGCCGCCGAGAGCCAGTATTTCAGTGAACTTAATCGGGTGCTGAGCATGTTGAATGATCGTCTCGACGAGATAAGCAATTGAATGGATTAGTCCGACGCGACCCTGGGTCTGGTTGCAAAAGTAGATGAAAACGCTTTACCTGCTCCGTCACGCCAAGTCCAGCTGGGATCATCCCGAACTGCGGGATTTTGAGCGCCCCCTATCGGAACGCGGATTGAAAGACATCAGCAGTATGGGTCAGCGGTTTGCGCAAGCGGGACGGCAAGTCGGATGTATCATTAGCAGCCCTGCGGTCAGGGCAAAGACTACAGCAATACTTTTTGCCAGAGAGCTTGGTTATCCGGAGGATGATGTCGTTTCGAATCCGGAGCTTTACTTTGCGGGAGCCTCGATGTTTCTGAAAGCGGCCAGCCTGGTTGACGAGCATTTTGATTCTTCTATGTTAGTAGGCCACAATCCTGCGATCACCGAATTTGTCAATGATATGTGTGGAGCCGGAATTGATAACGTGCCCACCAGCGGGCTTGTGGAACTGCGATTGCCGGTAGAGTACTGGTCGGACGTCGGTTATGGCGATGCCGAGTTGATCGATTTCGATTATCCCAAGCGTAGTTCCTGAGGTCGATCTGGCAACGGAATCCCATGATGAGAATCATTACAGCGATAGTATTGATAACGCTGGTTGCCTGTCAGGATAGCGATGAACAGGCATCGGGCGGTAGAGAGGCCATCCGGCAAAACTTGTCTTCCGCATCTCTAACCGCAGAGCCGCGCTGGTATAGGCAGGACCAGGTGAGCACGGGGCAGGAAGTTTTCGCGCAGAATTGCGCAGTTTGCCATGGTGATCGAGCGCAGGGCCTTGTGGAGAACTGGCGACAAAGGTTGCCGGATGGTTCGTTTCCGCCTCCCCCATTGAACGGCAGTGCTCACGCCTGGCATCACCCGCTCTTTCAGCTCATCCAAACTATTGAAACCGGCGGGGTTCCCTATGGTGGCCAAATGCCAGCCTTTGACGAATTGTTGAGCAATGAGGAAAAACTGGCAGCTGTTGCTTACTTTCAAGATTTCTGGGACGAAGAAATTTATCTCAGTTGGGTCGATCGGGGTGGATTGGATTGATTGGACCAAGTTTTTCTGACAGGTCGTATGCGCGACGCCTGCTCCTGGCAATCACTGTGATCTTGCCGATCCTGTCGGCGTGTGCACAGTCGCCCCCTGATGCACCTGTCGAATCACCGGTCTCGATAAATGAATGGAGGTCGGAACTCTATACTGATCATGATCTGGTAGGGTCGCTGTGGCATTCGCACAGTAACCGGTTTGTCCCAATCGCTGAATTTGCCGCTGCGCTGCAAGCAAGTCGTTTTGTGCTGCTCGGAGAAAAGCACGACAATCCTGACCATCACCGAATTCAGCAAAACATCCTGCGTTTCCTGCTGGCAAGCGATCGGGTGGGCACAGTGTCCTTTGAGATGATGGATTCCGGGTTTGACGAGCAATTAGATAGACTCGGTGATCATAAGTTTGATTCCATGGCGCAGCTGAAAGAATTCCTGCAGTGGGATGACCAGGGCTGGGACTGGGAATTTTACGGACCATTGATAGCCGACGTTCTGGCGGCTGATATCGCCATACGATCGGCTAACATTAGTATGGATCAAATGCGTGAAGTGTACGCGCAACCGCTTGAGCCTTCAGTCGCCAATGTCATGGATGCAGCGGCGATGGAACAACTCAATATCGAAATTGATGAGAGCCACTGTAATTTGCTGCCGGCCAGTCAGTTTCCGGCGATGGTGCGCGTCCAGCAGGCGCGCGATCATGCCATGGCTTCCAGCCTCGCAGCACAGTCCGGTCAGGACCGCATAAATTTACTGATTGCAGGTAATTACCATGTGCGTCACGACCTTGGGGTGCCGAATTACCTGTTAGCGTTGTCGCCGGACTTGCAGCGCGACGATATTCTTTCATTGGCAGTTCTCGAAGTTAGCCCTGAGAGCGACGATCCCGCGGATTACCTGCAAGCCTATTCGAATCTCAAGCCATTTGATTATGTCTGGTTTACTCCTGCCATCAGCAATGAAGATTATTGTGCTGGTCTGGTGGACCAGTAAGTGGATGGAAAAAATCCCTTTGGCCGGGCTAAACTCTTGCAACCCGTAATTTCATATCAGAATTCCAATGACACTTCTTAGAACAGCAAAAACTCTTATTACCCTAATGAGCCTGCTAGCAATCAGGCCGTCTCTGGCCCAGGTTCCACTTCAGGTAGATCCATATCGACCTGATTATGACCAGGGAGGAGAATTTAATTTTGTTCGTGTGCAGTTTGATACTTACTACGGAGGCGGTTTTCGGGGGTTTGGAGGTTTCGGCGGGGGCACCTGGGCCATAGATTTTCCCGATGCCGATATGAATTTTCTCCGCGGCGTATCCAGACTGACCAATATTCGCGTAATGAGCGATCCCATAGTCCTGCGCCTTGACGATAACGAGATCTTTGATTATCCGTTTCTGTACATGCTTGAAGTGGGTCAGGCGGGCGGCATTAATTTCAATCCTCCTGAGATTGAAAACTTGCGAGAATACCTCTTGCGCGGCGGTTTCTTGCTGATCGATGATTTCTGGGGGACCCAGCAATGGGACAACTTTATCGCCGCATTTGGCCAGGTATTTCCTGATCGGGAGATAATACAGCTACCTCCCGATCATGAGATTTACCATGTTTATTACGACATTGACGGCGCGCAGATGATCCCTGCTCTTGGGCGTTCGGACCAGTATGGTGAGCAGGACATCGATTACGCCACTAATCACGCTATCGTTGATGATGACGGTCGGGTCATGGTGCTTATCAACTGGAACTCGGATATGGGCGACGGTTGGGAGCACACCTACCACCCGTCCTACCCTACTCGCTATGCCAATGCGGCTTACCAGTTAGGCATCAATTACCTGATGTACTCGTTGACTCATTAGCAATCTCTGCTGCAGCGGTCGCTCTGTTTGTTGACGCGGCGGCGCATTTGAATGTAGCGAGTTTAGCTACACAAACTCTTGAATGAAAGATATCGCTCACCTTTCCAGAGGATCGTCTTTGTCGGCATTCAAAGTTAATGTTCCGGCAAAGTTTTCAAATTGTAATTTTGTCAACGTCTTGTTGCGATAGAGACCGACCAGAGCGGCGTGAGCGATATGCTTGGCATTGATTTCAAAGTATTCCCGCAGTTCCTGTCTGGACTCACACAGACCGTAACCATCGGTGCCAAGAACCGTATAATTGGCGCCCATCCATCGACTGATGGATTCCGGAATCGATTTCATGTAGTCGCTGGCGGCCACAAAAACTTCGTCGGTGGCTTCGAAGAGCGATTCCAGATAGGAAGCCCGCTCGGGTTCGAGGGGATGAAGTCTATTCCAGCGCGCACATGCCTGGGCTTCTCGAGCCAGTTGCAGATAACTCGTTACACTCCAGATCTTTACGTTGAAGCCCCAGTTTACAAGCAGGTTTGCGGCTTCTAAAACCTGTTGCATGATAGAGCCGCTTCCCAGAAGGTTGACAGTCGCCGAGTTTTTATTGGACTTGCCGCCAGCTGAAACATGCTGGTACAGGTATGCACCCTTGATGATCTGCTGCTGTATCCTCTCACCGAGGTCTTCGGTGGGGATCGCGGGCATTGGGTAGGCTTCGTTGTAGACCGTCAGATAATAGAAAATGTTCTCTCTTTGTTCGTACATGCGACGGATGCCCTCACGAACAATTACGGTCAACTCATAACCGAATGCCGGATCATAGATTTTCAGGTTAGGGTAGGTGCTGGCAAGCACCGGTGAATGCCCGTCCTGGTGCTGAAAGCCTTCACCGTTCAGGGTTGTTCTCCCGGCAGTGCCGCCCACCAGGAATCCTCTGCACATCATGTCGCCACAGCTCCACAGCATATCGCCGACCCGCTGGAAGCCGAAGATTGAGTAGAAGAAATAGAACGGAATCATTGGCAGGCCGTGTATGGCATAAGCTGTACCTGCTGCCATGAAAGATGCGATCGCGCCGGTTTCACAGATGCCTTCCTGAAGTATCTGCCCATCGATGGCTTCGCGATAGGCCATAATGCTGTCCGCGTCCACGGGCGTGTATTTTTGTCCGTCGGCGGAATAGATTCCCGCTATTTTGAATAAGGCATCGAGCCCGAAAGTCCGGGCCTCGTCTGGAACGATAGGTACAACATATTTTCCAAGACTCTGATCTTTCATTAAGGTAGATAATAGACGGACGGCAGCCATCGTAGTGGATTGCGCCTTTGAGCCTGAGCCGGCGGTAATGGACGCGAATTTCTGCAGATCGGGTGTCTTTAGGGCCGGGCATTCAATTTTTCGAGCGGGAACAAATCCGCCCAGTGCGGTTCGGCGAGACTTGATATAGGAGATTTCGGGACTGGTCTCAACGGGGCGGTAAAACTGCGCCCTGATAATTGCTTCCTCGTCCAAAGGGATGCCAAAGTTTTTGGCACATTCCAATCGTTCTTCCGGCCCCAGGTCCTTCTTCTGGTGGGCGGTGTTTTTTCCCTCTGCGGCAGGCCCCATGCCGTCACCTTTGACGGTTTTGATCAGCAGTACCGAAGGTCGCCCGTTGCTTTGCAAGGCGCGGTGGTAGCCTGCATAGATTTTTTCCACGTCCTGGCCGCCTCGCTTGATACGCCTGACTTCTTCGTCACTCAGGGAATTCATCATCTGTTCGAGTTCAGGATTTCCGTCGACCCAGTGTTCGCGCTGTCGATTTCCCGGCAACACCGAATAGCGTTGGTAATCTCCGTCTACACATTCTTCCATGCGACGGCGCAAGCTGCCTTTAACGTCCATGGCGAGCAGCTTGTCCCAACCACCGCCCCAGATGACCTTGATGACGTTCCAGTCGGCGCCGCGGAAAGACGCCTCGAGTTCCTGAATGATCTTGCCATTGCCGCGAACCGGTCCGTCGAGACGCTGCAGGTTGCAATTGACCACCAGAATAAGATTATCCAGACGTTCTCGGGCGGCAATGTTTATTGTGCCGAGCACTTCGGGCTCGTCGCATTCGCCGTCGCCAATGAAACACCAGACTTTACCCCCCCGGGCAGGCTTCAGGCCCCTGTTTTCGAGGTATTTTGCAAAGCGGGCCTGGTATATCGCCGTAGGTACCGAAAGGCCCATCGATGCATTGGGAACTTGCCAGAAATCCGGTAACGAGAGGGGGTGCGGGTACGACGGAAGTCCGCCACCGGGTGCCAATTCCCGACGATAGTTTCGCAGCTTATCCTCGTCCAGCCGACCTTCGAGGTAGGCCCGTGCGTAGACACCTGGCGCAGTATGCGGTTGCAATATCACAAGGTCTCCACCGTAAGCTTCATCCTCGTTGCGAAAGAAGTGATTGAAGCCTACTTCCATAAGAGTGGCCGCCGAACCGTAAGTGGCGATGTGTCCTCCCACGCCTGATCCTCTGTCCTGCTGCTGAAGCACCATCGCCATGGCATTCCAGCGATTGATGTTCTCGATGCGTTTCTCAAGCTCGGCATTGCCAGGGTAGGCAGGTTGCTCTGAGAGTGGCACCGAGTTCAGATAGGGTGTATTGAGCTGATGCTGGGACAGGGCAACATTGTGGTCGTAACTCCATTTTCGCAGCCCGTCCAGAATCTGATTGACGCCCGGTTCGCCATGATGGCGATATATGTCGGAAAGAGCCTCAAGCCATTCCTGCAGTTCATGCTCGAAGCCGCTTTCGGATTGTTCTTCTCGGGCCATGCAAGCTACCTGGGTGAGGGAGATTAGACTGTCATTATAGTTACAATGCGTCGTAGAAGATTGCAAATTGTGCTATGTGAATGTGAATAATTAGCATATATTTTCTCATTAAGTTTAATAAGAGAATAAATATGCCAATAATCCCCCTGGATCGTATCGACTTCAGAATACTTCGCTGTCTGCAGAACAGTGGCCGCATGTCTAATACGGACCTTGCAGAAAAAGTCGGTCTGTCTCCCTCTCCCTGCCTGCGTCGAATCAAGTCGCTAGAACAGCAGGGCATTATTAAACGTTATGCCGCGATCGTTGATGCCAAGGCGGTTGGGTTGCCGATCAGCATTTTTGTCAATGTGTCCCTGCACAATCAGGAGCGCAAGAGTCTGGAGCAATTCGAAGTCCATATCGCCAGGTACGAGGAAGTCATGGAGTGCTACCTCATGACCGGCAGCTTCGACTACATGCTGAGAATAGTGGTGCCCGATCTGGAGAGCTATGAGCACTTCCTGGCCGAGAGATTGACCACAACTCCGGGTGTCGCCAATATTCAGTCCAGCTTTACCCTGAAGCAGGTGGTATACAAAACCGAGTTGCCACTGGATTCCGCTTCTCGCTGATTGGTAATCAATCCGTCGGGGATATCTGGGGCATTTAAATTTGCCTGCAGCTAAAGTACAGTGAGCGAAACAATCATCTGGCAACCTCGAGGCGCTCTATGACGACAAAATTGACTGCGATGAAAACGTTGACTCTGGGAGCGCTGCTGGTTTCCCTGGCAGCCTGCAACCAGGAACCGACAGGACCGCTTCACCTTTCCCTTGCCTCTCTCTCCAATCGCCCCTATCTGCTCAGCGGCGGCGATGCGTTGATTGAGATTGCCGCCTCTACTGCTGACAGCGATGAAATCAGACTGGTTGTCAATGGCATCGCCCGCTCCGTGGCGCTGGAGCAGGTCGCACAGGACGGCGATCTCACGCTGTTTCGCGCTCTTATCAGCGGGCTCATTGAGGGCAACAACACGGTGATGGCCAGGTTAGGCGATGCCGCGGCGGAGTTGCCACTGGTCAACTATCCTATAACCGGGCCGATTTTTTCTGGCGAACAGCAGCAACCCTATTTTTGCCTGAACCAGCTCGCTCCAGAATCAGGAGGAACTCCACGCCGATTCGCCCTGGGAAACGGAGATTTTCTCGATGGTTCGGAGACCGACAACGACTGTTCGCTGCCAGCGCGGGTTGATTATGTTTATTGGTCAGCGGAAAGTGAGGCCGGCTTTAAACCGCTTGCCGATATCAGTGAGCGACCACAGGACATGACTTTTACCACGACAATGGAGGGTGTGCAGACACCCTATATCGTTCGCATCGAGACGGGCACAATAAATAGGGCGATTTATCAGATCGCAATTTTGCATGATCCCGATGCGCCAGTTCCGTCGCCCCTCGGCGAAAGCGGAGCCTGGAATGAAAGGCTGGTCTATACCTTTGGTGGGGGTTGCGAGGCCGGATATTTTCAGGGAACGGCGACTGGCGGCGTTCTGCGCCACAATATGCTGAGTCGGGGCTATGCGGTTGCATCGTCCACCCTCAATGTAAACGCCCAGGGCGGCTGTAACGATGTATTGTCCGCTGAAACCGCCATGATGGTGAAAGAGCACTTCATCGAGACTTACGGTGTGCCTCGTTACACCATTGGTAATGGCAGTTCGGGAGGCGCGATGCAGCAGTTCCTGATCGCTGGTGCATATCCCGGTATTCTGGATGGTCTGTTGCCAAGTAACACCTTTGCTGACGCCGTTTCCTATTTCACCGATTCCCAGGAGTGCGCCAGTATCCTGAAGGAATATGTGAATGATCCTTCCCGCGACCTGGATGACCAGACAAAAAACGTCATTGGCGGCTGGTCTATGTGGTCGCTGTGCGAATCCTCACTGGGGCAAAGACCAAAACGTATTGCACCGGATGATTGTTCCGCTCAAGTACCGCAAGAAGCGGCCTACGATCCGATCAGCAATCCGGCAGGGGCAAGGTGTTCCATCTACGATGGAATGCGAAACATTTTCGGCGAGAAAGTTTATCCTGAAATCAGCTCAGACCGGCCTTTTGCCCGCGCTCCCCATGATAATGTCGGGGTCCAGTATGGACTGGCCGCATTGAACGAGGGTCTCATCGATAAGGAGTTGTTTCTTGATCTGAACGAGAAAATTGGTGGCTGGGATATCGATGTCAATTCCAGGTCGCAGCGAACGGAAGCGGATGATGATGCTCTGAGAATTGCCTATCAGACGGGGAGGGTTAGCAGCGGTGGAGCGGGGCTCGCGCAGGTGCCAATCATCGATGATCGAGGGTACCTGGACGACATTGGTAATTTCCACGCCAGCGTGTATTCGTTCATTACCCGCGCGCGGCTGGAACGCGACAATGGGCATGCCGATAATTACATACTTCGAAGACATTCAAGAGAGATGTCGATTGCGGACGAAAATCTCGAGCTAATGGACCAATGGCTGGCAAACATCAGCAGTGACAAGGATGGTGGAACTCTACTCGACAAGATTGTCAGAGCAAGACCTGCTGATCTACAAAATGATTGTTTTGCCATGAATGGTGAAAGAATTGTTGAACCGCCGGTTTTTAACCCGCAGCGACTGTTTGACAATACCGAAGGGAGTTGTAACGGTCTTTTCCCACCCCACGCGGGGCTCCGGCTGGTGGCCGGCGGGCCGCTGACTAATGACATTTTGAAATGTCAGCTAAAGCCCCTTGATTACAACGATTACACAGTGAGTTTTAGTGACGCGGAAAAAACCAGGCTGGAATCAATCTTCTCAGAAGGGGTCTGCGACTGGAGCAGGGCTGGCGTGCATCAGCAGGTCAATCAGACCTGGCTGTCTTTCGGACCCTCGCCAGTGAATCGCTACGAACCCTGATCAGAGAGAAAATTCATTATCAGAGTGACGTTCTGTTCGTCGCAACCTTGTGTTTGACTGAACATATAGTCAATTGCCATCTGCTCAATAGCATCAGCCCTGGCGATCAGTGCTTTGAACTGTTCGATTTTGGGCGGGGGCACGCTCTTGTCACTGAAAAAGTCGATCATCAATTTCAGCTCCGCCCTGCTGAGATTGTTTGCGAAAATCGCCGCGATGCCGGGTTCAAATTTTTCCCAGGCGTAAGTCTCCAGATAGCAGTTGGAAATCTGTTGCTTGATCGAATCCGGCAATTCACGATCAGTTGACATCGCCACGATGCTCGCATAGGTCCGGATTACATTGCGGGTCTGCTGATTAGTAGCCTGTTCAAATTCTCTCGCCACCTCGGTGATTCGTAATAATCGATACGCATCGTCCAGCTCGTCTGCTGAGGTGTAGATTGGTGTCAAGAAAAACACCAGAAGCAAAAAAGCTGCAGGTCGCAGGGATGGGAAAGCACAATATTTGCCTGTTTTTACAATCAAAGACGCGCTCATGAGATGCTGCAATCCGTCTAATTTGTGATCCACTTGGCCAGTATCGAGTGTATACAAAAACTCCAAACCTCACAGCTATTCCTTAAGCTAATGAAGGCGAAACAATATCTTCCGGGCAAAAGTTTATCCGGTTATTTACATTTCGATTAACAAATGACAACATGTTAACAAAAAACGGGCCGGTGCTCGCAGAGATTCAGGCATCCGATCGATTGCAATCGACACAGCAAGGTGAGAAGTCCAGAATGCATTCCCCCAAACGCGTGGTGTTTCTTGATCTAGTATTGTCGCTGTTTCGCTTGAATGGCCTGCTTATCGCGGAAGGCGACCGGATGACCCGGGATCTCGGTTTAACCAGCGCTCGCTGGCGGGTGATTGGGGCCTGCGCGCTATCCAGTGGTGGACTCACCGTACCCGGTATTGCGCGGGTTCTTGGGCAGTCGCGACAGGCTGTTCAGCGCATTGCCGATACCATGGTCGATGATGGGCTGCTGGTGTTTACGCCGAATCCCAAGCACAAGAAATCCATGCTGGTCCACCTCACAGATGAGGGGAAAAGGTGTTATAACCTGCTGCGAGAAGAGCAGGACCCCTGGGCCTTGCAGGCAACAGAGGAAATTTCTTTACAGGATTTAGACACATCGCTCTTTGTATTGCGACGCCTCATTAAAGAATTCGACAAGAAATAGTCATCATGTCCCATCTGTCCTCCCGCTTACCCAGTGCTCTCTATCGCGCTGAGCAGGTCCGCGAGCTGGATCGAATAGCCATTGAGGATTATGGCATCGAGGGCTTCGCGTTGATGCAGAAGGCGGCCGGGGTTGCCTTGAGCGAGCTGCTTTCCAGATGGCCACAAGTGAGACACCTGTTGGTGTTTGTCGGAGTTGGCAACAACGGCGGAGACGGCTACTTGCTCGCGGCACTCGCCCAGGATCATGGGCTGAAACCGACACTTATCGCCGTTGGAGATCATGATCAACTCAATGGCGACGCCCTGCGAGCCAGTCAGCTGGCCCATCAGCGAGGAGTTCAACTGGCCCCGTTCGATGCTGCTTCTCTGTTGCAACATGTTGCTCAACCCCAAGACCAAACAGTAGTCGTCGACGCACTGCTGGGCACCGGTCTGAGTCGGCTTGTCAGCGACACTTTCGCCGCGGCAATACAAAACATAAACCAGTTACCATTTCCTGTCCTGGCCATAGACATCCCTTCGGGACTGAGCAGTGATAGCGGCGCCGTTCTCGGTCATGCAGTGCGGGCCGCGGCGACTGTCACCTTTATTGGAGTAAAACAGGGACTGCTAACGGGGGCTGGTGTCGACTGTTGCGGCGAAATTGTGTATCACGACCTGGATGTGCCCCCTCAAGTGCTGGCCGGGTCGGAATCGCCGAAACCAGCCAGTCGACGCATCCGGTTGGGTCAGATTCTGAATTTACTCGAACCGCGGTTGCCTTCTGCCAACAAGGGTAATTTCGGGCATACTGTGATCGTTGGCGGCGATTATGGCTATGGTGGAGCAGCCTTGCTGGCAGCGACGGGTGCCTTACGGGCGGGTTCCGGTTTGGTGAGCATAGTCACCCGCTCGGCCAACCGATCCGGGATATTGTCTCGGCAACCTGAAATTATGCTCGCAGGCACAGAAGATCCTGAGAATTATGGGCACCGGGTCGAGGATGTCCTGGCTCGGGCAACGTCCATTGTTGTGGGTCCTGGATTGGGACGGACCGACTGGTCGCGCGAGTTGCTCGCTCGCTCGCTGCAATTTCAGGAGAACAGCGGAATCCCGCTGGTGGTTGACGCCGACGGATTGAACCTTCTGACCGATGTATTGGGGGCGGAACCCTCGAGAGTGTCTTCCAGAGACGATTGGATTCTAACGCCGCATCCCGGGGAGGCCGCTCGCCTGCTCGCATGCAAAAACAGCGAAGTGAATGCGGACCGATTCGCAGCGGTCGGTGAGTTGCAGGCCCGCTGGGGAGGTGTCGTCCTGTTGAAAGGCGCCGGTAGCCTTATCTGCAGTAACCACTTTGGGGAGCAGATCATCGAATTGTGTGATGCGGGCAACCCTGGGATGGCTTCCGGTGGCATGGGTGACGTCTTGAGTGGCGTGATTGGCGCCTTGATTTCGCAGCGTCTCAGTCTGGCCGACAGTCTCCGTCTGGCGGTCTGCCTCCACAGTGAAGCCGCCGATCAGGTAGCAAGAGAAAACGGGCAGCGAGGAATTGTGGCGAGCGATTTGCTCGCTGTTATACAGAAGCTGGTCAATCCCGTTTTATAATCCTCTTGGTCGTAACATCCGCCCCATTGCTAGTGGACAATCACATGCTAACTGACAGTTTGTTTCTGAATGATGAGACCGAAACAGAGAAATTCGGGCGATTGCTGGCCCTGGCAGCTAGCGAATTGCCGGTTTCATCAATAAGTGTTGATTCGCAGCCAGATGCCACCGCAGGAGGCAGAATTTACTTGCACGGCGACCTGGGGGCGGGGAAAACAACCCTGACCCGCGGCTTGATGCGGGCTTTTGGTTACGAGGGTGCGGTAAAAAGTCCTACTTACACTCTAGTCGAACCTTATGAGTTTTCTAGATATAACATCTATCATTTTGATCTATATAGACTTTCAAATCCTGATGAGGTAGAGTTTTTAGGGGTTTCGGACTACTTTGAGAGACATAACCTCTGCCTTATCGAGTGGCCAGAGAACGGCGGCTCACTGCTACCGAAGGCCGATCTGGTGATCGAATTAGGGATCGAGCGCCAGGGCAGAAAACTTCACTGGTTAGCAAACTCGGACAGAGGTCAGGTAATTGCTGAAAGATTACTGGAATTCAGCCGAATCCTCTAAGACCACGAGAACAGTTCTTGTTGACGAGCAAGTCATCATGATCAGCGCACTGGAAACAATTTTTGGTCTGCGATTGCGGGCACCGACACTGGTGCTTGCAATTGCCATGCTGGCCGCGAATCTCTGGTCCGAAAAGGTCGCTGCCGCAGAAGTCCGGGCGGTAAGTTTTCAGCACGCGCCGGATCTTACCAGGGTTATTCTCGATCTGAGCGGAGCGATCAACTATACAGTCTTCAGTCTCGACAACCCCGAGCGTGTGGTGATCGATATCAGCAATAGTGAATTTCTGGGTGACTTGTCGCACTTGGATTACGGCTCAAGTCCCATCAAGACTGTAAGAACGGGCGTGCGCAACGGCGACGATTTGCGCGTAGTGCTGGACATGGAAAGACGCGTCGAGCGCCAGAGTGTTTATCTGGGGACCGACGGCGAATTTAGAGATCGGCTTGTTCTGGAATTTTATAATCAAGAGCCAATGAACACTGGGGCCAGGACCACCAGGACGCTGCAGGTTGCTCAAGCTGATGAAAAGCGGGAAATACGGGTAGCCGTTGTCGCCGGTCATGGTGGAGAAGATCCAGGTGCCCCCAGTTACAACAACGGATTTTGGGAAAAAGAAATTACCCTTGCGATCGCCCGCGCTGTAAGAGATCGGCTGAATCAGACTCCCGGTTACAAGCCCGTGATGATAAGGGATGGCGATTATTCTGTGGCGCTGAAAACGCGACCCCTGATAGCCCGGGATGAAAGGGTCGATATTTACATTTCTATCCATGCTGATTCCTATCGTCGCGAGGAAGTCCAGGGAGTTACCATTTATGCCCTGTCCGGAGAGACTGCCGATCAGGAAAATATCAGGCGGGTGGAAGAGAAAGAAAATTTGACAGATCTGCTTGGAGGCGTGGCGGGTGATACGCGCATCGCAGACGTAGAGGACGACCTGGCGCTGACCTTGCTTGATCTGTCCATGGCTTGGAGTATGGAGCAGAGCGTGGCGCTTGGCGCTGCGGTACTGGATACTCTCGACGGTGTGGCGCCTCTGCGCAAGGACAAGGTCCAGGGCGGGAACCTCTGGGAACTTCGGTCCCCCGACATACCTTCGATTCTGATAGAGACCGGTTACCTCTCAAACCCTGCCGAAGCAGATCGGCTGAAGTCGGCACGCTACCAGTCCAGACTGGCAGATGCCATTGTTCAGGGGGTAAAGAATTTCTTCTACGACAATCCCCCTGCCGGAACCCTGGTGGCCTGGCAGAAAGAGAATGGTGTAACTCCGGAATCCTATCTGGTCAAGCGAGGTGACAGCCTTTCCGAGATCGCGGTGCGTTTCGGAGTCAGCCTTGCCGAACTTAAATCCGAAAACGGACTTACTGGTGACACTATCCGCATTGGTCAGACACTAGTTGTGCCAGGAATCGGAAACCTTCTCGCCATTTCCGAACATCGTATTTCCCGGGGGGAAACTTTGTCAGAAATCGCCCAGCGCTATCGCGTCAGTTTGGCTAGCCTGAAAAGAGTAAACAATCTGTCCGGCGACAAGATTATGGTCGGGCAGGTGCTGAAAATTCCCACATCCTGACAGGCTAATCGCGCTTTTTGGCCTCCGCCGCTTCGCATTTCGTTGGTGTTACAATACGCAGGTAACAACTTAGCGATAAGATATTGCGCATGGGAAAGATTGCCGTATTGAGCCAGCGACTGGCGAATCAGATAGCCGCCGGGGAGGTGGTTGAACGACCTGCATCAGTCGTCAAAGAATTACTGGAAAACAGCCTGGATGCAGGAGCTACCAGAATTGAGATTGACGTCGAGAGTGGCGGCAGCAAGCTGTTACGGGTTCGAGACAACGGCTCCGGGATGGCCAAGGAAGATCTCGGATTGTCACTGAGTCGCCACGCGACCAGTAAAATTTTCAGTCTGGAAGACCTGGAGCATATCGCCAGCCTGGGATTCCGGGGTGAGGCTCTGGCCAGCGTCAGCTCGGTTTCACGGCTGACAATTTGCTCCCGCGCGATTGAAAGCGAAGACGGTAAGGCATGGAAAGTCGAAGCTGAGGGCCAGGACATGCAACCGGTCCTGACGCCCGCGGCGCATCAGCAGGGCACCACTGTAGAAGTCAGAGACCTGTTTTTCAATACACCGGCACGCAAAAAATTCCTGCGCACCGAGAAAACTGAATTTGCTCGCATCGAAGAGGTGGTCAAACGCATTGCTCTCAGCCGCTTCGATGTGGCATTCGTCCTCCGCCATAATCAGCGGGTCATCCACAATCTGCTGGCGGCGAACTCAGAGCAGGAACGTCAACGCAGGGTAGCCTTGGTATGCGGACCGGCATTTATCGACAACACGGTTGCCGTGAATGTCAGCACAAATGTGGAGGGGTCAGGACTACTTCTTTGGGGGTGGGTGAGCCTGCCTACTTTTTCTCGCAGTCAGGCAGACCTGCAATATTTTTATGTTAACGGCAGGGTCATCAGGGACAAGTTAATTGCTCACGCCATTAAGCAAGCCTACCGCGATGTATTGTTTCATGGTCGCCATCCCGCATTTGTACTCTATCTGGAGCTGGATCCTGCACGAGTTGATGTCAATGTGCATCCCACCAAGCACGAGGTGAGATTCCGGGATAGCCGCATGGTGCATGATTTTCTTTTCAGTTCTCTGCACCGGGCACTGGCAGCGGTGTCCCCGGCAGACCAGTTGGCCAGTCAGGCAACGACATTGGAGACTGTGACGCAAAGACCGGCAGATGGTTTGCGATCAGACTGGGGGGGTCAGACCAGCCTTGGACTCGGAGCCAGGAACTCTGGGAACGCGGTAAGCAATTATTACAGTCCGAGGGGCAATGCCGACCCGTTGAGAGTGCAGGAGCAGTTGACAGCTTATCAGCGACTTAGTGAGGATGAAGAAATTCCCCCGCTCGGGTATGCGATCGCCCAGCTACACGGCGTTTACATTCTCGCGCAGAACAAGGAAGGCCTTGTGATTGTTGATATGCATGCAGCGCACGAGCGAATTACCTATGAGCGAATGAAAAGTGCCTGTGCTAACGAAACGCTTAAGGTGCAGCCGTTGCTGGTGCCGCTGTCGCTCAGCGTCAGCGAGGCAGAGGCCAGCTGCGCAGAGGAGCAGAGTGAGGCCCTGGAACGCGTGGGTGTGGGAGTCGAACGAGTTGCTGACGAATCCATAGTCGTGCGACAGATCCCTTCTATTCTCAGAGATGCAAATGTTGAGCAACTGGTGCGAGATGTACTCTCTGATGTCCTTGAATTTGGCAGCAGCGAACGTGTGCAATCCCGCCAGGATGAATTGCTGTCGACCATGGCCTGTCACAATTCAGTGCGGGCTAATCGTCAGCTGACCATTCCAGAAATGAATGCCCTGCTCAGAGACATGGAGAACACTGAGCGAAGCGGGCAGTGTAATCACGGCCGTCCAACCTGGGTCTTTCTTGGTATGGGTGACCTGGACAAGCTGTTTCTGCGGGGTCAGTAAATTTCTGTTTGCTATTTTTTCTTCGGCGTCCGCCCTATGCATCGATCAGACCTGGATTTGCAGAACCGCCCCAAGCCCTTGGCATTTTGTCTCATGGGGCCAACCGCTAGCGGTAAAACAAATCTTGCTGTCCGTCTGGCTCAGGCTGCGCCGGTGGAACTGATAAGTGTCGATTCTGCCCAGGTATATCGGGGCATGGATATCGGCAGCGGCAAACCTGATGCGGAAACCCTGGCCATTGCTCCCCACCATCTTATCGATATTCGGGACCCGGCAGAAACCTATTCAGCTGCTGACTTTCGTACCGATGCCCTGTCCCTGATCTCGCAGATTCATGATCGAGGTCGTATCCCGCTACTGGTAGGCGGAACTATGCTTTACTTCAAAGTGCTGCGTGATGGGCTTGCTGAAATGCCCCATGCGAATGCCAGCACGCGAGCGGATATTGAAAAGCTCGCCAGGGACAGCGGCTGGCCAGCAGTTCACGCAAGGCTGGCAGCGGTTGACCCGCGATCTGCCAGCCGTATACATCCCAATGATCCCCAGCGATTGCAGAGGGCGTTGGAAGTGTTCCTTGTTTCGGGCAGAACTATGACCGAACTGCATGCTGAGGGACAGGTCAGCGCTCTTGGAACTGAGCCATTACCATTTGACCTGAATTTTATGGCAATCGTGCCGGATGAGCGCCGTCAGTTACACCAGAAAATTGCCCGAAGGTTCCACTCGATGCTCGAGGCAGGACTGGTTACCGAGGTGGAAAAACTCTATCGGCGGGGAGATTTGTCGCCCGAGCTGCCGGCGTTAAAATCCGTGGGTTATCGACAGGTCTGGCGGTATTTATCTGGAGAGATCGACTACAACGAGATGGTCGATAGAGGTATCATTGCCACGAGGCAACTGGCGAAACGTCAATTCACCTGGATGCGAAATTGGCCTGGTCTCACCAATCTGGGTAGCCTCGCCGATGATTCCCTCGACCAACTCTTGAATCTCGTTGAATCTGCCTCTATATAAATAGCGTATGAATAAATCCGCGGTTTGTTCAGGCGGCAGATGTTGATCATTGCAATTCTGGAGAAAGGCATAACCGCATCGAATTTTGCAAGAAGGTAACGAAGAAGGTAATAGAAAGGAGAAAGACTGATGTCAAAGGGGCATACTTTACAAGACCCTTTTCTGAACGTGTTGAGAAAAGAACGGGTACCAGTTTCTATCTATCTGGTAAGCGGAATCAAGTTACAGGGACAGATCGAGTCGTTTGATCAATTCGTGATTGTTCTGAAAAACGCAGTAAACCAGATGGTATACAAACATGCGATTTCCACTGTGGTTCCAGCCCGAACAGTCAGGATCCCCACGTCCGGTCAAAATGATCAGGGCGCTGGTGAAACGGATGAGAACTTCGGCAATACTGCCTGATTAGAGGTAATTTATTGTTTTTTGAGCGGCCCGAAACGGGCGAAATAGCAATTCTGGTTCATATATCGATCGATTCGGATTATGAACAGGAAGACCCTCGGGAATTTGAAGAGCTGGTGCTGTCTGCCGGAGGAGATCCGGCAGACTTCATTACCGGCAGTCGCAAGCAACCAGCGCCCACCTATTTTGTCGGTAGCGGCAAATTGCAGGAGATTGCAGATGCTGTCGCCTTTCACGATGCTCAGTTAGTCATATTCAACCATACACTGTCACCGAGCCAGGAGAGAAATCTGGAGCGGCGTCTGCGCTGTCGAGTGCTGGATCGCACCGGCCTCATTCTTGATATATTCGCCCAGCGTGCACGCAGTCATGAAGGTAAGCTTCAGGTGGAGTTGGCGCAGCTGCAGCACATGAGTACGCGACTGAAGCGAGGCTGGACTCACCTGGACAGGCAGAAAGGTGGCATCGGATTGAGGGGCGCCGGTGAAACCCAGCTTGAATTGGACCAGCGTATGATCCGCCAGCGAATCAAATCCATTGATAAGGGTCTCGCTCGAGTCCGGGCGCAGCGGAATCAGGGACGTCGTTCGAGACAGCGAGCCGAGGTGCCAACCGTTTCACTCGTTGGTTATACCAATGCCGGTAAATCAACCCTGTTCAACCAGATTACCCGTGCAGACACCTATGCAGCCGACCAGCTGTTTGCGACACTGGACTCGACCTTGAGAGCCGTCACTGTGCCTGCCTTTGGGAAGACAATTTTCGCCGATACCGTAGGATTCATAAGCCACCTTCCGCATCAGCTCGTGGAAGCTTTTCGGGCAACGCTCGAAGAGACTTCGCTGGCGGATCTTTTGCTTCACGTCGTGGATGCTGCCAATGAATCCCATAATCAGCTAATGCACGAGGTAGAAGCTGTACTTGAAGAAATTGGTGCCCGAAAAATTCCAATCCTGCAGGTTTTTAACAAGATTGACCTTCTGGATGACAGGCCACCTTGTATTGACAGAGACGCTCAGGGCAGGCCCTGGCGAGTCTGGCTCTCCGCTGAAACAGGAGAGGGGATTGAGTTTCTTCAGGAGGCAGTCAGCGAGCTGCTGTCTGGTGAGTTGATCCACCACGACCTGGTGCTGCGTCCAACTCATGCGAGGCTGAGAAGCAGGCTTTATGCCCGCGGCGCGATCGAGCATGAAGACGTGGATGAGCAGGGGCTCTATCATCTAAAAGTCAAATTGGCGCGTAGTAGCCTGATGAGAATACTTGACCAGGAGGGTCTTCGGCAGGACGCCGATTACCTGCTAGAACATCCCGCCCTGCGCGTTGATCAGGCAGCAGGGCCGCTCTGATTCCGGTTTCTGCTAGGTCCAACAAAAGAAGCAATGCATCACCTGGACACCAAGAGGGAGCAATGATCGCAGCTGAAACCGCATTTGGCCGCAAAAGCTGTGTTAAAGCCTGATTATTCGTTAAAATCACGCCCCTGCGGCAAAAAAGCTCTGGAGAAGCGCATGGCCTGGAACGAACCTGGAAATGACGGTGACAACAACGACCCCTGGGGTGGTGGCCGCCGTGGTGGTAACGATGGTCCCCCGGATATCGATGAGGT
>Ga0181578_10000273_pt1 | contig 48829 bp, 48 predicted proteins | sample 071ome_21_FD_148659 | JGI IMG/M metagenome (GOLD analysis project Ga0181578, IMG submission 148659) | Coastal salt marsh microbial communities from the Groves Creek Marsh, Skidaway Island, Georgia - 071401CT metaG (spades assembly) | ecosystem: Environmental > Aquatic > Marine > Intertidal zone... | reverse complement strand
CCCGCCCCGCGAAGAACTCCCCCTGCAAGTGACAACCGTACCGCATAAAGCGAAAAGATAGGACTTTAATCCCATCACAATAAAGCCCTGATGTTTCTGCCAGATGATATCGTGAAGATAGGCATAATTCACCATCAGCACACCCAGTACGATCAGCACTGTCCCGAATGCGCCGCGCGACATGTCAGGCCCCGGATTCCGCCGGATCACGCACGTCCGACACCCCGATCATGCTGTCACGCGTGATCAGCGCCTCAAGCTGTTCCACGCTCCAGCCTTCCGTGCCCTCCGGGCGTTTCGGCAGGACCAGGTAGCGCAGGTCCGCGTTGCTGTCGTGCACGCGAACCTGCTTCGAGTCTGGCAGGACGGTGCCGAATTCCTTCAGCACCGCGCGCGGCTCGCGCACCGCGCGCGCGCGATAGTCGCGGCGCTTGTACCAGGCCGGCGGGATACCAAGGATCGGGCGCGGATAACAGGAACACAGCGTGCACACGACCATGTTGTGCACATCCTCCGTGTTCTCGACCACGCAAAGTTCCATCGGCCGCATGTCGATGCCGAACTCCAGCAACGCGTCGTCGCTGTGGTGGAGCAGCTTCTCCTTGAACGCCGGGTCGGTCCAGGCGCGGGCCACGATGCGGGCGCCCAGCGATTCACCGCGTGTTTCCATCACCTCGATGGCGCGGCGGATCTCTTCGGCGGAGACGATGCCCTTTTCAATCAGCAACTCGCGGACCGATGCTTCGAGAATCTGCGCCTCGATCGGCGGCAACGGGTCTTCCTGAATCGGTTTGCCGTCATGGGTGTGAGTCGGGTGATCGTGGTCGTGATGATGTTCGCTCATCGGTACCTCCGCGCGCGTCAGGCCGGCGCCAGCCAGTGTTCGTAAATCTCGATCTCGAGCGTGTCGTCCACGGGCCCGTCATAGTCGTCCCAGAGGTCGGACTGCCTGAAGTTCACCCGGTAAAGCATCTTGTAGGGCAGGCCTGTGTGGCCATAGGCGAGCAGTTCGGGATTGGGAAACGAGCCGACGATGCGTTCGATCACGCCGGTCTTGCCGCGCACATAGATAGGTGTGCGCACATGTCCAGGCTGGTTGCGCTGAAGGATACGGACCTTGTCGCCCGGCTTGTACTTAGGCTCCATCCCGCTCCGCCTCCAGACGCGCGCGCACCTCGGCCTGCTTGGCTTCCAGTTCTTCCTGGGAGAACACGCCCTTCTCCAGCATCAGCCATGTCACGGCCTGCAGCCAGCGCTCGTAATAGGGAAACTTGTGATAGTCCTCGCCCAGCGCTTCCTGCATGCGTCGGGATTCATCCACCCGCGCGAGCTGTCGCTTCTGGTCGAAGACCAGCATCATCAGAGCGTCAACCGTTTTCTCCCAGTGGGTCGGTTCATGCTCATGGGTTACCGGGTCAACCGGCCCAGCGGGGAGCCCGCCATAGTCCTGTGGTCCGCGCATTAATCACCCCGTTTTCTGCATCGCGATACTCGGGGTTTTCGCCGGTCAGATCAAGGTTTCGCCGTCAGATCCGACGTCAAAAGGCGCATCCGCTGCTCGGCGCGCGCCAGCCGTTCTTCTACAGTGGGCGGCGTATCGCCGGTGACATGCTCGCCCACGTCGTAAAAATACCAGAGCCGTGCGCGGAAGGCCGCATCGGCCGCGCTCAACCCCGCCTCCGCGAACAGAACGCGCGCTGTCGCCATGCGGCGCTCATCGACCTTCGCCACGGCGGCCGCCACTTCGGCATCGAACTGCGCCCAGGCGCGCATCGCGTTGTCGTACCGGTCCGGATCCTCATGTGCGAGGAACTCGAGGACCGCGCGCATCTTGTCCAGCGGCCCGCCCCGGGACCGGCTGGCCGTGTCGAGGACCGGATCGGTCTGGGAGCGCGCCCAGAACTCCGGAATCGAGTGCAACAGGTCGTCGCGGTTCTTGAAGTGCCAGTAGAAGCTGCCCTTGGTGACTCCAAGTCGCTCGGCAAGCGGCTCGACCTTCACATGATCGACCCCACGCTCACGCATGAGTTCCAGGGCCTCCGCGAGCCATGAATCCCGGTCGTGCACCTGTTCGCGTTTTGCCTTTGCCGCCACGGCATCACCTCCATACGCCAGCGTATTGACAGCACGCGCGCCGCGCAATACCGTACGCGACCGTATGGAAACTGCCGCACCGGGGAGAGCATGTTGCGGCCTTTTCGCATGACACAGGTTTGCCTAGAGTGACCGAAACGCCGTCGGACAGACGGACGTCTGGAGGAGACAATCACATGACGGAACCAATTATCAGGGTCGCGGATATCGCCTGGGGCCGAATTCGCTCGCCCGACCTCGACAAGCAGGAAGAGTTTCTGACGCGCTTCGGCATGGTTCGCACGGAACGGACCGCCGACAAGCTGTTCATGCGCGGCACCGGCACCAGCAACCATATCCACGTGACCGAGAAGGGTGATCCCGGCTTCATCAGCCTCGCCTTCCGTGCGGCCAGCGAAGACGACCTTCACAAGCTCGCCAGGGAAGCCGAGAGCGCCTCGGAGGTCGAGAACCTCGACGAGCCGGGCGGTGGCAAGCGCGTGCGCCTCACCGAGCCGAACGGCTATACCATCGAGGTCGTGCACGGCATCGAAGAGCTCCCGGAAATTCCGATCGACCGCCACGCCTACAACCTCGGCAATATCGACAAGTACCGCCGTGCGGGCGTGCTATGGCGCGAACCGAAAGGCCCCGCCCATGTCATGCGCATCGGCCACGGCGTGATCGGCACGCCCAAGCTGGCCGAATGTATCGCCTGGGTGCGCCATCACATCGGCCTGGTCGGCTCGGACGAGGTCTTCGTCGAGGGCGACAAGGACAAGGTCATCGCCAGCTTCAACCGCATCGACGCGGGCAAGGAGTTCGTCGATCACCACGTCTTCCTGTACGTGCAGAACGAGAACGCCGGCCTCAACCACATCTCGTTCGAGGTCCCCGACTTCGACGATGTGATGATGGGCCACGAGCATCTGCGCGACACCGGCGAATACGACCATGTCTGGGGTATCGGCCGGCATGTCCTCGGCAGCCAGATCTACGACTACTGGAAGGATCCGTGGGGCCGGGTGCATGAGCACTGGGCGGACACCGACACCCTGAACGAGGAATATGGCACGCGCTTCATTCCGGCCGAGGAAGGCCTGAATTCCCAGTGGGGCGAGCCTGCGCCCATGTCGTTCATTCAGCACGTCACACCGTAAGGTCCCTGGCGGACTTCACGAACGGCCCGGCCCTCGCGCCGGGCCGTTTTTCGTTCCGGCGCGCGGACAACTTGGCGACACGGCCGATTTCTGGCAGACAGTCCGCGCCCATGACAAAGTCGAACGCATGAACGACCTAACAGACAACCACGCCGACGGCGCTCTGACCGATTTTATTCGTGAGCGGGTACGCGCCGACCTCGATTCCGGCCTGCACAGCCGCGTCGTGACCCGGTTCCCGCCGGAGCCGAACGGTTTCCTGCATATCGGCCACGCCAAGTCGATCTGTCTGAATTTCGGGATCGCGGCAGAATTCGGCGGCCAGTGCCACCTGCGGTTTGACGACACCAACCCCGCCAAGGAAGACGAGACCTATATCCGCGCCATCGAGAAAGACGTGCGCTGGCTCGGTTTCGACTGGGGCGAGAACCTTTTCCACGCGTCGGACTATTTCGAGCAGTTGTACGAATGGGCCAGCCACCTGATCCGCGAGGGCAAGGCCTATGTGGATGACCTCTCGGCGGACGAAATTCGCGAATACCGCGGCACGTTGACAGAGCCCGGCAAACCGAGCCCCTATCGCGACCGCGCGCCGGACGAAAACCTCGACCTGTTCGCGCGCATGCGCGCCGGCGAATTCGCTGACGGCGCGAAGGTCCTGCGGGCGAAGGTCGACATGGCCTCCGGCAACATCAATCTGCGCGACCCGGTCCTCTACCGGATCGTGCGCGCGCCGCATCCGCGCACGGGCGATACCTGGTGTATCTATCCCACCTACGACTTCGCCCATGGCCAGTCGGATGCCATCGAGGGGATCACCCACTCGATCTGCACATTGGAGTTCGAGGACCACCGCCCGCTCTATGACTGGTTTATCGAGAACCTGCCGGTGCCGTCGCGCCCGCGCCAGTACGAGTTCGGCCGCCTGAACCTGGGCCATACCGTGCTGTCCAAACGGCGCCTCATCCAGCTCGTCACCGACGGCCACGTCGCCGGCTGGGACGATCCGCGCATGCCGACCGTGTCCGGCCTGCGCCGCCGGGGCGTGCCCGCCGCCGCGATCCGGGATTTCATCGCACGTCTCGGCGTCACCAAGGCGGACGGGCTGGTGGAGATGTCCTATTTCGAGAACACCATCCGCGACCACCTGAACACCTCCGCGCTGCGACGCATGGCTGTGCTCGATCCCGTCAAGCTGGTGATCGAGAACTACCCCGAAGGCCAGAGCGAGGAGCTCGACGCCGTGAACCATCCGGGCGACGAGACCGCCGGCACCCGCAAGGTGCCCTTCGGACGGGAACTCTACGTCGAGCGGGACGACTTCATGGAGGACCCGCCGAAGAAGTTCCACCGCCTCGCCATCGGCCAGGAGGTGCGCCTGCGCTTCGCCTATTTCGTGACCTGCCACGACGTCATCAAGGACGCGGACGGCAATGTGGTGGAGCTGCGCTGCACCTACGATCCCGAAACACGGGGCGGCGACGCACCGGACGGGCGCAAGGTGCGCGGCACGATCCACTGGGTGTCCGCCACCCACGCCGCGACCGCCGAAGTCCGGCTCTATGACCACCTCTTTGCCGAAGAGGAACCCGGCAAGGAACGCGACTGGCTGGACGACCTTAATCCGGCTTCCCTGTCGGTACGGGAGACCAGTTATCTGGAGCCCGCGCTCACGGATGCCGAGACCGGCGTTCCGGTCCAGTTCGAGCGGCTGGGCTATTTCTGCGCCGATCCGGACTCTGCGCCGGACGCCCTCGTCTTCAACCGCACGGTCGGACTGCGCGACTCCTGGGCCAAGGCAAAGGGCAGGTAGGCCTGCATCCGGCGCAACGCGGGTTGTGTCCCTGTCCCCTGTCGTTCCCGGCCAACCGGCATTAGTCTGTTGGCCGGAAAACCACGAAAAGGAGGACGACGATGCCGCATTTGCCGGTCGTCACCGACGAAGAGGCGGGACCAGAGGCCAAGATCCTGTTCGAACATTCGACGCAGATGTTCGGGCGCGTTGCCAACGCGGTCCGCACCGCCGCCCACTCACCCAAACTGGCCCAGTCCATCTACGGATTTCTGGTGGCCGCACTGCGTGAGGAGGTGACGGGTATCCTGGATGTCCGCACCAAGGCGCTGGTCATCCTGAAAACCTCGATGCTGAACGGATGCAAGTACTGAATCGGTCACAACGTAACGCTCGGTCGAGGGTTGGGTTTTGACGATGACATGATCGCCGCCATCGAAGGTGACTACCAGAATTCCGAACACTTCACGCCCGCGGAGAAAGCCGCGATGAAATGGGCGGAGGTGCTGACGGAGAAGACCTACCGGGGTGAGAATCCCGACGCGATGCCGGAACTGAAGAAGAACTTCGACGAGGCGCAGATCATCGAGATCACGATGGTGTCGTGCTTCTTCAACTTCTGGAACCGCTTCACGGACGGTCTGCAAATCGACATCGAGGAGAGCCCGGTCATGGGCCGCTTCACGAAATCGAAGTCGATCGACCCGGCGGACTACGTCGCCTTCATGTGTGACTGCTGGTGGAACAAATCTGGCGCGGGCGCATCGGAAAAGGTGGCGGAATAGTCCGCACGGCATGTTTCTTTCTTGAGTTGGAGAACAGGTATGGAAATCAACATCCCCGAAGTGCTGGCCGAGGTAACGGCCGCCCACGACCGCTACGAACAGGCGCTCGTCACCAATGACGTCGATGTCCTGAACGAGCTGTTCTGGGACAACGAACTCACCCTCCGGTACGGGATCGCCGAGCAGCTCTACGGTCACGATCAGATCGCGGGGTTCCGCTCCGCACGTTCGCCGGTCGGCCTCGAACGCACGACGGACCCGGTTGTCGTCACGACCTACGGCCGTGATTACGCGACCGCCAATCTGGAATTCAACCGCCCCAGCATGGGCGGGATCGGACGCCAGAGCCAGACCTGGGTGCGCATGCCGGAAGGCTGGCGGATCGTCGCGGCGCATGTGAGCGTCGTCAAATAGGTACGGCCCGCATCGCATACCGGTGAAAACAAGAAAGGCCGCCCCGAAGGGCGGCCTTTTTATTCGGTACTGTCGAAACCGGAAGGTTCTAGCTGGCGATCCGCCAGACTTCCGGTGCACCCTCCATGTGGGACAGCAGCGCCTGGCGCTGGGCCTCCATTTCGGCCGGCAGACGGTCGGCGAAGCTGTCGAAGAGTTCCTTCTGCGCCTCGGCTTCGTTGCTGCCGTCCTCGCGCGACAGGTCCATGATCCCGTGGAACGCATCCTCGGTGAAATCGAGGCCCTGCCAGTTGAGATCCTGGTAACGCGGCATGCCGCCCAGCGGGCCCTCGACCGCATCCACATTGCCGTGGACACGCTCGCACACCCATTCGAGAACGCGCATGTTCTCACCGAAGCCCGGCCAGATGAAGTTGCCCTCATCGTCCTTACGGAACCAGTTGACGCGGAAAATCTTCGGCAGCTTCAGGTCCTTGTCCTGGAAGCTCAGCCAGTGAGTCCAGTAGTCGGCCATGTTGTAGCCGCAGAAGGGCAGCATCGCCATCGGATCGCGGCGGATCGCCGCCTGATTGACCGCCGCCGCCGTCGCTTCGGAGCCCATGGTCGCAGCCATATAGACGCCGTGCTCCCAGCCCTTGGCCTCATAGACCAGCGGGAAGGTTCTGCTCAGGCGGCCACCAAAGACGAACGCGTCGATCGGCACACCGGACGGATCGTCCCAGGCCGGGTCGATGCTCGGGCAGTTCTGCGCGGCTACGGTGAAGCGGGCATTGGGATGCGCCGCGGGCGTGTCGCTGTCGGGAGTCCAGTCATTGCCCGTCCAGTCGATCAGATGCGCCGGCACCTCGCCGTCCTTGCCTTCCCACCAGACATCGCCGTCATCGGTAAGCGCGACATTGGTGAAGATAGTGTCGCGCTCGATCATCTTCATGGCGTTGGGGTTGGTCTTGGTGGACGTGCCCGGCACGACACCGAAATAACCGGCCTCGGGGTTGATCGCATAGAGCCGCCCGTCCTTGCCCGGCTTGATCCACGCGATGTCGTCACCGACCGTGTTGACCTTCCAGCCCTCATAGCCTTCCGGCGGAATGAGCATGGCCAGATTGGTCTTGCCGCAGGCGCTGGGGAACGCCGCCGCAACATAGGCCTTTTCGCCCTTCGGCGATTCCAGACCCAGGATCAGCATATGCTCGGCGAGCCAGCCCTCTTCCTTCGCCATGATCGAGGCGATGCGGAGCGAGAAGCACTTCTTGCCCAGCAGGGCGTTGCCGCCATAGCCGCTGCCGTAGGACCAGATCGAGTGATCCTGCGGGAAGTGGACGATGTATTTGGTCTCGTTGCAGGGCCAGACGACATCTTCCTCGCCGTCAGCCAGCGGTGCGCCGACCGTGTGCAGGCAGGGGACGAAATCGCCGTCGCCAAGAACGTCCAGCGCCTTCTGGCCCATGCGGGTCATGATGCGCATGCTGGCCGCAACATAGGGGGAGTCCGTGAGCTGCACGCCGATATGGGCGATATGTGAGCCCAGCGGCCCCATGCTGAACGGAATGACGTACATGGTCCGGCCGCGCATCGCGCCGTCGAACAGTCCATTCAGGGTGGAGCGCATCTCGTCCGGCGCGATCCAGTTGTTGTTCGGACCGGCATCTTCCGGGTCGTCCCAGCAGACGAACGTGCGGTCTTCGACGCGCGCCACATCGTCCGGGTCGGAGCGTGCGAGGAAGCAGCCGGGCCGCAATTCCTGGTTCAGGGGGATCAGGGTTCCCCGCTCGACCATCTCTGCGCACAGGCGGTCGTATTCTTCTTTCGACCCGTCGCACCAGTAGATGTCGTCCGGCTTGGTCAGGGCCGCTACCTGCTCGACCCATTTCAAGAGTTTTCGGTTGCGGGTTTTGCCGCTGTTCGCCTGCGCCATTTCGACTCCCAAATCTATCCGCCGCCGTTTTCCTAAACGACAATTTGGAGACAATAAGCCAAACGACTCGGACGTTGTAAACCGCAGAATCGGTATATATCTGGGGGTGAAATTCGAACCGCGACGGTGCGCCGCAGTTCCTATTTCCCGGCGCGCCCGCGCTCGGTCCCGACCGCGGCAATCCGCAGGATATTCGTGCGCCCCGGCGTGCCGAACGGAACGCCTGCAGTAATCACCAGACGGTCACCCGTGACGGCGAATTCCTCGCGTTCCGCCACACGGCTCGCGCGGATCACCATATCCAGAAAACTCGACGCATCTTCGGTTTGCACACAGTGCACGCCCCAGGCCAGTGCCAGACGGCGCGCCGTCTGGGGAACCGGCGTCAGAACCAGGATCGGCACGTCCGGCCGCTCACGCGAGGCACGAATGCCAGTGGAGCCCGACGCCGTGTAGCAAATGATCGCCGCCGCATTGAGGGTTTCCGCCACCTGACGGGCCGCCAGTGTGATGGCATCCGCCGTCGTCGTTTCCGGCTCAATGCGCCCCGCCTCCATCGCCACTCGGAACTGGGGGTCATGCTCCACCGACTGCGCAACCCGATCCATCATCGCAACCGCCTGCGCCGGGTAGGCCCCGACGGCGGACTCGCCGGACAACATCACCGCATCCGCGCCGTCGAAGACGGCGGTGGCCACATCCGAGACTTCCGCGCGCGTCGGCACCGGGGCTTCGATCATCGATTCCAGCATCTGGGTCGCCACGACCACCGGCTTGCCGGCGTGGCGCGCCGCGCGCGTGATCGACCTCTGGATAATCGGCACCTGCTCGATGGGCAATTCCACGCCCAAATCACCGCGCGCGACCATCAGGCCGTCGGCAATTTCGATAATTTCAGACAGGTGATCGAGTGCGCGCGGCTTTTCGATCTTCGCCATCACAAATGCGCGCCCGGCGACGATCTTCTTGGTCTCCGCCACGTCGTCGGGGCGCTGCACAAAGGACAGCGCGATCCAGTCCACGTCGAGGGACAGCGCGAAATCGAGATCGCGGCGGTCCTTGGGCGACAGGGCCGGCACCGGCAGGATCACGTCGGGAACGTTCACGCCCTTGTTGGACGAGAGCGGCCCGCCGACGACGACCCGGGTCACGGCGTGCTCCGGGCCAGCCTCGACAACCTCAAGCCGCAGCTTGCCGTCATCCAGCAACAGTGTATGCCCGGGCGTAATGACCTCGAAAATTTCCCGGTGCGGAAGGCAGGCGGCCTCGGCATTGCCGATGCCGTGATCGAGCTCCAGCCGGAATTCCGCACCGGCCTCGAGCTCGGTCCCCTTCTCGACCTGGCCGACGCGCAGCTTGGGGCCCTGAAGGTCCACCAGAATCGCGATCGGACGGCCCAGATCCGCCTCGACCTTGCGGATACGCTCATAGAGCTTGCGCACGTCATCGTGCGATCCGTGGCTCATGTTCAGCCGGAACGCATCGGCCCCGGCCTCGAACAGGGTCCGGATCATCTCTTCGGAAGAGCTCGCCGGCCCCAGCGTGGCCAGCACCTTTACGTTTCGCATACGCCGCATGTCAGCGTCGTCCCGTTTTCTCGCCGTTCAAACTCGCACCTACCGCGCGCATGCCACACATCGCGGCGCAGCAGGGTCGGACATCAGCCGGCCTGGCACAATGTCGTCGCCGCACGCAACGCAATAGCCGTATTCGCCCTCGTCGATACGCCGGAGCGCCGCTTCGATCAATCGCAACCTTTGCTGCCGCCGTGCCTCCTCGGCCTGGGCCATGGCCTGCACCTGCATGGCATCCATGCGTGAGAGCCGTCCGACACTCTGCTGATCCAGTGTCACCGGACTGCGTTTTCCCGAGGTTGCCACACTGGATTGCCCAAGCCGCGTGCGTTCCTGCCATAGCGCGTCGCGCATCGCATCAATGTCCAGCTTATCTGCCATAGCGGTATTCAGGCCCATTGCGTGTAACCGGCACAAGTACACAAGCCGAGAAAATCCGAATTCAAGAAAGTTCTGCTTCCAGAAAAGAAAGCGGGCGGCAGGATCGCTCCTGCCGCCCGCTTTCCTGATTGGTTCGTGTCGAACCCGGTGGACTAACGAGCCAGCCGGATCTCCACGCGCCGGTTCTGCGGCTCACGCACACCGTCCGGCGTCGCAACAAGCGGGTCGGACTCGCCGACACCGCTCGCCTTGATCGAACCGGCGGGCACGCCCAGACCGGACAGGGCGCCCTCAACCGCGTTCGCGCGGTTCACGGACAGCCCCTGGTTGTAACTGGTCGAACCCGACGTATCGGTATGACCGATCGCCATCACGCTGGTCACGCCGCTGCGGCGAATTTCCTGCGCAGCCTGCTGGATAACTTCACGTGCTGCCGGCGTCAGGGCAGAGCTGTCCCAATCGAAGAAGACCAGGAAGTTCGGAAGTGCCGCCATGGGCTCCTTCTTCGTGATCTTTTCGAGGGCCGCCCAGAACCCGTCGCGGCACACCGCGGCGTGATCCGGCTGGCTCGCTTCCGCCCAGTCGTCGATGTAGGACTGTTCTTCGATCCAGCAGTCATACATGACCTGCGCGGTAGCGGCGTCGGCCGGCAGACGCGTCGCCGCGCCGTCGGCCAGTGCCGCCATGAGCTTGGCGCGACCGTCGGTCATGGCGCCCAGCTCATCATCGGGAACGAGTCCCGGCGGATGCTGGTTCGGGGAATTCGCGGTCCACGGCTCAGGCGTGTTGCCCGCTGCCGCAGCCTGCGCCTTCAGCGCAAAGGCATCGGAACTGGTGTAGTTGCCGTAGCCGTACTCATGCTTGGCGCGATCGACATAACCCGCAAACAGGGCCTTGTCGAACGCGGAACCGCCCGGCGTGATGCCCTGGGTTTCACCAAGTTCGAGGCCGTGACATGCCGTAAGTGCCAGCGGCACCAAGGCAAACACTGCCGATTTCAGTTTCATGCTCATCTGTACTGCCCCTTTCGTTACACAAACGCCGACCACCCTTGGCCGGGGAGATGCGTTCGTCGGGAGAATCGGTCGAATCCGTTCGTTTCTGCATTATCGCGCAGATATGAACGGAAATGTGCTCCAATCGTTCCAGAATCAGGGCGATTTCTTATTATTTTTAGTCCGGGACAAAAATATTTTTACCCGGGCACCGCGCAATTGCCTAGGCTTTCCGGCCAAGACGGAACTCCACGTCCGGATCTGCACCGATCTGCCGGATCAGCGCTACCTCCCAGTCGATGTATTCCTGCATACGCGCCTCGACATCCGCGTTGCGGTCGTACGCGCGCAGATAGACATCAATGCACGCGTCATCGGCAGGAACCTGCGGATCTGCTTCCAAGGCCTGTCCCGCTGCCGTCCAGGCCGCGTTGCCCCCGTCGAGGACCCGGACACGTAACGGCGTCATGGCGCGGACTTCATCCAGGGCGAGCGCGGCGAGCCGGCCGTCTTCGGACGTCAGCACGATCTCTCCGTCCCGGGGTAACTCAGGACCGGTTTCGCCGATCCGCGAACGGATCGCCCAACGCGCCCCGGGAATATGTCCCTTGCGGAAGACCCGGCTCTCGGACAGATCCAGGACCAACACACTGCCTGAGCCGACCTCCTGCGCCAGATCAGCCGCCGCAATCATATCGTTCGGCCCGGTCTCCGGCTCGAACACCGGTTCCGGCCCGGTCTCCAGCGAGCATCCACCCAGGCCATCCGCAAGAACATGGACGTCCGGCAGCCCCATCTGGACAAGCCAGTGCGCCGTCATCGTCGCGCGCACGCCTGTGTCATCGACCAGCACGATTCGCCCACGCGGCACGCCGATCTGGAAGTCGGTGGCCTGAACCAGCTGGCCACCCGGCGCCGAGCGCGCACCCGGCAGATGGCCTGCGGCGTATTCCTCCGGCGCGCGCACGTCGAGAATGAACAGCGAGCGTTCCCCGGATTCGCTTCGCCATACGTCCAGGGTCTCGCGGCTGATCTGCGCGACACCGTACTCATCGGAGACCCGCGCGCGCATCTCCTGCGCGGCACTGATCGTCTCCGGCGCGCCGGGGGGAAAGCTGCGCGTGTTGCCGTGTTCGAGCTCGAACCCGGCCAGGTGCCAGCCCATCGTCCCGTTTTCCAGCGCCACGACCCGGTTGGGGATGCCGGCGTTGATGACCGACTGCGCCCCCAGAATACTGCGCGTCCGCCCGGCGCAGTTCACGACGACGGTCGTGTCCGGGCCGGGCGCGAGATCGCGCACCCGATACGCCAGTTCACCGCCGGGCACGCTGACGCCCCTGGGGATGTTCATGTTCCGGTATTCGGCGAAGGTTCGGGAATCGAGCACCACCATGTCGTCGCCGCGATCCTGCATCGCCTTCAGGGTCGGCGCATCGATGGAGGGCGTGTGATAGTGGTGCTCCACAGCCTCGCCGAACGCCTTGCTGGGCACATTGATCCCGGAATAGAGCGTGAAGCCGGCCGCTTCCCAGTCATCCGGTCCACCCGTGCAAATCCGGATATCGGTGTAGCTCATCCCGCCGAGCACGTCGGCGGCGCGTTCGCCCAGCCCGGCCATGCCTCCACAGGTCACCACCACACGCACGCTGTGGCGTGGCACCAGCCGCTCCACCTGCAACTCAAGGCGGCTGAGGGGAATGTTGACGGCGTGAAAGAGGTGGCAGTGACCAAACTCTCCCTGTTCGCGCACATCGAGCAGGGCAAGTTCATCGCCGTCGTAAAGCATCGCGCGCAGATCTGCCGCGTCTGTCCGTATCGTGTCCATCAAACTACAGTAAAGAATTGTGTATTGAGCCGCCAGCATCGGCACGGCATGATAGCCTCAGCAAATACGAAAAGGTTGGCCGGACGCACTATCCGGCAAAACGGAAGGAACGAGACGATGACCCAGAATGTCGATACGTTCGCTGAGGAATGCCGCAGCATCCTGAGCCATGGTGCCAGCACCGAAGACCTCGACAAGGTCCGTGTGGTGGTCGAGAAGTATCTCGCCGATGACGCCTTCGTTCAGGAACACCTCGGACCGGATTTCGATGCTGTTCGCGATGTCCTCTATGAGGACCCGGATCTCGGTTTCTGCATCTGCCGCCACGTCTTCAAGGGCGAGAACGAGGCCCCGCCTCACGACCATGGCCCCACCTGGGCGATCTACGGGCAGGCGACCGGCACCACGACCATGACCGAGTTCGAAATGGTCGAGCCGCCGCACGACGACACACCCGGGAGGGTTACGCCGACCAAGACCTATGATCTCGCGCCGGGCATGGCGGTGGCCTACCCGGAGGGCGCCCTGCACTCCCCCAAGCGCGTGGGCGACACCCGCCTCATCCGCCTGGAAGGCAAGGACGTCACCAAGCTGAAGCGCGATTCCTACAAGCTCGCCTGACGCGGAGTGATCGAATGACGGACGGCACGCGCGCCGGCGCGGTGGCGCACGCCGTCCGCCAGTTCGACAGCGGTGCGTACACAAGCGAACTCGCCGCGCTTGTGGCGCACCCCACCCAGAGCCAGCTACCCGACGCCCATCCGGCGCTCGCCGGCTACTTCAACGATGTGATCGGCCCGCGCCTCGATGCGCTGGGCTTTACCCGCAGCCTGCATGACAACCCGGAACCGGATGCGGGCCCGATCCTTGTCGCACGCCGCCACGAGGCCGACGATGCCCCGACAGTCCTGATCTACGGCCACGGGGATGTGGTCGTCGGCCAGGACGAGCGCTGGCGTCACGGCGCGCCCTGGACGCTGACCGGGGAGAACGGGCGTCTGTACGGACGAGGCACCGCCGACAACAAGGGCCAGCACGCGATCAACATCGGTGGCCTGCGCGCCGTGATCGAGACGCGCGGCAAACTCGGCTTCAACTGCATCCTGCTGCTGGAAAGCGATGAGGAAATGGGCTCGCGTGGCCTGCGCGCCTTCTGTGAAGCGAACAAGGACCTTCTTGCCGCCGACGTGCTGATCGCCTCGGACGGCCCCCGCCTCGATCCGGCGCGCGCGACTGTTGTCCTTGGTTCACGCGGGCTGGTGAACTTCGAACTGGCGCTCAAGCTGCGCGACGGCGCACACCATTCGGGCAACTGGGGCGGGCTGATCCGCGATCCCGGCATCGTGCTGGCCCATGCCATCACCAGCCTGACCGATGCGCGCGGCCAGATCGCCGTACCGGAATGGCGCCCGACGTCCCTCACCCCCGAAATCCGGGACATCCTGTCGGAGATCGCGGTCTCGGGCGGTCCCGGTGCGCCGCAGATCGATCTCGATTGGGGCGAGGACGGACTGAGCCCGGAAGAACGCGTCTATGGCTGGAACAGCTTCGCCGTGCTGGCGCTCGACCTGGGCGATCCCGCCAAGCCGCAGAACGCCATCGCGCCCGAAGCCCGCGCCGTCTGCCAGTTGCGCTATGTGGTCGGCACGGACCCGAACGATGTGCTGCCGGCGCTTCGCCGTCATCTCGACCGGAACGGCTTCACCGATGTGGCCGTCACACCGACCCGCATGGCGGGGATGCATGCCACCCGGCAGGACCACAACGATCCGTGGGTGCAGCTCACGCTGAAATCCTTCGAGGAGACGCTGGGCACGCCGCCCGCGCTGGTGCCCAATATTGGCGGCGGCATCCCGAACGAGGTCTTCATGGACACCCTCGGGCTGGCCACCGTCTGGGTCCCCCACTCCTACGCCGGATGCAGCCAGCATGCGCCCGACGAACACATGCTGGAATCGGTCGCGCGTGAGGGCCTGCAGATCATGGCCGGGCTGTTCTGGGATATCGGCGCCAAGTAAGCTGCCCCGCAAGGAGGAGCTTCACCCATGTCCCGTATTCCGTTGATCGAGCCCGAGGCCGTCGAAGGCCAGCTTGCCGATTTCTATGCCGCCGCCACCGAAATGATCGGGCGCGTGCCGAACTCAATCCAGACCTGGTCCCACAATCCGTTCATCGCGATGATGATGCTGCCGCTCATCGTCACCATTCAGCGCGAATGGCCGGGCACGGAACTCTCCGGACGGATCAAGGAACTGGTCGTCATCAAGACCAGCCAGATCAACGAGTGCGCCTACTGTTTCGCGCACAACACCTCGCTGGGCCAGGCGGCAGGCATCACCGAGGAACACGTGATCGCGCTGTCAGGGCACGACTACTGGCTCTCGGACCTGTTCGACGAGCGCGAGCGCCTCGCCATCGCATGGGCCGAACATGTTACCCGACGCACCGCCGCCGAGAACGACGAGCTTTATGCCAAGCTGGAGGAGCATTTCTCCAAAGCGGAGATCATCGAGCTGACCTTCGTCTGCGGCCTGTTCAACATGATCAACCGGCTGAACGATTCCCTCGCGCTGGATATCGAGGACCAGGGCGAGGTGGACCGCATCAAGGGGACGCTCCAGGCCGACCCGGCGCGGATCGGCCAGTACCTGCGCTGGCTGGCCGACGCCTGGCCTGAGAACTTCGACACGCTGAAAGAGCAATCCCGCGCGGCAGCGGCTGAGTAGGGACACTCAGTCGGACAGGTTCTCGACCGACATGTTCTCGAGAGCCTCGCTGGCCTCCAGCCAGACCGTCTCGGCGCGCTCCAGCTTCTTCTCGACCTCGCCGCGCAGCTTCATCAGGTCGCTCATCGCCTTGCCCTTGTAAGGCTCGGCGGCGTTGTCAGGGTCGAAGATCGCCTGGTCGATGGCCGTGCGCTTCTCGGACAGAAGGTTCATCCCCTTCTCGGCCTCGCGTGCGGCGGTGCGCAGATGCTTCGTGCGCTCGCGCTGCTCCGCCGCAGCACGGCGTTCGTCCTTGCGGTTGCCGCGCTTGTCCTTCGGCCTGTCTTCGGCCGGTTTGCGCTCACCGCGCCCAAGCAGCAGGTCGCGATAGTCGTCGAGGCTTCCGGCGAATTCCTCCGCCCGGCCGTTGTCGATCAGGATCAGCCGGTCCGCCGTCATCTCCAGCAGGTGGCGGTCATGGCTGACGACCACCGCCGCCCCCTCATAGGCGTTGAGCGCCTGCACCAGCGCCTCGCGGGCATCGACGTCGAGATGGTTGGTCGGCTCGTCGAGGATCAGGATGTGCGGCGCGTCCCGGGTGATCAGCGCCAGGGCAAGGCGCGCACGCTCGCCGCCCGACAGCCGCTTCACTTCCAGATGCACCTTGTCGCCCGAGAACCCGAACCGGCCGAGTTGCGCCCGCACGACGCCGGGCTTCGCGTCGGGCAGCAGCCGGGTCATGTGCTGCAGCGGCGTGTCGTCGGCGACGAGTTCTTCCACCTGGTGCTGCGCGAAGTAGCCGACACGCAGCTTGCCGCTGGCCGACAGGCTGCCGCCCATGGTTTTGAGCTGGCCCGCGAGTAGCCGTGCCAGCGTGGTCTTGCCGTTGCCGTTGCGGCCCAGCAGCGCGATCCGGTCGTCCGGGTCGATCCGGAAGGCGAGCTTGGACAGGATCGGCGTGTCGGCCACATAGCCGACCGACGCGTTGTCCGCGACGATCAGCGGCGGGCGCAGTTCGTCCGGGTCGGGAAAATCAAACGACAGCGTCGGATCCTCGGTCGCCGCCGCGATGGGCTCCATCCGCTCCAGCGCCTTCATCCGGCTCTGGGCCTGACGGGCCGTGTGAGCCTTGTAGCGCCAGCGGTCCACATAGGCCTGGAGTTTGGCGCGCTTTTCCTCCTGGCGCGTGCGCATCGCCTCGATCTGGTTGAGGCGCTCACGCCGCTGGCGCTCGAACGCGTCATAGCCGCCGGTATAGAGCGTCGTCTGGCCGCCCTGCACATGCAGGATGTGGTCGGCGACATTGTTCAGCAGGTCACGCTCATGGCTGACGATCACCATCGCCGCCGGATAGGTCCGCAGGAAGGATTCCAGCCACAGGGCCGCTTCCAGATCGAGGTGGTTCGACGGCTCGTCGAGCAGCAGCAGGTCGGGCCGCGAGAACAGCAACCCGGCAAGCGCCACGCGCATGCGCCAGCCGCCCGAAAAATCCGACAAAGGCCGGTGCTGGGCCTCTTCCTCGAAACCTAGCCCCGCAAGAATGCGCGCCGCGCGTGCCGGCGCGTCATGGGCGCCGATCAGGTTCAGCCGCTCATGGATGTCCGCGATCTCGTGGGCATCTTTCTCCCGCTCGGCGGCGTCGAGCAGTTCTGCGCGTTCCTCGTCGGCGGCCAGCACCATCTCGAACGGGGTCGTGCTGCCGCCCGGTGCTTCCTGCGCGACATAGCCGATGCGGGTGCCGCGCGGCGTCTCGACATTTCCGCCATCGGCCTCCATCTCGCCCGCGATGACCTTCAGCAGGGTCGATTTTCCCGCACCGTTGCGGCCCACGATGCCGACACGGCTTTTCGGCGGCAGCGACGAAGTCGCACCGTCGAGGATCGTCTGCCCGCCGAGGCGGACGGTTATGCCGTTGAGCGTGAGCATGAGCGCGCGCTGATAGCACGGTCAGCGCGGCGGCTTAAGCAGCCTCGCCAAATAAATCGGCGACTACAGTCCCTCGTAGTGGCGTTCCCGGATACGCGCACACACCGTGTTCACGGCATCACCCGGCACACCCAGCCCGGACAGCACAGCGGCACCCATCTGGAGGCTGGATTCTGCCAGTTCCGGGATGGTCCGCGTCGCACCCGCGTTTTCCAGCCTATACGCGTGCTGCACGTCGCGAGAGCGAGCATAGATCGGCAGGTTCGGCCATCGCTTGCGGATGTCGCGCACGGCGCGTTCGGCTTCTTCCGGCCGGTCGATCGTCAGCACCACGGCACTCGCCCTGTCCGCGGCGACACGTTCCAGCATGGCCACCCGCCCGCCATCGCCGAAGAAGATCGGCTCGCCATGGGCGCGACAGGCGCTGACCCGCTGCACGTCGAGGTCGAGGGCCACATAGTTGATCTTCTCCTCACCGAGAACTTCGGCGATGGCGCGCCCGACCCGCCCGTAGCCGGCGATGATGACGTGGTTGCCGATCTCGGCAATCTCGTCCGGCTGGGGTGCGAGCGAACGATGCGAGGCATGTGATTCCATCCGGCCGGAGACCCGCGCACCCGCGATCGCCAGCACCGGCGTCAGCATCATCGACAGCGCCGCCACGATCAGCATGAACTGCCCTATATCGACCGCAAGGATACCCGTGGCCATGGCAATGCCAACGACCAGCAGCCCGAACTCACCCGCCTGCCCCAGCAGGATGCCGGTATGGATGGCGCTGGAGAGCGGCAGGGAGAACAGCCGGCCCAGGACGCTCAACAGCACGGCCTTGATCGCGAACAGTCCGGCAACCGAAGCGACGATCATCACCACATTGGTTTCCAGCGCGCCGAGGTCGATCCCCATACCGACGGTCAGGAAGAACAGCCCCATCAGCAGGCCCTTGAAGGGCTGGATATCGACCTCGATCTGGTGGCGGAACTCCGTCTCGGACAGCAACAGCCCCGCCAGGAATGCGCCCAGAGCCAGGCTCAGCCCGGCCGCCGCCGTCGCCGCCGACGCAGCAATGGCGGACAGGAGCGTGATCGCTACAAAAAACTCCGGCGCACGGGTAGACGCAGCCAGCTGAAACAGCGGACGCAGCAGCACCCGGCCGAACAGGTAGATCGCGACAGCCGCACCGGCGGCGATGCCGAAGCCGATCCCGAGCGCCTCAAGAACGCTACCCCCCGCCGCGTCGCCGAATGCCGCGGTGAGAATCAGGATCGGAACGACCGCCAGATCCTGCATCAGCAGGACGGAAAACGATGCCCGGCCCACCCGCGTCGAAAGTTCCCGGCGCTGTACAAGCTCCTGGATCACCACCGCAGTCGAGGACAGGGCGAAACTCGCGCCGATCAGGATTGCCGCCTCGATGGCGTTGCCCCACGCCCAGGCGATGCCGCCGATGACCATGCCGGTGACCAGAATCTGCGCAGACCCGAGCCCGAGCACAAGCCGGCGCAGGGACCACAGGCGCTCGAAGGAAAGCTCCAGCCCGATCAGGAAGAGCAGGAAGACGATGCCGAACTCACCGAGAAGAGCAACGCTTTCGATGTCCGAAATCGTGACGTAGCCGAGCCAGTGGAAGTCCGCGGCCAAAGCGCCGAGACCGTTGGGTCCGACCAGCACGCCCGCGACGAGGAACCCCAGAACGGGACTGATCCGGACGCGCTGGAACAGCGGCACGAGAATCGCTGCGATCACGAGGAAGACAACCACCTCGCGCATGAACGGTATTCCGGTTTCGTGCGGCATATCCCTCCGCCCCGGTTACAGCGTGCCTGTGGGCCCGCCCTCCCGACACGGATACCCGATCTCACCCGTGATCGTAGTCCGCGAGCGTCGATCCGTCTTCCACATAAATGGTCCGCTCATACCCGCCGGGCCGTCCGTTGGTCAGGGATTCGAGTAGCCAGTCGGCGATGCCGGGATAGATCTGCCCCGCCACCTCACCCATCGGATGGAACACGCCTTCATATAGCCACAGCTCGCTGGGCCCGCCGAGACGGCCGCGGAAGGCGGCGATATCGTCCGGCGAACACAGCTCGTCCATGTCGCCTGCCACCAGCAGGTGCGGCACCTTCAGGCGCTCCGCCACGTCCGGCAGATGGGCAAGACGCGCGACGAACTCGTCGAATTCGTCCTCGCTGGAATAGCCCGCCATGTACATGAAGATGCGTTTGAAGTTCGGCTGGGCCTGCTCGAAGATCATATCGAAGGAACCGACATTGGCCATCTGCCCGCACACGGCGGACACGCGATCATCGGCAGCGCCGATCAGCACGCCCCAGCGTGAACCCATGGACATGCCGAATATGCCGATCCTGTCCGCGTCCACGTCGTCGCGGGTGACCAGCCAGTCGATAACGGCCGAGGCCGCCTTCTCGTAATTGTCCTCGGTCTGCCAGGTGCCGTCCCGGTTACAGGCGCCCTGCCCCGGTCCGTCGATGGCGCAGACGTTCATGCCGCGCGGGATGAACTCGTTGCCGAACGGGTTGCAGACGTCTTCCTTCACCTGGTCCATGCCCGGCAGGGCGATGATCGTCGGCTTCGGCCCCTCACCCGGTGCCTTGTGGAACACGGCATAGGCGTTCTGCCCGGGCGCGAACTCGATGGTTTTCTTCTCCATCGTGCCGTTCGACCAGTCGATGACCTTGTCGTAGCAGCGATAGAGCCCCTCGAACCACTCGACCTTCTTCGGGTTCTGGTGGATCGGGATCAGGTGCTGCGCGCGCCCGTAGCAGATGGCCGCGCGGTGGTAGAGCTGGCGGGCCGTGACCAGACGCCTCCGGTCCTCGGCGTCCTTCGCCATCCGCTCCAGTACCTCGGCGCGCCTGGCCCAGGCCTTCGGGAAGGACCGCCGGCCCGTGACCTTCGAATAGACGGCGTTGAGGTCCTCGAACTTGGTGCCCCGCTCCAGCCGGTTCCCCATGATTCCCGGATGCAGGATGTCCTCGTTGTCGGACAGCATCAGGAAATTGTCGAAGATCCAGCCCTGTTCGGCGCGCAGTTGCGGCTTCGGCATGTCGCGTCTCCCCGATCAGCCGTGGTCGTGGTCGGCGATGGTGGTGCCTTCCTCGACATAGACGGTCTTCTTCTCACCCGCCGGGCGGCCTTCGTTCAGTGTCGCCAGCATCCAGTCGGCCATGGCCGGATAGATTTCGGACGCGACCTCGCCCATGGGATGGAAGATGCCCTCATACAGCCAGAGCTCGCTGTAGTTCGGCAGGTTGGAGCGGAAGGTCGCGATATCGTCGGGCGTGCACAGCTCATCCATGTCGCCTGCGACCAGCAGATGCGGCTTGTTCAGACGCTTGGCCACATCCGGCAGATGGTCATGGGTCTTCATGTGTTCGTCGAACGCGTCCTCGTCGGTGTAGCCGGTCATGTACATGAAGATGCGTTTGAAGTTCGGCTGGGCCTGCTCGAAGATGATGTCGAAGGTGCCGACATTGGCCATCTGGCCGACAACGGCCTTCACCCGGTCGTCATGGGCGCCGACCTGCACGCCCCAGCGCGAGCCCATGGACATGCCCATGACACCGATGCGGTCCGCATCGACATCTTCGCGCGCGACCAGCCAGTCGATCACGGCGGATGCGGCCTGCTGGTAGTTGCCGGCGTTGAGCCAGGTGGCGTTGAAGTTGCATTCGCCCTGGCCCGGCCCTTCCATCGCGCAGACATTCATGCCGCGCTGGGCATAGTCGTTGTCGAAGGGGTTGCAGACGTCTTCCTTCAGTGCGTCCATGCCCGGCAGGATCACCACCGTCGGCTTCGGGCCGTCGCCCGGCGCCTTGTGGAACACCGCATGGCACTTCTGGCCGTCGCCGAATTCCGGGGAGACCTTCTCGAGCCGGCCGCCGAGCAGCTCGATCATCTTGTCGTAGTTCCGGTAGAGCGCCTCGTAGGCCTCGTCCTTGAACGGGTTGCGGTGGATGGGCACCAGGTGCTGGGCGCGCCCGAAGCACAGCGCGGCACGGTGGTAGAGGCGGCAAGCCGTCACCAGACGTCCTTTCGCCTCGGCCTCCTGCGCCATCTTTTCCAGGACCACCGCGCGCTTCCGCCACGCCTTCGGGAAGGAGCGGCGGCCCGTCACCTTGGTATAGACGGCATTCAGGTCCTGAACCGAGAAGCCGCGCCCCACACGGGTGCCCATGATGCCCGGATGAAGAACGTCCTCGTTCTCCGACAGCATCAGGAAGTTGTCGAAGATCCAGCCCTGATCGGCGCGAAGCTGCGGTTTCGGCATTTCGTTACTCTCCCTCTGGTGAAGATCGCTTGGTGCGATTTCTCTGAAACTACAAAAATTCATACCGCGCACGCGACCGGGACGCCACCGGCTTGGGCGCATGGCGGATCAGCGGCATAATCACGCCCACAAAAAAACGCGCGGGGAGGATTGCCATGGGAACGGAACGCACGCCGAGCGGCGAATTGGAGATCGCCATCGCGCCACCGGTCGCAACCGTCACCATCGACGCGCCGGACAATGAGAACCGGCTCAATCCGACATCCCTCCAGGAACTGGGGACGGTCGTTGAGGACCTGCGCGACCGGGCAGACATCCACGCCATCGTGTTCACCGGTGCGGGAGACGACTGGTTTTCCGCCGGGCTGATGAACGCGGAAATCCGGGCGGCCATGACCAAGGACGATGTGATCGACTATGTGGTCACCGCCAACCGCATCTTCGACATGCTGGAGGCGCTGCCCCAGATCACCATCTGCGCGATCAACGGCAAGATCGTCGCGGGCGCCTCGGAGCTGGCGCTGGCCTGCGATATCCGCATCGCGGGCGCGCATTCGACCCTGATGCTGCCCGAAGCACGCTGGGGCGGGTTCCCCGGCGCGGGCGGGCCGGTGCGCCTGCCCATGGCGGTCGGCCACGGCCACGCGCTGGAACTGATCGCCACGGGCAAGGAGATCGACGCCGCCGAGATGGAACGCATCGGCTTCGCCGAGCATGTGAAACCGAAGGGCAAGGTGGTCGCGGCCGCCATGGAAACGGCCCACGCCATCGGCGCCAACGGACCGCTGGCGACACGCGGTGCGAAGTCCATCGCCCGGGCACGCAAGGAACCGGGTCTGCGCGCCGCACGCGATCTTTCGGACGCGTTGCGCAGGGCGCTGGAGTGGAGCCACGACGTGGACGAAGGCCTTGCCGCCGCACGCGAGGGCCGACCACCGAAATTCACAGGCCGCTAGACGCAGAGGATCGCTGCAAGATGAGACACATGAGAACACTCACACAGGCTGCCGTGATGCTGTGCGGCCTTACATTCCCTGCCCAAGCCGATGCCATCGACGGCAGCTGGTGCAACCCGGAACGCGGAAACCTGGAAATTCGCGGACCGCAGATCGTGACGCCCGGCGGGGCCCGCCTGACCGGCAACTACGCCCGCCACACCTATGACTACGTCGCGCCCGCAGATGAAGCTTTCGGCGGCAAGACAATCAACATGGCGCTGGTTGACGACGAAACCGTCCATGTCGTGATCTTGGACGGGCCCGGCAACATCGAGGTGTGGCACCGGTGTACCGCGCCGGTCAGCTAGCCGCTTGATTCATCGGCGCCAGGGTCTAGGTTCACTGAACAACAAATAAGGGAATACAGGGGGAGAGTACGCCATGGCCGAATTCACGGCGGCAGACCTGAGCGTCGAGGAACAGTACAAACTGATGAGCGGGTCGATCATTCCCCGCCCCATCGCGCTGACCGTCACCCTTGGGCCCGACGGGCCGAACGCGGCACCGTTCAGCTTCTTCAACTGCATCGGCGTGTCGCCGCCGATGTTCATGATTGCCTGCAGCCCGAAGACCGGTCCGAAATCCGGCGGCAGCTCCGGGGAGTTGAAGGACACCGTGGCCAACCTGCGCTACCACCCGGAGATGGTCGTCCACATTGTCGATTACGAGTTGCGTAACCGGATGAACGCCTGCGCCCTGGACTTCGACAGTAATGTGGACGAGATGGAGATCGCAGGGTTCAATACCGCCCCGTCAAAGCTTGTGAAGCCGCCGCGCATCACAGACTGCCGGGTCCAGCTCGAGAGCAAGCTGATCGACATTCTGGAGATGGGCACGCTGCCCTATTACGTGATCCTGGGCGAAGTCGTGCACTTCCACATGGACGACACGGTGGTAAACGATCAGCTGCATGTCGATCCCGGCGCGCTCGACGCGCTGGGCCGCATGGCCGGGAACGGCGGATACACCCGCATCACCGACCGGTTCGTGATGCCGTTCCTCCATCCCCCGGGCTCCGCGCCTCCGGCAGAAGCGGTCGAGAAAGCCCGGGATATCGCGAAGACCGACCGGTAACAGCTATCCGGACAGGAGACAGATCATGAGTGAAGCGGCCCTTCAGGACACCGGCATCGTCGAAGCCGAGATTGTCTATGCCGTCGATACCGGTGAAAAGCTTATCAACCAGACCATGCCCCACGGGGACATGTCGCGCGTGGTGACCGGAAAGTACGAGCGCCACCTGATGCCGATCCGGGATGGCCGCCAGTCAGGGACGGACTTCTCGCTCGACCGCAATGGTTTCATCCTGACCGGCCACAAAACCCGGGTCGAAGACTTCTATGACCGCGAACAGATCACTTCGATCTATTACCCCGAGGTCGAGAAACTGATCGCGGAGAAGACCGGAGCGTCGCGGGTGGTGATCTTCGATCACACGGTCCGGTCCGGCGACGAGGCAACCCGCAAGGAGAAGCTGGTGCGCGAGCCTGTCCGCGCCGCCCACAACGACTACACCGAGGTGTCAGGGCCGCGGCGTGTGCGCGAAATCCTGCCAGATGAGGCGGATGTACTTCTCAAGAAGCGCTTCGCGATCATCCAGGCCTGGCGTGCCATCCGAAACCCCATCGAGGCCGATCCGCTGACCATGTGCGATGCGCGAACCTACGAGATGGACGACTTCCTGACGGCGGAACGCCGATACCCGGACCGCGTCGGCGAAACCTATCGGATGCAGTACAACCCGATACACGAGTGGTACTACTTCCCGCGCATGCACCGCGATGAGGCGCTTGTGTTCAAGGTCTATGATTCGGCGCAGGACATTGAGGCACGGTTCACGCCGCACACTTCATTCGTGGACCCCACGACGCCAGCCGACGCAGGGCCGCGAGAGAGCATCGAAATCCGCACCTTCGCGTTCTTTGACGATTAACGGTCAGCCAGCGCTGCTGCCACGAACTTTCGCGCATCCCCGAGCCAGTTGCGCGGATCGCGCACCTGCTCCCAATCGACGGGAGCGTCCGTCTCACCGGCGACAATATCAATCAGGTGGCCTTCCCCCTCACCGGCCCGGCGGCAGGCCGCCGTGGTGAGCGTCTGCGCTTCGGTTCGCGGCAAATGCACGGACAAGGCGAACGAAACGGCTTCCGCAAGACAAAGCCCGTTTGTCGCGTCGATGTTCGCCTGCATGCGCTGTGCATCGACGACGAGGTTTTCGGCAAGCCGGGTGGCGTGCGCCAGTGCGCCCGACGCCGCGAGAATCATGTTCGGCAGGCTCAGCCATTCCAGCGACCATGCCGCGCCGCTGCGCTCACCCTCATGCAGCAACGCCTGATGCAAGGCACCCAGTTCGTTCGCGTTGTAGCGGGCCAACGTGACCAGGATCTCGCTGCGCACGGGGTTCGCCTTCTGCGGCAGGGTGGACGACCCGCCCTTGCCCGCCTCGCCGGTTTCCCGCACCTCCGCCACCTCACTCTGGGCAAGCAGTCCCACATCGAGCCCGATCTTGCCCAGCGCGCCGGTCGTCAGGGACAGCCAGCTTGCGAACTCCGCCAGCGCATCGCGCTGCGTGTGCCAGGGCAGCGGGGTGAGACCGAGGCCGAGTTCCGCCGCGAAGACCGCACGGACATCAGAGCCCTGCTCCCCCAATGGCGCCAGTGTACCCGCCGCGCCGCCGAGCTGGGCCACCAGCAAACGCGGTGACAATTCCGCAAGACGCGCGCGCTGGCGCGCGACCGGGTCACGCCAGCCAACGGCCTTCAGTCCGAACGTGGTCGGCGCGGCCTGCTGCATGCGCGTGCGCGCCAGCATCAGCGTATCGGCATGATCGCGCGCCAGCGCGGCGAGCGCTTCGGACAAGCCTTCAAGCTGGGCATCGAAGCGTGCGATGACCTCGCTGAGCACGAGAACCAGCGCGGTGTCCATGATGTCCTGGGACGTCGCCCCCCAATGCACATGGGTTGCCGCATCGCCGCCGACCGCCTGACGCAGTTGCGCGACCAGAGCCGGGACGGGAACGCCCGCACTTTCCGTCCCCGCACCCATTGCCATCGCATCGGCTGAGAAGGTTTCGGCGGCATCCGTGATCGCCTTCGCCGCCGTATCCGGGATCACACCAAAGGCCGCCTGCGCACGCGCCAGCGCGGCCTCCGCCTCGACCATGGCCGCGATACGCCGTGTGTCGGACAGCAGCGCGCGCATCCCGGCATCGGCGAACAGGTCGCCGTGAGATGGTGCGCCGAACGGGTCTGCGCTCATTGCCGCCGCTCCGAGCGGTCAGACATCGAAGAACACCGTCTCACGTTCACCCTGCATGTGAATGTCGAACCGGTACACCACGCCCGGCAGGTCCGGGTCCCGCCGCGCGATCAGGGTGCCGCGGCGATCCTCCGGCACCGCGGACAGGATGGGATCAGACGCATTCGCCGCTTCCTCGTCCGCAAAATACATCCGCGTATAGGCGTGCAGCAGCATGCCGCGCATCAGCACAACCACGTTGAGGTGGGGCGCCTGCCGCCCATCGACGCTGCCCGGCTTGATCGTGTCAAAAACAAACCGGTTGTCCGGCGTCGTGCCGGTCCCGAACCGGCCGAACCCCTTGAAGTCAGGATCGAGAAGGTTGTCCTTACGGTCGTCGGCCGGGTGGTTGTAACGGCCATGGGCGTTCGCCTGCCAGATTTCGATCAGGGCGTCGGGCACCAGATCCCCCGCCCCGTCATAGACATGGCCGATCACGCGAACGCGCTGTCCTTCGGTGGTGTCGCCCGCCATGGAACCGTCAGCAAGGCTGGCGAAAGGGTAATTGTATTGCTCGGGCGCCAGGCCGTAGGCGAAGAACGGTCCGACCGTCTGGGAGGGCGTCTGTCCGCGCTTCATCGCTCAATCCTCCATCGGCGTGGCCTTCGGCCCGCGCAGCACGATGTCGAAGTTGTAGCCCAGCGCGAACTCGGGTTCGGTCAGGGACAGGTCGAAACTCGACACCAACCGCTCGCGCGCGCCTTCGGGCACCCCGTTGAAGATCGGGTCGAATTCGAACAGCGGATCGCCCGGGAAATACATCTGGGTCACCAGGCGGGAGACGAAGCTGTTGCCGAACAGGGACAGGTGGATATGGTTCGGCCGCCAGGCGTTGGGATGGTTGCGCCAGGGATAGGCGCCCGGCTTGATCGTCCGGAACTCGTAACGTCCGTTCTCGTCCGTCACACAGCGACCGGCCCCAAGGAAGTTCGGGTCCAGCGGCGCATCGTGCCGGTCGGCCGCATGGACGTAGCGCCCCGCGGAATTGCACTGCCATATCTCAACCAACGTGTTCGGGAGCGGGCGATCGTCTTCATCGACGACACGCCCGGCCACGATGATGCGCTCGCCCAGAGGCTCGCCATTGACCCGCGCGTTCTTCGTGAGGTCGGAATCGAGTTCGCCCACGGCTTCGTGGCCGTAAACAGGACCGGTCAGTTCCGACAGGGACAGGGCGATCGGCACCAGCGGCTTCGTCGGCCCGCGCAACACGGTCGATTTGTACTCTTCATGGATATAAGGCGGCTGGCTGGTCCAGTCCCGGTTGCTATTCATGTCGTCGCCTTCCCGGCCGGCCGTCGCGTCAGTACGGCAGGCCCACATAGTTTTCGGCCAGCGCTGTCATCGCCGCCTCTGACGAGAACAGGTAATCGAGTTCGGCCTGCTGCATCTTCACGCCGAATTCCCCGTTCTCCGAATACTTATGGAGCATATTGGTCATCCACCAGGAGAACCGCTCCGCCTTCCAGACCCTCGCAAGCGCGCGTTCGGAATAGGTGTCGAGCCCTTCCCGGTCGCCGTTGTCGTAATAGGCGATCAGCGCGCCGGACAGATAGTGCACATCCGACGCCGCCAGATTGAGCCCCTTCGCCCCGGTCGGCGGCACGATGTGCCCCGCATCCCCGGCCAGGAACAAACGCCCGTACTGGAGCGGTTCGGCCACGAAGCTGCGCAACTGGGCAATGGACTTCTCGATGGACGGACCGGTCTCGAGCGTTGCCGCGACCTCATCCGGCAGGCGAGCCGTCAGCTCCTCCCAGAACCGGTCGTCGGGCCATTCCTCGACATCATCCTCAAGGGAACACTGGAGGTAGTATCGGCTGAGGCTTTTCGAACGCTGCGAGCACAGGGCGAACCCGCGTTCGTGGTTCGCGTAGATCAGTTCGTCGGCGATCGGCCGCGTCTCGGACAGCACGCCGAGCCAGCCGAACGGATAGACGCGTTCATAGGTGCGCAGGATGTCCGCCGGGATCGATTGCCGCCCGACCCCGTGATACCCGTCGCAGGCTGCCACGAAATCGCAGTCGAGCCGTTCTTCGACACCGTTCTTGCGGAATGTCAGATAGGGCGCATCCGTCTCGAGGCCGTGCGGGCCCACATCTTCGGCCTCGTCGATCACAACCCCGCCCAACGCGTCACGAGCCTCATAGAGGTCGCGGGTGATGGCGGTCTGGCCATAGACCATGACGGTGGTACCGCCGGTCAGCGATTCAAGATCGATACGTTCCAGCCGGTCACCGAACGCAATCTGGAAACCGGCGTGGACCAAGCCCTCCCGATCCATGCGGGCGCCGACCTCAGCCTCCCGCAGCATCCTCTGCATGCCCTGCTCGATCACGCCCGCCCGGATGCGCCCCATGACATAGACGCGCGACTGCCGTTCCAGGATGACGCTGTCGATGCCGCGCAGATGCAGGATCTGGCTCAACAGCAGGCCCGCCGGCCCGCCCCCGATGATGCCGACCTGCGTCTTCACGCATCGCGCTCCGGCTCGCCCAGATCGACCCCCATCTCGGCAAATGTGCGCTTCGCCACCGCGATGGCCGCATTGGCCGCCGGAACCCCGGCATAGATCGCGGTCATCAGCAGGACCTCCTTCACATCCTCTGGGCTGGCCCCCGTGTTCGCCGTTGCGCGGATGTGCATGGCCAACTCGTCATGGTGGCCCAGTGCCGCCATGAAGGCGATGACCAGCAGGCTGCGTTCGCGCCGGGTCAGGCCCTCTCGGGTCCACACCGATCCCCAGGCCGATTCCGTAATCAGGCGCTGGTAATCCTCGTCAAATGCCGTCTTGTTGGTCTCCGTGCGATCGACATGCGCGTCACCCAGCACCGCACGCCGCACCGCCATGCCGGACGCATGTTTGTCGTCAGCCAAGGGAGTGCTCCGAAATGAATGCGGAAATAGCCTGGGAAATGAGGGCCGGCTGCTCGACACAGGGCAGATGTCCGGCGCGCGTGATTTCCAGGTAACTCGCGCCGGGAATCATGTCGGCAAGTTCACGCACGATCCCGGGCGGCGTGGCCCCATCCTCGTCGCCGCAGATGCACAGCGCAGGAACGCCGATTGTCCCCACCTTGTCCCGTAAGTCCGTGTCCCGCAGAGCGGCACAGGTACCGAGGTAACCCTCAACAGGTGTGCGTACGACAAGGTTACGCCACAACCGGAGTTCAGCCGTCGCGGATTCACGATAGGACTTCGAAAACCAGCGTTCGATAATCCCGTCCACAACCGACTCCATGCCATTGGCCTCGATCGTTGAAATCCGGTCCTGCCACATTTCCCGGGAGCCGATACGGGCAGCGGTGTCGCACAGCACCAGCCCCCGCACCCGTTCCGGCACCTTGAGCGCCAGTCCCATCGCGATCTGCCCGCCGACCGAGACGCCGACAATGACGGCCTTCTCGATCCCGCATTCATCCATGATCGCAATCAGGTCCACGACATGATCGTCGAGGGTATAGGGCGCTTTCGGAGCGTCGGATGCCCCATGCCCGCGCTTGTCGTATCGCACGATACGAGACGTGTCAGCGAACACCCGGGTGACATCGACCCAGATGCGCATATCAGTCCCAAGCGAGTTAACGAATATGAGCGCACAGGAAGCCCTGCGCTGTCCTTCCTCGCAATACCGAAGCACAACGCCGTCGCGCTCAAGGCCCTGAATAACCATCAACCCCCCGTTTGAATCCCTGAAGGAAATCCCGCGTCCGGTTTCCTTTTCTCAATGTGAATGTTGGCACATCGACAGAAGGACTGTCAGTGCACCCTTAGTCGAAGCGTCCTGCGATCAGCACGAAGGCGACCTTCGCGGGCTTGCCCGACCGGTTGGTCCATGCGTGGTTGGTCCCGCGCTGGATGAGCACATCGCCCTTGCGCAGGACGGTCTCACCCTCATCCATGATCGCGGTGATTTCCCCGTCGATCACGACGGCGTAGTCCACCGTCTCGGTCACATGCATTCCGGGATGCTTGCCGTCCTCGGGCCGCCCGGCGTCGTCGAACAGCTTGCCGAACATGCCTGCGAACTGGCGCGCCATCTCCTCGGGGTCTTCCGGGTCCGGCGGATACTCGATGATCCGGAGCACAGTGCCACCTTCGGGGGGATAGACCCCTTCATGGCTTTCGATCCCGTCGGGCGCGGCCACCGGCGACGGCGCGGCACCTGTGATCCAGATGTTGTTCACCACATAGCCCGGCCGCGCATCGACGGTGCGCACCGCCGGCGTCGGGCCGTCCTCGGCGATATAGGATTTTCCATTCTCATCCACGGCCGTTACGACGCGGCGTGTGACTTCGTGCGATTGCGACATTCTTTCCCCCCTCGGTGACAAACTCGGTCATTCACATTTTCAGCGATCACGCGCCATACTGCCAGCCTTGGTGGCAGGAAACGAACAGGTAGATGACCGAAAACGCCGTCCAATCGGACCCCGACCCCCACGGACGTGTTGGTGTCCGCAAGGTTGCCGCCGCCTGCGGCGCGCAGATCGACGGCGTGGACCTGTCCACGCATCTCGATGACGCAACATTCCAGGCCGTCCACGACGCCCTCATCCGGCACGAGGTCATCGTGTTCCGCGACCAGGACATGACGGCCGAAGACCAGAAGGCGTTCGGCCGGCGGTTCGGCGACCTCACAGTCCACCCGTTTGCGCCCAGTGCCGCGGACACACCGGAACTGATCGTCTTCGACAACGATGCGGACAACCCGCCCTGGGGCACCGATGTATGGCATTCGGACGAGACATTCCGGGCCGAGCCGCCGATGGGCACGATGCTGCGCGCCCTGATCGTGCCGGAGTGGGGCGGCGACACGCTTTTCGCCAGCATGTCGGCCGCCTATGAGGGTCTCAGTGACCGCATGCAGCAGTTCATCTCCGGACTGGAGGCGATCCACGACTTCAAGCCGTTTCGGCAGTTGTTCGACGACGACCCGGAGAGCCGGGACAAACTTCGCAACTTCGAAGACCGCTATCCGCCGGTCACGCACCCGGTCGTGCGCACCCACCCCGTCTCGGGACGCAAGGTGCTGTTCGTGAACCCCCAGTTCACGCTTGCGATCAAGGGCATGGACGAGGTCGAGAGCCGGACCCTGCTGGCCCTGCTCTTCCACCAGGCTGAAATCCCTGAATATCAGTACCGGCACCACTGGACACCCGGAACGCTGGTGTTCTGGGACAACCGCTCCGTTCAGCACTACGCGATCCACGATTACCACCCGCAGCGCCGCAAACTGGAGCGCATCACGATCCGGGGCGACCGCCCCTTCTCATCGGAACCCGCCGCGCCTCTCGACGTCGTGCGCAGCCGAAAGGGCGCACGCGCGCTGGCCAACAGCGCACATGGCGGTCACGCCCCGAAAACGGTCTGACGGCTAGATACCCGCGAGCGCCCGGTCGAGATCCTCGATCAGGTCGAGCGGATCCTCGAGGCCGATGGAGAACCGGATCACGCCGTCGGTGATGCCGAGCTGCGCGCGCTCCTCGGGCTGGAGCCGCGAATGGGTCGTGGTCGCCGGATGGCAGGCGAGCGTCTTGGCGTCGCCGAGGTTGTTCGAGATATCGACGAGTTGGAGATTGTCGAGGACGTGGAACGCCCCCGCCTTGCCGCCTGCGACCTCGATGGTGACCAGGGTGCCGTCCCCGGTCATCTGACGCTTCGCCAGTTCGCGCTGGGGGAAACTGTCCAGCCCGGGATGGCGGACCAGCGGCACCTTCGGATGCGCCTCCAGATGCTCGGCGATCTGTCGCGATGCCTGCGACTGATGGGCAACCCGCAGGGACAGCGTCTCCAGCGACTTGGCCATCACCCAGGCGTTGAACGGGCTCATGGACGGGCCGGTGTGCCGGTAGAACGGAATGAAGTGCTCTTCCATGAAAGCTGTGTCCGCCAGTACCGCACCGCCGAGGCAGCGGCCGTGCCCGTCGATATGCTTGGTCGCCGAATACACGACCACGTCCGCGCCGAGTTCCAGCGGCTTCTGATAGAGCGGCGTGGCGAAGACGTTATCGACGATCATCCGCGCACCCGCCGCATGAGCCATCCCGGCCACCGCGGCGATATCGACCAGGTCGAGCATCGGATTCGACGGGCTTTCCAGGAAGACGGCATGGGCCGGCTTTGCCAGCGCGGCCTCCCACTCCTCCAGGTTCGTCCCATCGACGAACTGGGTCTCGATCCCCCAGCGCGGCAGGATCTGGTCCACGATGAAGTGGCAGGAACCGAACAGGGCGCGCGAAGCGACAACCCGCTGGCCGGCACGCAGGTGACAGGCCAGCGACGCGAAGACAGCCGCCATGCCGGTCGCGGTCGCGCGGCACATATCGGCGCCTTCCAGGGTCGCCAGACGCTCCTCGAACACAGTGACAGTGGGATTGCCGTAGCGGCTGTAGATGTATGAATCGTTCTCACCCTTGAACGCGGCTTCCGCCTGGGCCGCGTTTTCAAAGACGAAGCCGGAGTTGAGGTACAGCGCCTCGCTCGTCTCGCGGAACTGGGAGCGGGACAGGCCGGCGCGCACCAGCCCGGTCTGCGGCCGCAGGCCGTTGTTGTCGTTGCTCATGCTGGGTGTCCTTCCCGCCGTTCAGGATTTCGTCAGACCCGGATGGGCCTCGGGCAGACAGATCGCCTGTCCGACAATGCGCGTACCGTCTTCAAGGATCATCACCGGGTCGCCGTAAAGCACATAGCCTTCACCCAGCGCGTCGCTGACCCGCTGACAGAAGGCCGCGTCGTCGGGCCCGGTGAGGAATCGATACCGCTTGCGCGTTTCCTGGTTCATGTTCGTGTCCGCCAGATTGCTGGAGAGGCGACGATATATGACCTTGCGCGCTTCAATTCCAGTCGTTCGCAAGGCATAAGCTCATCTCATGACTTTCCTGTGGATCCCACTGACAATCGCCGCCGCGTTCCTGCAGAACGTGCGATCGGCATTGCAGAAGCACCTGAAAGGCCGGCTCGGCACCACGGGCGCGACCTTCGTGCGCTTCGGCTACGGCTTTCCCTTCGCCATCGCCTACCTGGCCGTTCTCGTTTACGGCTTCGATTTCCCGATGCCCGCGCCGAACGGGGAGTTCGCCACCTTCATCGTGATTGGCGGCCTCGCGCAGATCCTGGCCACGGCCTTCCTCGTCACGCTGTTCGACGCCCGGAACTTCGCAGTCGGAACCACCTATTCCAAGACGGAGACCGTGCAGGCGGCGATCTTCGCGATCATCTTTCTGGGCGAGACCATTTCGCTGAACGCAACCATCGGCATCCTCGTCAGCCTGGTCGGCGTGGTGGCGATCTCCTCGGCGCGCGGCCCCGCTGGAATCGGCGCCATCGCCAGGGGCTGGACCAACCGGGCCGCTCTGACCGGCCTTGCATCGGGCGCGTTTTTCGGTGTCGCCGCCGTCTCCTACCGGGGCGCCTCCCTGTCGCTTGGCGGCGAGGGCTTTCTGGTTCAGGCCGCCTACACGCTGGCCACCGTGCTGGTCTTCCAGACCGTCGTCATGGCCGCCTATATGGCCGTGCGGAACATCGGCGAGCTTCTGGAGGTGCTGCGCGCATGGAAAATCGCCGTCTGGGTCGGGGCGAGCGGCGCATTCGCATCCATCGGCTGGTTCACAGCCATGACAATCCAGAACGCCGCGCTGGTGCGCGCGCTGGGACAGATCGAGCTTGTGTTTACGATTGCCGCCTCGGTGCTCATATTCCGGGAAAAGATCGTGCGTATGGAACTGGTCGGCATTGCCCTCGTGGTGGGGGGCATCGTGATCCTGTTGCTGCGCTAGAGGGAGGACAACATGAAAGCCATCCAGATCAAGTCCTATGGCGGGCCCGAGGTGATCGAGTATGTCGATCTGCCCGACCCGGAACCCGGCCCCGGTCAGGTCCTCGTGAAGGCGCACTCGCTGGGCGTCGGCTATCCGGACGTCCTGCTGCGCACGGGTGTCTATAAGTGGAAGCCGGCCCTGCCGACGATCCTCGGCAACGAGATGTCGGGCCATATCGTGGGCATCGGCCCCGGCGTGGAAGGCTTCACGGAAGGCCAGCCGGTTCTCGTCTTCGGCACGGGCGGCGGACGATACGCCGAATACAACGCCATCGATACCGGACTGGTCACGCCGCTGCCCGAAAGCGTCGATCTCGAGGACGCCGTCAGCATTCCGAACTATCTGGTCGGCTGGGCCATGCTCTACGGCATCGCCCATCTGGACCGCACCCGCGCCGCCTATATCAACGGCGCGGCGGGCGGCATGGGCACGGCACTACTGGATATGTGTCGGGCCGAGGGCATAGCCACTATCGCCGGCGTGAGCTCGGAAGAGAAATGCGCCTTCGTCGAACAGCTCGGCCCCATCGGCACGGTGAACTACAGCCGCGAGGATGTGGCAGAGAAAGTCCTTTCCGTCACCAAGGGGCGCGGCGTCGATGTGAGTTTCGACCAGCTCGGCGGTCCGGCCTTTGTGCACAACCTCGACATGATGGCGCCGCTCGGGCTCGTCATTCTCTATAACGCGCTTGCCGGACCGCCCGACGAGGACCTGTTCAAGGGCCTGCGCGACCGGCGCGGTCACAGCCTGGGCGTGCAGTGCTTTTCGCTGCATGCCTTTGACGAGGATCCGCAAGCCAAGGAAGCGATTTTCGCGGCACTGGTGGAGAAGTTCGCCGCGGGTGTCTTCGCACCGCCGATCTACGACCGGCTGCCAATGCGCGATGCGCGCCAAGCCCACGAGTTGATGGATTCCCGCCAGATCCTCGGGAAGCTTATCCTCAAGCCTTGACCCGATCCGCCGGGAGGCGGATCGCGACGGTCTTAAGGGTACCAAGAATGCCTTCGATCCGGACATTACCGCGCTGGAAGGCAATTAAGCGCCAATCACCCAAAACTCATCATATGAGACAATCTAAAGCGGCGCTGGCCGCGTAAGAAAGAAGTAGATAATGCAACCTGCCTGAACCGTATTCATTAGAGTATCGGAGATTTCGATGCGCCTTGGTTACTTCACGATGCCCCTTCATCCGCTCGAGCGCGAGTGGCATATCACACTGCAGGAAGACCGCGAAGCGATCATCCTCGCCGACAAGCTGGGTTTCTACGACGCTTTTGTCGGCGAGCACCTGGCTGACAAGATGGAAAATGTCACCAACTCGGCGATGTTCCTTGCCTCGCTGATGCCGGTGACCGAGAACATCAAGCTGGGCACGGGCACTTCGAATATTTCCCAGATGCATCCGGTGCTGATCGCTTCCCACGCAGCGATGATGGATAACCTGCTGCAGGGTCGCTTCATCTTCGGCATCAGCCCTGGTGCGCTGCTGACCGATGCGGAAGCGCTTGGCAATCTAGATAAAGATCGTTTCAAAATATTCGAGGACGCCATAGACGTGATCCTCGAAATCTGGACCCGCGAACCTCCTTACGATATCGACTTGCCGGGCAACCAGTTCAAAGTCTCGACGCGCGAGACCGGCGCGCTGGACCTGGGCATCGGTTACCTCGGCAAGCCTTACCAAAAACCCTATCCAGAAATCGTTGGCACCGTCGTGGCCCCCTTCTCCAAGGGGGTCATCAAGATGGGTGCGCGCAACTTCCACCCGATGTCGGCAAACTTCCTCCTAAAGAAGTGGGTCGCGACCCATTGGCCGAACTATGTCGAGGGCAAGGAATCGGTCGGCGAGAAAGCTGATCCAAAGGACTGGCGCATCGCGCGCACCATTTGTGTCGCTGATGATGATAAGACGGCGCTGGAATACGGCAGGGAAAGCTCCAAAAGCGCGTACCGCGAGTATTATCAGCAGATGATGTGGAAGATGTTCCGAGGCGGTCGCCAGGGCGTCTTCAAGCAGTACAAAGACCAGCCGGATGAGGAGATCACGCTCGACTACGTCATGGACGAGTGCATCATCCACGGTTCGGTGAACAAGGTCGTAGATGAGATCCTGGCTATGCGCGAGGAGGTCGGCGAATTCGGCGAGATCGTCTATGCCGGCATGGATTGGGTGGACGAAAAGCTCGCCAAGCGGTCCATGGAATTGATGGCCACTGAGGTCATGCCGCGCGTAAACGCCGCCATCGGCGAAAGCGAAAGGGAAGCGGCTGAATAGCTGCGTTCTGCGTTTTTGGGGAACCGGGCGGCGCTTGCGCCGCCCGTTTTCGTCCGGTGTTAGAATAGCTTCTCGCGCGCGACCTTCGCGGCGTCTTCCATGGTCATGAATTCCGCGCCGTCGGCGATCAGCTTGTCCACCAGCTTTTCGAACGCAAACATCCGGAAACCGCGCCCGATGACATAGGGGTGCATGGTGTAGGTGACGATGCCCCACTCCTCCGTCTGGCGCATGTAGCACCACTCGTCATACCAGCTGTCCATCACTTCGCGGGCCGGGCGCAGGCCGGGCATCAGGAAGTTGGGCGTGCGCAAGTATTCGAAGTGCGGGTGGTCGTCCAGCGTCCAGCTGATCGGCATCTCGATGATGTCTCGGTCCGCGCCGTACTGGATCGGCTTGCCCAGCTCCACCTTGTCCGGGTGGCGTGTCTTCATGGGGATGTAGTCGCCCGCCATGAGGCTGCTGTCGTAGTCCATGCCCTCGGCTTCCAGCAGATCCAGCGTGTTCTCGCTGAGGTCCCAGGACGGGGAGCGGTAGCCGCTGGCCTTCTTGCCGGTCAGAGCCTTGATCGCCTCGTTGGCGCGGCCCATGTCTTCGGCTTCCTGGTCGCGGCTCTGCTCCGCCGGCGGCACATGCGCCCAGCTGTGATGCGCGATCTCATGCCCCGCCTCGACGACACGCTCGCAATCGGCCTTGTGGCTGTCGATGGTAAAGCCCGGGACGAACCAGGTCATGGGCAGACCACGCGATTTCGCCAGGTCCAGGATGCGGCGCGCGCCGGTCAGGCCGAACTCACCGCGCGACAGCATGGTCGGCGATGTCAGCCCGCGTGCGATAAACCCGCTCTCGGTGTCGAAGTCAAAGGTCAGGCAGACGATATGGCGCGGCATGGTTCCCCCCGGAATGAATGCCCTGACTGGTTAGCGCATATCGCGCCAAGAGTGTAGTAAGGCGCAAAGAAAATCATTTTTCCGGGGGACCCAATGGCCACGAAACAGCTCGGCATCATCCTGAACGGCGCGACGGGGCGCATCTGCCGCACCCAGCATATCCGGGGTTCGCTCGCCCCAATCATCGCGGAAGGCGGCCTGAAGGTCGGTGAGGACACCATTGTTCCCCGCCTGTTGCTGGCGGGTCGCAACGAGGACCGGCTGGCGGAGGTGGCAAAGGAGTTCGGGATCGAGAACTGGACCACGGACCTCGATGCCGCGCTGGCGGACCCGGACTATCCGGTATTCTTCGATGCCGCGGCCACGCACCTGCGCCTCGACCTGCTGCATCGTGCGGTCGATGCCGGCAAGCACATCTACACCGAGAAGCCGATCGCCCCGAGCGTGGAGGACGGCCTCGCCCTGATGCGCCGGGCCGACGAAAAGGGCCTCAAGCACGGCGCGGTCGAGGACAAGCTGTTCCTGCCCGGCTTCCGCAAGCTGGCGAAGCTGATGGATGACGGTTTCTTCGGTCGCGTGGTCAGCTTCAAACTGCAGTTCGGCTGGTGGGTGTTCGACGGCATCGAGGCCGAGAGCCAGCGCCCGAGTTGGAACTACAAGAAGTCCGGCGGCGGCGGCCTCCTGTCGGACATGCATCCGCACTGGCGCTATGTGATCGAAGGTATCCTCGGCCCCATCACCCAGGTGGCCTGCGCGGCCTGGACGGCACAGCCGGAACGCATCGATGAGGACGGCAACCGCTACAATGTGGATGTAGAGGATGCGACCACCACGATCCTCGATATGGACAGCGGCGCACGCGGCACCATCGTGAGCTCCTGGGCCACGCGGGTGCGCGCCGACGACCTCGTGACCTTCCAGATCGACGGGACCGGCGGCTCGGCCGTCGCGGGCCTGCGCCGCTGCCACGTGCAGTCCGCCGCCGACACGCCGCGTATCGAAGGCTTCAATATGGGCGCCGGGCCGGAAACCATGGACTTCCGTGTCGACTATGACGACCACTGGACCGAGTTCGACGATTCGCTTGCCTACAAGAACCCGTACCGCTTCGGCTGGGAGGGCTTCATCCCCCATGTGGTCGCGGACGCGCCCTTCGCCCACACGCTGGCGGCCGGTATCCGCGACGTGCAGCTCGCCGAGGCCTGCCTGCGCGCGTCGGACAGCCGCAGCTGGGTGGATATGGCGCCGGTGACGTAAAGCGACAAACCCTCTCCCTGAGGGAGAGGGTGGCGAACAACGTGAGCCGGGTGAGGGTTTACGGTCTATCGGAAGTATTCCGGTGAGAATTTAACCCCTCACCCCAAACCCCTCTCCCTATGGGAGAGGGGCTGACGTCTTTGCTATAGTGCGTCCCGACGACAAACACGGAAACAGCGCCATGACCACCCTTCCCGTCCTCGACCTGGGCAGTGATCCATACGAACGCGGCCTGATCCATGGGCGTGAACTGTCCCGGCAGATCGCGGAGAACGTCGATACCTACCTCGCGCGTTTCGCCGCCGGCGGACTGGGCGCAGATGCTGCGCGTGCAGAAGGCGAGAAATGGGTCGGCGTGATGCGTGAGCAGAATGACGACTACGCGGAAGAGGTGCGCGGCATTGCAGACGGCTCTGGTGTCCCGCTTGGCGATGTGTCCATGCTGAACGCCCGCTACGAGATCACCTTCGGCCTGTTCGGTGACGAGGCGCGCGCCAACGACAAGTCCGGCCTGTCCACCGAGGCGGACGGCTGCTCCACCTTCGGCGTATTGCCGGAAGCCAGCACCAACGGCCACACCATCCTGGGCCAGAACTGGGACTGGCTTGCGGGCGTGCACGGGCGCTGCACCGTGCTGCGGATCACCCGCGACAACGGCCCCAACATCCTCTGCTACACGGAGGCCGGGATTGTCGGCGGCAAGATGGGCGTCAACGAACACGGTATCGGCCTGGTCGAGAACGGGCTCGTGTCCGACCACGACGGCCGCAACCCGTACGAAAAGCCCTTCCACATGCGCTGCCGCGAGGTGCTCGACGCCGAGACCTACGACATGGCGCTGCTGCCAATCACGGCGACCAAGCGCGTGTGCTCGGCGAACTTCGTGGTCGGCCATGCGGACGGGGAAATCATCGACATCGAGACCAGCCCGGACGCGATTTCATACCTCTACCCGCACGACGGTCTGGTGACCCACTCGAACCACTTCATGGACCCGCGCCACGGCCCGTCCCAGATGGAGCGAATCTCCACCAGCACGCTGTATCGCGCAAACCGCCTCGACCGGTTGCTGCGCAAACACATCGGAAAGCTGGACGCGAAGGTGATGCAGGAGGCGCTGGCGGACCACTTCGGGCACCCGAATGCGATCTGCCGTCACCCGGACGAGCGGCAGCCGGAAGCCAAGCGGACCATGACCAATGCTGCGTTCATCTTCGACCTGAACGAACGCACCATGCTGGTCGCCGACGGCCCGCCCTGTGAGAACGCTTTCGTGCTGCACAAGCTGGACGGCAGTGAGGCCGCGCAGGAAGCGGCGGAGTAGCGCCTATCGGCACATCGGCGGGACACCCAGCCGGTCTCGCGCCGTACCCAGTGCCCGTTCGAAGGCAAGTGCGATGGCGATCGCCGTTTCTTCGTGCCCGGCCGGTGTGCAGATCTGCAATCCGACTGGCATTCCCGCGGCATCCAGTCCTACCGGCAGGGTCAGCCCGGCGAGGTGCAGAAGGCTGGGCACGTTCGTGTTGCGGCACATGTGCAGGTTGACGGCCAGATGGTGCTCCGGGTCGTTCTCGACCTCAGGCATCAGTGGCGGTGTTGCCGGAGTCGTCGGCCCGACAACCGCGTGGAACCCTCCGAATGACGCATTCGCAGCCTTGCCCATCCGGTCGAACGCCTTGATCCGTCGCCGGTGTTCCGCTGCGGGATAGGACTCCGCAACTTCCAGCCGGATGGCCACGTTCGGGTCGAGGTCCGCGCGGTAATCGGCCATCTCGTCAGACATGAACTGAGCCATTTCGCCGACGTGCAGCCCGCCGCGCGAGAAAATTTCCGTCGCATCGTCCAGATGCGGCAGGTCCGCCGACGAAAGGCGAAGTCCGGCCCTGCCCAGTTCCTCCACCGCAGCCTGTGCCGTCTCCGCGATTCCGGGATCGCAGTCCTCGAAAAACCAGTCCAGGACCCCGATGTTGAAGTCCTCGAGGGATGCCTGCGACAACCGGCCCAGATATGCGACCGGATCCTCGGAGACGAGCGGATCTATGGCCGCAAAGCCGATCGCCAGATCGGCAACGGTTCTGGCCAAAGGCCCGGGGGTATCGAGGCCGCTGGCAAGCGGCACCACGCCATCGGTTGACCACCGTCCCCATGCGGGCCGGAGCCCGGCCGTTCCGGTAATCGACGCAGGCATGCGAACAGAGCCCGCTGTGTCGGTCCCGATCGCCAACAATGCCGAGCCCTCATGGAGGCTCACACCCGCCCCGGAACTGGATCCGCCCGGCGAACGGTGTTCACCGTCTCCCCAGGGGTTGCGCGGGGCACCCCAGTGCGGGTTCACACCCAGCCCGCCGAAGGCAAACTGCACCGTGTGGGTCTTGCCGGAGATCACCCCCATCTGCCTGCGGATCGCACTCACGACCGGTCCTTCGCGGCGCCATTCCTCCGGCAGTTCGCTCGGACAACCGGCGAAAGTAGGATACCCGCCGACGCCGATCAGGTCCTTGACGGAGACCGGGATTCCCTGAAGCGCCCCGAGATCGACACCCGCGTCGTGGACCGCGTCCGCAGCAGCGGCCTGCTTGCGGAGAAGCACCTCGTCCCATGTCTTATAGGCATGGAACGCTTCCCCGCGGTCCGCATGTTTCGCAATCGCCCAGTCGGCGAGTTCCGCCGAGCGGAGTCGCCCCTCCCGGCGCGCCGCAATGATTTCCGCCAGCGAAGTTGTCGCGAGGTCCATCGTCCTGCGCTCAGCTAATCGCAGCGCCGTTGAGCTCGACCGACACCATCGGCTCCAGTGTCGCGGCCATGGTCGCGTGCAGGTAGCAGGTGTTCGCGGCGATGGTCATCAGCCGCTCATGGGTCGCGTCGTCTTCCTCACCGGACAGGAACAGATGCGTGTCAGCGGGCTCTGCCTTGCCGATCCAGCTTCCGTCCGCAGGATCGCCCGCGGTCGAGAACGGCGTATGCTGCACAAGACGCACACCACGGATTTTGAAATCCTGGTGGTGGATGTAGCGGCCGAGCTGGGTCATGTAGCAAAAGGCGATCCCGGCCGCGGCGATGGCGAGCCCGCTCGGTGCCTGGTCGATGTCCATCCGCTCGTCGGACTTGAGCTTGAAGTGGCTCATGCCGTCGAGGCCGAGATAGGTGTCGGTCTCGGTCACACCGTTGGGATCGAGCAACTCGCTGTGACCCGGCACGACCCGCACGATCCGCTTGAGCTTCTCGTCCGTTCCGGTCGGTGCGGGCTTCGCCTCCCCGGCCTCGACCTCGCCGGTCTTCCAGACGATGTCCTTCAGTTCGTCGGAAACTTCCATGGGCGATGGCGGCGCACTGTAGGTCATGTACGGGTCAGGCGCGTCCGGCGCCTCCGAGTTCGTCAGAGAGGTCACAACGCGGCGGCGGCCGTTCACATAAATTGCAAAGGAATTGTCAAACGCCGTGCGCATCAGATCCATCGCCGGAGACGCCTTTATCGCATCGTGGACCAGCGCCTTGATATCATCGGCAGATGCCGACGACTTGATCTTCACGATCACCTCCGCCGGCTCGCCATGGCCGACGCCGTCGCCGCGAATGAACGAGCCGACGATGTAGTAGCCGTTCTTCAGGTCGATCCTGAGGTCGTCGATGGCAATCCCGCGCACGCGCGCGATGGTCAGCAGGCGGTTGACCAGATCGCCGTGCAGGCCCGCGTTGAAGAAGCCCAGCGGAAACGGCGACACGTCGCCGCCCCCCAGATGCTTGCCCTCATCGGTGGACATGCGCCAGACGCTGCCGGTCTCGCCTTCGGTGACGACGCCTTCCTTCTGGAAGCCCGCCATCTGGCGCGATTCCACCGTGAAGACGTCGCGCGCGGCACCCGGCCCCAGCACGGCCGGCCGGGCGGTGCCCTGCTTCATCTTGAAGGAAAGCGGATACCCCGAACCCTCGATCGAATCCGTCGGCTTGCTCGCCGTCATCGTGCCCATGGCTGTCTCCCCAGATTGGTCTTGTTTTGTTGTCCGATTGTTTGCACAGCCGGAACACCAAGTCGATTCACGACACCTGTGCCGCCATTGAAATGCCGTGATCTTTGCTAGGGCTGCCGGTACCCCGATTTTTCTCGGGAAATTTATGTCCCTCCGGAGTCGGCATTTCGGATTCCTTGAGAGAGCCGACTATCTGGCAGACTGACTGCCCTTGGCAATGGTTCCGGTACAGGTGGACTGTACAAGCACAGCAGACCGGTCCCGGTCATCGACTATCAGAGGTTACTCCGCTGGTTCCCGCTTGCGGAACCAGTCGGGCAGGTCCGCCTCCTGCGTGCCAGAGAAGATGCACTGCTTGATTGCACGGGCTTCGTCCGCGGTCACGGTTCCCACGGCCTTCGCGGCATCGGTCCCCGAGGTGAATGCCGGGGGCGGCGCGAAGCAGGTGGCACAGCGGCGTTTCTTCAGATCGAGCGGCGGCTCGCCCTTGATGGATTCGACCAGTTCAATGGCTTTTCGCACCTGCGCGTCATCGCCGGTGACCGACAGCACCACGGTCCCTTCCGAGCCTGACACACCACCGCCGCCGACATGGACGGCCTGGAGCCCGAACAGGATATCGAAGGCCTGAATCTCGGTGATGACCTTGCCATTCATCACCGGCAGCATCCCGATCTTGGTTCCGTAGAAGTAGTCCGCCTTGGCGTGGCCGAGTTCCTGCGACGCGGCGCGCACCGACGGCACAAGTTTCTCCAGCCCTACCGGCACGATCAGCGGAATGCCGGTCCCGCAGATCGCGCCATAGGCCCAGCCGATGGTCCCGGCGGCCGGGTGGGCGTTAAAAATGCCTGCGTTGAACTCCGGATCGACGGCATTCGCGCCCTTGATGAAGAGGCACGTGTCGTCCCAGCCGGCGAGGGTTTCTTCCATGGTCGGCACCGGGGGGACCGGCTTGCCGTTCACCAGCCGTATCATGGCCGGTTTCTCGGCCGGCTCGGTCTGGCAAAGCGTACCGTTGATGACCTGTCCCGACACGAACCTGTCTCGAGTGTCGGCAAGGTCACCCATGATCTCCTCGGCGACATAGACATTCGTCGAGCCGTGCCCGATCACGATCTGCGCATGTTCGAGCGCATGAGCAACTTCCGGCAATGCGGCGACTGCCTTGCCGAGCAGGCGCTTGGATTCCCAAGGTGTAAAACCGAAAACGGCGCGCATGAATTTCTCCCTCATCCGAAAATGGGCGTTGGCCCAACCTAACAGGCCCACCGATTGGCGAACATCATATCGTCCTGCCGCACGCATCGTGCTATGTCGCGAAGCAACGGTTGCGTACCGAAAGGGGCGCAAAATATCAAAGGGGGAACGGATGGCGGATTCGATTCTGGTTCGCGGGAACGACTATGAATTCACGCTTCAGATGGCGGGCACCTATGCGGGCACCCGCATCGATTACGAGCCCGGCGTACTCGAGGAAATCTACGCGAAGGTCCTGAACAACCAGCCCTTCCAGGCGTGCGAGTTTTCGCTTTCGAACTACACGATGATGCGCGACCGCGGCGCGGGCGACTGGCTGACGGCGATCCCCGTTTTCGCCAACCGCGATTTCCGCCACAGCATCATCTGGGTGCGCAAGGACAGTGATCTGGAATCGGCCGAACAGCTCGCCGGCAAGAAGGTCGGTGTGCGTGACTACACCATGACTGCCGCCGTCTGGCTGCGCGGCACGCTGCTGGATGAATACAACACCGACTGGCGCGATATTCACTGGTTCGCCAATGCCGAACAGCGCTTCCCGACCCTCGGCGGCGTGCCGCTGACACTGGTCGATGGCGACCCGGAAACAATGCTGCTCGAAGGCGAACTCGACGCCTTCATCTCTCCGCGCCCGCGCGACCTGATGGAGAAACCGCCCGCCGAGCGTCAGTTGCGCCCGATCTTCCGCGACGTGCTGGCGGTGGAGCGCGAGTACTTCCAGCGAACCGGTATCTACCCGATCAACCACACGGTGGTGATGCGCAAGGAACTGCTCGACGAGTTCTCCGATGCGCCGAAAGCAATCTTCGACGCGTATTGCACCGGCAAGGCGCGTGCGCTGAAGCGCAAGATCGGCTCCACCTTCGTGCCCTGGGGCAAGGAGTACTGGACCGAGACCATGTCGATGTTCGGCGGCGACCCCTTCCCCATGGGACTGACGGAATCCAACCGCAAGAATGTAGGTACGCTGTTGCGATACCTGCATGAACAAACCCTGATCTCGGAACTGCCCGAGATCGAGGACCTGTTCCTCCCCGGAACCACTGGCTTTACGGAAGGTGCCTGAGAATGGTCGAAGATAAAGCGCGTTTCGACTACATCGTCGTCGGTGCAGGCAGCTCGGGCTGCGTGCTCGCCAACCGCCTGTCCGCCTCTGGCCAGCACAAGGTGCTGCTACTCGAGGCGGGCGGCCCCGACACGAACCCCTGGATTCACATCCCGCTGGGTTACGGCAAGCATTTCACCAACAAGGCGGTGAACTGGCTCTACAACACGACGCCCAATCCCGAATGGGTGAACCGGCCCGTAAAGCAGCCGCGCGGCAAGGTGCTGGGCGGCAGCAGCTCGATCAACGGTATGGTCTATATCCGAGGCCACGCCGAGGACTACAACCACTGGCGCCAGCTCGACAATCCGGGCTGGAGCTATGAGGACGTTCTGCCCTACTTCCGCAAGGCGCAGAATCAGGAACGCGGTGAGGACGAATTCCACAGTGTCGGCGGGCCGCTCAACGTGTCCGATGTCTATGAGCCGCATCCGCTTGCGGACGCGTTCATCGACGCCGCCGAGGCCGCCGGCCATCCGCGCAACAACGACTTCAACGGCGCGGACCAGACCGGCTTCGGCTACATGCAGTGGACGATGCGGAACGGACGGCGCTGTTCGGCTGCCGTCGCTTATCTGAAACCCGCGCGCAAACGGGCGAACCTGTTCATAGAGACCCGGGCGCACTCAACCCGCCTGCTGTTCGACGGGCGACGTGCCACGGGTATCGAGTATGTCCAGGGCGGCCAGACCAAGACCGCGCATGCCGACGGCGAAATTCTGGTGTCGGGCGGCGCCTACAACTCGCCGCAGCTCCTGCAGCTGTCCGGCCTGGGGCCGTCCGCGCTGCTGCGCGAACACGGGATCGACGTGATCGCCGACATGCCCGGTGTCGGATCGAACCTGCAGGACCACATCAATGCACCGCTGATGTACCGGCTGAACCGGAAGAACTGGAGCGCCAATCAGGTCATCAACTCCTTCACGCACCGGATGTGGACGGCAGCGCGCTATGCGGCGAACCGCAAGGGCTGGCTGGCGATGGGCGTGTCCTACGCCGGCGGGTTCTTCAAGGTGGACCCCGAAGCGGTCTCGCCCGATATCCAGTCCCAGCTGATGATGCTGAGCACGCCCGAGGTCGGTGAAATGCCCCACCCCTTCTCCGGCGTGACAATCGTCAATGCGCTAATGCGGCCGGAAAGCCGGGGACATGTGAACATCGTCTCGAACGACCCCTTCACCTACCCCGATATCCAGCCGAACTATCTGGACACCCAGAAGGATCGCGACATCCTGGTCGGCGCTGTGAAGATGATGCGCGAGATCACCTCGCAGCCCGTCTTCCAGCAGTACATTGTCGAGGAAAACGATCCGGGCAAGGATTGCCAGTCGTATGACGAAATTCTCGACTACCTGCTGAAGCGCGGGCGCACCAGCTATCACCCGGTCAGCACCTGCAAGATGGGCAACGACCCGATGGCCGTGGTCGATGCGCGCCTGCGCGTGCACGGCTTCGAGGGCCTGCGCGTGGTCGATTGCTCGATCATGCCGACACTTGTCTCCGGCAACACCAATGCCCCCGCCATCATGATCGGGGAGAAGGCATCGGACATGATCCTGGAGGATGCCCGCTGACGCGCGGTATGATGGCCCCAAGCGGCCGAATATGAAAAGATGACTTCAAACAAACGACTTCAGAACTGATTTCCTGGGGAGGAACGCGCATGTTTACCGCATCTGCCGACATCGTCATGCCGACGTCCATTATCGGCTCCCTGCCGCGTCCGAGCTGGTTCACCGAGAGCCTGGAAGCGCGCAGCTTCCTGCACGCCATGTCCTCCTCCGTATTCCGCGAACAGTACGAGGACGCTGTCAGTTCGCATCTGCGCGCGCAGGAAACAGCCGGCGTCGATATCTGCACCGACGGCGATGCCCATTACGACGAGCAGGTCGCGGGCGGCAGCTGGCAGTCCTACCCGCTGTTCCACATGGAAGGCATGGACATCCACAACCCCGGCCCGACTGTCTATAAGGTCGGCAACCGGCCCTGGCCGCGCGGACACATCCTGCACGACTCCCTCGAAGGCCGCGTCATGCCGCCGCTGGTCGCCCCGGTCGGGCGCGGCAACCTGCAATACGCCGCCATGTGGAAGGCCGCCCAGCGGATGACCACAAAACCGATCAAGTTCGGCACCATCACCCCGGAATTGCTCGCGGCGTCGGTTACCGACAAGTACTACACCGACCCCATTGAGCGGGTGCACGCATTCAGCGCTGCAATCAACGAGGAACTCAACGAACTGGCTGATGCGGGCTGCCCTGTCATCCAGATGGAAGAGCCGCAGATCCACATGACGCCCGTGCGCGGCGCGCTGTTCGGCAAGCTCGATGCCCCCGCGCTGGTCGAGGTGTTCAACAACACCGTGAAGGGGTTGAAGGACAAGACCGAGGTCTGGTGCCACACCTGTTGGGGCAACCCCTCACAGCAGCGCATCTTCCGCGACGTGCAGAGCTACCAGCCGACTCTCGAGTGGATGAATCAGGTTGATGCCGATGTGCTGACCTTTGAGACCTGCAGCTCGGGCCCGGGCGACCTCCAGGCCATCGGCGAGGTGATCGATTCCAGCAAGAAGATCGCAATCGGTGTGATCGACCACCATACGCTGCAGGTCGAACGCCCGGACCAGATCGCGGACCTGATCCGCGAGGCGCTGCAATACATCCCGGCAGAGCGCCTCATCATCTCGTCCGACTGCGGCATGGGACGCGAAGGCATGAGCCGCCGCCACGCCACATACAAGATGGCCGCGATGGTTCAGGGCACAAATATCGTCCGCGAGGAACTCGGCCTGCCGCTGGCCGACTGCCTGGCGGCAGACGACCGTTACTCGCTGACCATCACCCAGGAATAGGCCCGAACCCCGGCGCGGAGAAACCGACATGCTGATCGTCGATTCCCAGGTCCACATCTGGATCAACACACAGATGAACCCGATCCACCGCCAGGTGCCGAATTTCACGGCGGAGGACCTGATGGCGGAGATGGAAGAAGCTGGCGTGGACCGTGTGGTCCTGCATCCGCCGGGCGTGGTGCCGAACGGCAATGAGGTCGCCATCGCGGCCGCCAACCGTTACCCGGACAAGTTCCGCGTGCTGGGCTGGGTACATATGGACCAGCCGGAGATCGGCTCCGCAAAACTCGCCGGGTGGACGGACACGCCGGGCATGTCGGGCCTGCGCTTCCTGTTCATCGCGCCGGGCCGTGAAAACTGGCCCCATGATGGCACGCTCGACTGGATATGGCCGATCGCCAACGAGCAGAAGATGCCGGTCGGCCTGCTGGCCCATGCCTTCCTGCCGCGCCTGGCGGAATGGGCGGAGCAGTATCCGGATATCCCGTTCCTGATCGACCATCTGGGTGCGAACCCGTTCAAGCCGGGACCAGAATCCTTCGAGACCATGCCGGACCTCGTCAAACTGGCGAAGTTCCCGAACGTGGCCGTCAAGATGTCGGGCGCGAACGGCAACTCCATCGACCCCTATCCCCATGTGGACATCCACGATCACCTGAAACAGATCTTCGACGCCTTCGGCCCGGACCGCTGTTTCTGGGGCACGGATCTGTCGCGCATGAAGTGCAGCTACAAGGAATGCGTCACCCTGTTTACCGAGGAACTGCCCTGGCTGACCGGGCGTGACCTCGAACTCGTGATGGGCGAAGCGCTGTGCAACTGGATAGGCTGGGATCTGCCGTAGCCGTGGTCGGCATGTCCTAAAGGCGGCGGTGTACCCGAACCTGCCCCGACGGGAGACCATGATGACCAGAACCTTCCAGCGCTGCCTGCAAACCCTTCTGCTGGCATGTCTCCTTCTGTCCGGCCAGGCGCTCATGTCCGCACCGGCAGGCCTGACCATGTCCGCCTGGGCCGAGGGGCAGGTTCCCGCCTATGACGAAGCGACGCTGGAGAAATTCGCCATCGCCGCACGCGAAGTGGTCGCCGTACGCAAGGAATACGAACCCCTGATCCGTACGGCCCCCAACGCCGAGGTCGCCCAGGCGCTCAGCGAGGACGCGCGCGCGCGCATGGACGCGGCGTTCTCGACAGCCGGGATCACGCCGGGGCAGTATCTCGAGATCGCCCAGGCGGCGCAGACGGACACGGCTCTGCGTGAACGTATTGGAGAGA
>Ga0181578_10000272_pt1 | contig 48833 bp, 50 predicted proteins | sample 071ome_21_FD_148659 | JGI IMG/M metagenome (GOLD analysis project Ga0181578, IMG submission 148659) | Coastal salt marsh microbial communities from the Groves Creek Marsh, Skidaway Island, Georgia - 071401CT metaG (spades assembly) | ecosystem: Environmental > Aquatic > Marine > Intertidal zone... | reverse complement strand
GAGCCGTCCCGCGCCCACCGCCGAAGCGCCGGCGAGCGAGCAACCCCACGAACCCGGTCCGCCTTGGTGGCGTCGGCCGGTCAACGTGGTTGCCCTGATCATCACGTGCAGCCTCGTGTTTGGAATGGTCGGCTTCATGGTCGGCCAAGAATCGGTCGGCGTCGAGCACAACGAGGTCGACACCGGCTTCCTGCAGGACATGCGCCGCCACCACGAGCAGGCGGTCGCGATGAGTTTCATCTTCCTCACCGCCGAGGGAACCCACCCGGGTCTGCGCACGATCGCGCGAAGCATCATCTTCGGTCAGGGCATTGAGATCGGCCGCATGATCCAAATGCTGCGCGACCTCGGCGAGTTCGAGGCGAACATGTCGGGGGTGGCGATGAACTGGATGGGCATGTCATCCGACGTGGATGACATGCCGGGAATGGCCACCGATGACGACATCGACCGTCTCGCGAACTCCTCGGGGGTCGAGGCCGACGAGGTCTTCGTCGAGCTCATGGTCGAGCACCACCTCGGAGGCATCGAGATGGCGGAGTTCGCCGCTAGCCGCGCCCTCTCGCCCGAGGTGAGGGCGATGGCCGCCTCGATGGCCGCCGCCCAGACCGACGAGATCACCGAGATGCGCCTGCTGGCGCCCTGAGGGTGATGCGCCGCACGGTCCTGCTCGGCCTCATCATCACGGCGACCGCCTGCGCTCCGGCGCCACTCGCGGTCATCCGTGAGGCGAGCACGACCCCACCGCCGCCGGCCATCCCCGATGACGTCGAGCCGACGGCTCCAGAAGACGCGGGAGCCGGCGACGCCGACGAGCCCGCCACCGCGGAGTCAGCAGCCGAGCCCGAAGCCATCGAGATCCCCGAATCCGACGAGGACCGCCTCGTGGTCGATGTCGACATGGCAGCAACCTTCGAATTGCAAGGAGAGCGCGAGCCCCGTTCGTATGACCGCGTGCTCGCCGCCTCGGCGATCGACGTCGAGGAATGGCTGGCAACCGAATTCGTCACCCCGGAGGGCATTCAATGGGACGGGCTCCGAGGGGGCCGGATCGCCGCCGGCCCCGGCGCCCGCGACATCCCCGGATGCGGCGGTGCGCCGGTCACCGCATATGAGGACCTCACCCTCTACGTCGCCTTCTACTGTCCGATCGACGATGTGATCGTCCTCGATGACGGCCCCGACGGACTTCTTGAGCATCTCAGCCGCGAGCACGGTGCCGCGGCGACCGCCGTTGTGCTCGCGCACGAGTACGGGCACGCCCTTCAGGAGCGCATGGGTCTGCTCGACGGGTCGGTGCCGACGATCCTCCTCGAGCAGCAGGCCGACTGCGTCGCCGGAGCCTGGCTCGGCCGAGCGGCCTCCGGAGGATCGAATGTGCTCCAACTCGACGAGTCGGATGTTCGCACTTCGCTCATCGCGATTCTCAACGTGCGCGACCCGGCCGGGGTCGACCAGTTCGAACCGAATGGGCACGGGTCCGGCTTCGACCGAATCGGCGCGTTCCAGGTCGGTTTCGAAGAGGGACTCGACACCTGCCTCACCCTGATCGACGCCCCGCTCGACCTCATGCCAAACCGCTTCCTCAGCTACGACGACTACGTGCGCGGCGGCAACGCCCCGTACGACTGCGCCTTCGACCCCGACCCGGCGTGCCGACCCTCGTGGGAGTTTCTCGGCGAGGACCTCGAGGAGTTCTGGTCGCTGGTGATCGGCGAGCCGATCGGCTTGACCTCATCGCCCGCCCCCGGCCGCGCGAGCATCGACTGTCCGAGAGCGATCCCTCTCAACGACATCGTGACGCTCTGCCCCGGAGAGGTCGTTTTCGATGAGACCGCGGTGCTTCCGACCTATGACGAGGTCGGCGACTTCATCCTCGGCTATCTCCTCGCCCTCGGATGGGTCGAGGAGACGCTGGCCCGAGTGGGTTCGCCCGCGGTCAGCGAGGATCGCGTGTTGCTCTCCGACTGCCTCATCGGCGCGTGGGTCAGCGACATCACCCTCGGCCTCGATCGTGATCCGGCGAGAACCAGCACCGTCGGCACGTCGCCCGGCGACCTCGACGAGGCCCTCGAGATGATCATTCGACTCTCCGACCCGTCGACGGCCACCGATCGCTCAGGCACGGCCTTCGACAAGATCGCCGCGTTTCGAACCGGGGTGCTCGGCGGGCTCGACGCCTGCGTCTGAGACTCGGGCCCCGACGGCACCAGCCCTCAGGGCTCGGTGGTCGATGTCACCGACGGTGTGGTGGTCGAGGTCGGTTCCGTCGTCGAAGTCGTCGTCGCGGTCGGCACCGTCGTCGAGGTGGTGGACGGCGCCGTGGTCGTCGTGGAGGGCATGAACGCCCCCGCGGGAATGATCAGCACACCTCCGATCGGGAAGGTGCGGTAGTCGGCGTTCTCCGCGTTCGCCTCGCTGAGGAGCGCCAGGGTGATCCCGTACATCTCAGCGATCCGCGACGGATTGTCGCCTCGCGTGATGATGTGCTCGATCGGGGCTCCGATCTGGCCGGGCAGGGTCGACGAGGTCGTGGTGGACGGTGGGGCGACGCTTCCGTCGAACGACGGCAGGCTGTCGAGATCCGACACATCCTCGGGCTCCTGCTCGCCGTTCCACACGAGCACCTTGTCACCGAGGTCGATCAAGCCCTGGAAGTACTCCGAGATGTGCATCGGGATGCGAACGCATCCATGCGAGGCAGGTTCGAGAGGGACGTTGAGTGCCCCGTGCACCGCGATCCCGTAGTTGAAGTAGACGGGGTTCCACATATCGCCGAGTGGGCCGTTGCGGGTGCCTTCGATCATCCGTCGATAGGTGAAGACCCCACCCGGGGTCTTCGAGTAGGCGCAGATGTCACGAGTGATCGGCTCCTCGAGCAGGTTGCCGCTCGAATCGGTGTCGTAGGTGACGGTCTCGCAGTAGAGCGCCGGCTCTCCGAACTCGTCCAGCTCGCCGGAGGAGATGTGGGTGATCAGCACGGGCACATCGGCCTGGAAGACCGCGAGCACCTGCTCGGGAAGGTAGATCTCGGTGTGGTCGGTGACACCGCCGGTTGGTCGCCGAGGCCGGATACCCGATGGCTCCTGCATGCGGTCCCACATCTCAGGGGTCACCGAGCCGGTCGCCTCGGTGCGGGGCACGCCGAGCACGAGTTTCTCGTACGCCCAGATCGCCTGGGCGGTCATCGTGCCCATCACCCCGTCGATCGGCCCCGGGTCGAAGCCCATCTCCGCGAGCCGGGTCTGCACCATCCGCACGTCCTCGCCGGCGAGCCCCCTCACCAGGGTGCGGGCGATCGGCACCTTGGGAACGGTGGTCGTCGGAGCGGCCACGACGGTGTCGGCGACGATCGCCGTGGTGGAGGTCGCCTCGACCGCGCCGTTGTCGGCGCCCCCGGAGCGGGAGAGCGCGATCACCGCGACCAGCACGACGAGGGCGAGCGCGATTGGCGCCCAGCGGTGCCAGTCGGGGACGTGGGGGGTGTCTCGGGGAGGGGTGCTGTTCACGGCCTGACCTCCGCTCGAGGCTACCAACGGGTTACCGGTGGGTCGCCGGCAGGACCGCTAGTCGCGGGAGACGGGCCGCACGCGGGCGAGATCGCGACGCAGCGCCCACATCTCGCGCAGGATCGTCACGATGACCCCCGGTGACGACAAGGTCGACTCGCCTCTCGTGCGCGGGAAGTAGTCGACCCCCGCCTGCACGACCTCGAAGCCGCTCCGCGTCGCCTTGATGATCAACTCGGCGTCGATGAACGATCCCTCCGAGCGGAGCTCGACATGGTCGAGGACCCGCCGGCGCACGAGCTTGCAGGCGAAGTTGATATCGCGGATGCGCACTCCGAACAGGGCCTTGATGATCGCGTTGTACACGAAGGTGTAGACGGCCCGAAGCACGCCCTCGCCGGTGCGGTCGAACCGGTAGGCGCTGATGATGTCGGCGTCGTATTCGCGAAGCAGTCGAACCAGCCGCGGCAACTCGGTCATGTCGAAGGGCAGATCGGCGTCGGTGTAGAGGACGACATCGCCGGTCGCGGTGGCGAGTCCGGTTCGGATCGAGCCACCGAGCTTGCGGTTGCGAGTGTGGTGCACCACCCGTATCCGTGGATCGGCCGCTGCGAGCTCATCGGCCCGACGACCTGTCGAATCGGTTGAGCAGTCGTCGACGATGATCAGTTCGTAGTCAGCGATGTCGCCGGCGGCGAGGAGACGCTCGCAGGCTCGACGCCCAAAGGTGATCGCCCGGTCGATGTACTCCTCCTCGTTCCACATCGGGTAGAAGACCGAGAGCCTCTCGAACGGAGGGCCAGCCGCTGCAGCGCCGGACATGCGTCGCAGGGTAGCGGCGACCGCCTCTCGGGCCGCCGGGGCGGACCGCCCGGAGAGTCGACCCGTAGAGTCGACGCGTGGATTGGAATCCCCGTTGGCGGCTCACCCTGCTCATCGGATGGGCGCTGATCGGAGCCGCGCTCGGCGCGCTGTGGGCGGCCTCGGAGCAGATCGGCCAGGGCACGTGGTGGCTGCTCTCGACCACGCCGGGCTACCCGCTCGTCGCCGTCGTTCCCTTCACGCCGGTGGTCGCGATGATTCTCCTCACGCTCATCGAGCCGCCGCGGCTCCTGTCGATCGGGCTCGTGGCCTCGCTCGGCATCATCGCAGTCGGCATCGGCGACCTCCCGGGGGTACGGGGCATCGGTGTGCTCGAGATCGCTCTCGGTGTCGCGGCCGCGGGGCTGACCGTGGCCGCGCTCGGCGGCCGTGGGCGCACCGGCACCTCCGGATAGGTTCCTCCTCCATGTCGAACGTGCTCATGTCGCTCCCCGTTGGCGAGAACGTCGGTCTCGCCTTCTCCGGTGGGCTCGACACCTCCGCTGCAGTCGCCTGGATGCGTGAGCGCGGAGCGGTGCCCTTCACCTACACGGCCGACCTCGGTCAATACGACGAGCCCGATCTCGCTGGGGTGCCCGACCGGGCCCGCGTCTACGGGGCGCAAGAGGCCCGACTGGTCGACTGTCGACCGGAGTTGGTGCGCGAGGGACTCATGGCCCTCCAATGCGGCGCCTTCCACATCACCACCGCCGGCCGGACCTACTTCAACACCACCCCGCTCGGACGCGCGGTCACCGGAACCCTGCTGGTGAGGGCCATGCAGGCCGACGGGGTTGATATCTGGGGTGACGGCTCCACATACAAGGGCAACGACATCGAGCGCTTCTACCGCTACGGCCTGATGGTCAATCCTCGCCTTCGCATCTACAAACCGTGGCTCGATCCAGAGTTCGTCGATCAGCTCGGCGGCCGCGCCGGGATGAGCGAGTTCTTGACCACCCGCTCATTGCCGTATCGCGACTCGGCCGAGAAGGCCTACTCCACCGACGCCAACATCTGGGGCGCCACTCACGAGGCGAAGTCACTCGAGGAACTCTCGACCGGGATGGAGATCGTCCAGCCGATCATGGGGGTCCGGTTCTGGGACCCGGAGGTCGAGATCGCCACCGAGGACGTCACTATCCGCTTCGAGGAGGGATGGCCGGTCGCGATCAACGGCGCCACCTTCGACGATCAGGTGGCGCTCGTGTTGGAGGCCAACGCGATCGGCGGACGCCACGGTCTCGGCATGAGTGATCAGATCGAGAACCGGATCATCGAGGCGAAATCACGCGGTATCTACGAGGCCCCGGCGCTCGCGCTGCTCCACATCGCCTATGAGCGTCTCCTCACGGCGATCCACAACGAGGCCACCCTCGAGAACTACCACTCGATGGGCCGCCGACTCGGACGGTTGCTCTACGAGGGGCGCTGGTTCGATCCGCAGAGCCTCATGTTGCGCGAGGCGCTCCTGCACTGGGTCGGCTCGGCGGTCACCGGCGAGGTGACCCTCCGCCTCCGTCGAGGCGATGACTACTCGATCGTCGACACCTCGGGACCCGATCTGACCTACGAGCCCGAGCGGCTCTCGATGGAGCGGGTGGAGGATGCCGCGTTCGGGCCCCTCGATCGGATCGGGCAGTTGACGATGCGCAACCTCGACATCGCCGACTCGCGGTCGAAGCTCGACGTGTACCGCCGGGTCGGGACCCTCGGCTCGGGCGGGAAGCTCGAGTTGGACCCCGGCGCGGACTGACTCAGGCGCAGCAGCCGGCGACCACCGCGGCGACGAGTCGCGCGCGCTCCGGCATCGTCGACACGAGCACATGCTCGTGATCGGCGTGGGCGCCGCCGCCGACGGCACCCATCCCGTCGAGGGTGGGCACGCCGAGGGCGGCGGTGAAGTTGCCATCGCTTCCGCCACCGACGACCACCGCCCCGATCTCCTCATCGTGCGACCGCGCGATGTCGAGGAGATATCCGGCGGAGCCCTCAGGCATCGGCGGCCGGCCGACCGAACCGGACACCTCGATCGAGGCGTCGGGGTTGACCGGTGTCAGCGAGGCCATGGCCGCCTCGATTCGGGCCGCCTCCTCCGGGCCGGTGACCCGCACGTCGACGCGGATCGTGGTCTCGGCGGGGACGACATTGTCGGCGGTGCCGGCCCGAGCGACGGTCGGCGTGACCGTCGTGCCGCGGTCGGCGTCGCCGAGAGCGGCGATCGCGAGCACCTGATGTGCGGCCTCGATCAGCGAGTTGGTCCCCTTCTCCGGCTCGAGGCCAGCGTGAGAGGCCCGGCCGTGGATCACCACCTGGAAGGTGCCGGTTCCCTTGCGACCGACCTTCAACGCGCCCCCATCAGCGCTCGGCTCCAGCACGAGCACCGATCCACAGGCGACGGCCCGCTCCTCGATAAGGGCCCGCGAGGTGATCGAACCGACTTCCTCGTCACAGGAGAAAAGCAGTTCGGCTGATTCGGCGCGCCCGCTCGCCGCGACCCCCCAGATCGCTTGGACGATGCCCGCCTTCATGTCGAACACACCCGGTCCGGTCGCTCGCCCCGCCTCCACCTCGAAGGGGCGCCGCTCGAGGGTGCCCATCGGGAAGACGGTGTCGTGGTGGCCGAGCACCAGCACCTTCGGCTCGTTCGAGCCTCGCCATCGGACATGGGGTCCGGCGGGTCCGTCGATCAGCTCGACACCCGGACCGAGTCGCTCGGTAAGGATCTGAGCGAGCACCTCAGCCGAGCGGGTCAACGCCTCCCTGTCATCAGAAGGCGACTCCGTCTCGACGAGACGGCGCAGGTCCTCGAGCATCGCGTCGAGCATTCCGTCCGTTACTTCCGCGCTCACGTCTCCACGCTAACGAGCGTCCAAGCCGGTCACGGCCACAGTTCGTCGGCGAGCTGGCTGAGGCGGGGAGGATCAGCCCCGCGGCGCCCGCAGACCATCGCGGAAACCGCGACTCCTGCGCCGACCGCCGATGTCAGCAGTTCGAGGTGGCCGAGTGCCTCGCGATCAGCACCGGCGCGGATCCAATACGCAATCAGCCCGGCATCGAACGCGTCACCGGCGCCGATGGTGTCGACCACCTCAACGGCCGGCACCTCCACCTGCGCGCGTCCCGAGGCGGTCGCGACGAGAACAGAATCGCCACCCGCGGTCACGACGACCGCTCGTGCGCCGAGGTTGAGCAACTCGTCAACGATCTGCTCGACGGCACCACCGGTACCAGTGTCTGGGTCGGCCATCCATCTCGCGTCCTCATCGGAGATCTTCACGAGATCGGAGCGGGCCGCAAACCGGTGAACACGGTCGAGGAACGCGGAACGGTCGTCGATCAGCGCGGGACGGCAGTTCACATCCAAGAAGAGTGGGAGCCCGCTGTCGAGGAGGGACTCGATCGATCGGGCGACCTTCGGAAGGGCGAGGGCGAGGCCGCCCGTCATCGCGGCCACTGGGCCATCACCCACCTCGATTGGGGTCACATCGAGGATCGAGGTGCCCTCCACGTAGAAGCGGTAGGAGGCGGAGCCATCGACGGAGAGCGTCGCCGCGGCGAGGGTGGTCGGTGCTTCGGTTCGCGCCGCTCGCGCGATGTCGACACCGGCGTCGGTGAGAGAGGCGGCGAGGAGCTCCCCGAAGCGATCGGTGGAGATCGGAGAGGCGAACTCGGTGGGCACACAGAGCCGACCGAGCGCGCGGGCGGTGTTGTACGGGGCGCCTCCGAGCGCCGAGGTGACCGAGCCGTCGACGTCGATGACCAGATCGCAGAGGGCCTCGCCGAGCACGAGAACAGACCCGGGCTTCCTCGGGGTCACCGAACCGTCGTCGTCGCCGCGCATGCCGACATGGTGTCAGGTCGGCGGGGTTTCGAGCGGCCCCGCGCACTGCGATGCTGTGAGCCCATGAGCCCCCTCGCCGCCGTCTGGTTCGTTGTCGGCGTGGTGGCTCTCGTGGTGGGCGCTGAGTCGCTCGTTCGAGGGTCGTCGCGTCTTGCGGCCCGCAGCGGACTCTCGCCGGTGATCATCGGCCTGACGGTGGTCGCGTTCGGCACGAGCGCACCCGAGCTTGCCGTCAGCATCGGCGCGGCCGCCGGTGGAGAGAGCGAGATAGCGCTCGGCAACGTGGTCGGCAGCAACATCGCCAACGTCCTGCTCGTGCTCGGTCTCTCAGCGGTCGTCGGTGGTGGGCTCGCGGTCGCGCAGCGGATCGTTCGCGTCGACGTTCCCATCATGATCGTCCTGTCTGCCCTCGTGTTGGTGCTCGGACTCGACGGCCGCATCGGTCGCGTCGACGGAACGCTGTTCGTCGGGGTGCTCGCCATCTATCTCGTGTGGACGGTCCGCTCAGCGCTCGGCGATCCCAAGGCAGATGACGACCAGGACGGGGTGCCCGACGCCGCGGAGCTCGCCAGCGAGTACTCCTCGGCGCTCGGTCGAGAGAAGATCCGAGGCTCCTCGTGGTGGCGCGATCTCGTCTACGTGCTGGGCGGACTCGGCCTCCTCGTCGTCGGCGCGAGAGCTCTGGTGACCGCGGCCACCGACATCGCCCGAGCCTTCGACATCAGCGAACTTGTCATCGGGTTGACCGTCGTGGCGGTCGGCACCTCACTGCCCGAGATCGCCACCTCCGTGGTCGCCGCGGCCCGGGGTCAACGCGACATGGCGGTCGGCAACGCGATTGGCTCGAATCTCTTCAACATCCTCGCCGTCCTCGGCATCACCGGAGTTCTGTCTCCCATCACGGTCTCGAGCGGAGCCCGTGGATTCGACCTTCCGTTCATGCTCGCGGTGGCCATCGCCTGCGTCCCGATCTTCGCTGACGGCTTCGTCTTGCGGCGCTGGCAGGGCGGGGTGTTCCTCGGCTACTACGGCGCCTATCTCATCTGGCTCGGTCTCGACTCGGCCGACCACGACCTGCACCCGACGTACGCGGTCGCGATGGGGTACTTCGTGGTGCCGCTCACCGTGCTCACCCTCGTCGTCGTCGGCTACCGAGCCGCGACCCAAGGGCGAACCGGGGCGTCAACTGACGGAATCGTCGGCTGATCAGACCGCGGCCATCGCCGCGCCGACAACGCCAGCGTGGTTCGCCATAGCGGCGATCACGGTCTCGAATCGGGTGTCGATCCGGTGGAACCAACGCTCGGGTTCCCGGCTGACCCCGCCGCCGAGGATGACCATGTCGGGGGAGAACAACCGGTCGACCATGTCGAGGAACTCGCCGACGCGATCGGCCCAGTCCTCCCAGTCGAGTTCCTCTCGCTCCATCGCCGAGGCGGCGGCGTAGCGCTCGACCGACTCCCCGCGGAACTCGAGATGCCCGAACTCGGTGTTCGGCACGAGCACCCCATCCATGAACATCCCCGAGCCGATCCCGGTCCCGAGGGTCAACGTGATGACGAGCCCGGAGCGCCCCCGCCCGGCGCCGAACGACATCTCGGCGATACCGGCGGCGTCGGCGTCGTTCACGACCACCACCGGTCGACCGACCGCCTCGGAGAAGGCGGAGGCAGCGTCCGCTCCCATCCACGACGAGTCGATGTTCGCGGCGCTGTGCACCACCCCGGCTCGCACCACCGCCGGAAAGGCGACGCCGACCGGCCCGCTGCCTCCGGTGATGTCGGTGAAGTGACGGTCGAGATCGCGCACCACGTTGGCCATCGCCTCGGGGGTCGAGGGCTGAGGTGTTGGAATGCGGAATCGCTCGCCGAGGAGACGGCCGGTGGCCACATCTACCGGCGCCGCCTTCATGCCGGTTCCACCGATGTCGATACCGAGGGCGACGTCCACGGCGCGACGATAGCGACGCTCAGGCCCGGGCGCGGGTGCGCCGCAGCAGCGGATCCGCGACGCCGAGCAGGCGGTCAGCGACCCGGAGAACGCGCCCCGAGGCGCCGGGTGTGTCGGCGTCGACGAGGTTGCCCATCACCTGGAGGGTGATCCCAGCGATCGCCTGAGTGCCGACGGCAAGACGGAGACCCGGTCGAAGCAGCGCCGGGTGACCGATGACAAAGGCGAACCGTCGCCCGGTGCGCAAAAAGGCGTCGAACCGCTCGCCGATCAAACGGTCGTACACCTCGGGGGCGCTGGCCGGATCGGCGAGGAACCGCTCAGCGGCGAGCATGCCCGACTCCAGCCCGTAGTCGATGCCCTCTCCGTTCATCGGGTTAACGAGGCCAGCCGCATCCCCGATAGCCACCCAGCCAGGGCCGTGACGACGAACGGTGCTCATCGGAAGTCTCCAAGCTCGCGGCCGCTCGAGGTTCGGCCCGAGCGACCAGGCGTCACCGACTACTCCCCGGTACGACTCGAGCAGAGTGTTCAAGTTGAGTTTCTTGAAGCCCTTCATCGTCGACAGCGCGCCGACGCCGATGTTCACCGTGCCGTCGCCGCAGGGGAACATCCACCCGTAGCCGGGCACCGCTCGACCGTCGGTATCGCGAAGCGTGAGGCAGGCCTCAAGCATGTCCTCGGCGTGTCGCGGCGTCTCGGCGTAGGTCCTGATAGCGAGGCCGAACGGCTCGTCGGGATCTCGGGTCGCTCCAACGAGACGGGCGACGGCTCCGGGCGCGCCAGCGGCGACGACCACCATCCCGGCATCGATCTCCTCAGTTCCCGAGGACGTCTCGACGGTGACCCCAGTGACGCGGTCGCCGTCGAGCACGGGCTGCGCCGATGAGGAGAACCTGACATCGGCTCCGGCCTCGGCAGCCGCGTCGATCAGGGCAGCGTCGAGACGGCGACGGGGCCACACGGCCCCATGGTCGGGGAAACGTCCCGATGCCGGCCAAGGCAACTCGCGAACCTGGCGTCCGGCCATCATGCGAAGACCGGCGATCCGGTGCGCTCCATCGAGCGGCACGCCGAGGGCGTCCATCGCCGCGACGGCGCGGGGAGTCAATCCATCACCGCAGATCTTGTCGCGACCGCGCTCGCCCTGTTCCAGGAGTACCACCGAGGCACCGCCACGGGCCGCGGTCATCGCCGCCGCGGAACCAGCAGGGCCACCACCGATAACGGCGACGTCGACCCGTCGACGACTCACGACGATTCGGCGGGCGCGCCGGACGGATCGGCCTCCGCGATCCGGCGGTGGTGCTGGATGACCTCAGCAACCACGAAACGCAGGAACTTCTCGGTGAAGGCTGGATCGAGTCCAGCCCGCTCGGCGAGGGAACGCAATCGCGCCACCTGCTCGCGTTCCCGCTGCTCGTCGGCTGGAGGGAGGCCGACTGCCGCCTTGTGCTCACCGACGGCCTTGGTGATCTTGAACCGTTCGGCGAGCATGTGCACGACGGCGGCGTCGATGTTGTCGATGCTCGCCCGGAGGCTCTCGAGTCGATCGTCGCTCATCAGTCATCCACCGTCGTCATCCCCAGCATCTCCGGGGTGACCCGACGCTACCGGAGGCCGAGACCGGGTGCCCCTCCCAGCCCCCGATCCGCGGGACCGTCGACGGTTATGGTTCGAGCGTGAGCGCTCTGCCGGTGGTGTACTTCGACACCCCCCTCCCCGACGCCTACCGGGATCTCGTCGACGGTCGCCTCGAGGTCGTCGGCCCGGACACCGGACTCGAAGCCGCGGTGGCGGTTATCGCCGGGGCGAGGGTCCAATGGAACGGCGAGCTGCTCGACCAGGCGCCCGAGGTGAGGGTCGTGTCGCGCACCGGTATCGGTTACGACAACGTCGATGTGGCGGCCGCCGCCGAGCGCGGGGTCGTCGTCTGCAACGCTCCCGAAGCGCCCTCTGTGTCGACCGCCGAACACACCGTTGCCCTGCTCATGGCGGTGACCAAGCATCTCCGGACAACAACGGCGATCGCCGATCGCGGAGAGAAGGCTCCGTCGATCGGGATCGCCCTCGAACTCGACGGACGTCGTCTCGGTCTCGTCGGACTTGGTCGCATCGCCCGACGGGTGGCGGCAGCCGCGACCGCGCTCGGCATGGAGGTCATCGCCCACGACCCGTTCATCCAAGCTGATTCGGTCGACGGTGTCCGATTGGTCAGCCTCGACGAGGTCTTCTCCGAATCCGATGTCGTGTCGCTCCATGCGCCGGGAGGCGAAGCCACGAAGCATCTCGTCGATGCGAGCCGACTCGCGGCGATGCGCCCCGGCGCCTATCTGGTGAACTGCGCCCGGGGGAGCCTGGTCGACCAGGAGGCCCTGCTCGCCGCGCTCGACTCGGGCCAGCTCGCTGGAGCGGCCCTCGACGTCACCGAGCCAGAGCCGCTGCCCGAGGGCCATCCGCTCCTCGGCCGGGAGGATGTTCTGGTCACACCCCACGTCGCCTCGTCGACCGCGGCGGGAAGACGGCGACTCTACGAACACGCGATCGACAACGCCCTGGCCGTGCTCGAGGGCCGACCGGCGACCACCGTCACCCCATAATCCGCGCGGAGAAACGGAGCGAGATGACCGACCACGGACCGACCCCAGCGAGGAGCCTGCGCCAGAGATGGGTCGCTGGCGAGGAGACCCTCGGCGCCTGGCTCACGCTCGCCAATACCCATAGCGCCGAGGCAGTGGCGACGATGGGTTTCGCCTTCGTCTGCGTCGATACCCAACACGGGTTGATCGATCATGCGGCGGCGATGGGCATGGCGCAAGCCATCGACCTCGCCGGGGGCCACCCGATCGCCCGGGTGCCGTGGAACGAGCCCGGGATCATCGGTCGGACACTCGACGCCGGTTTCCACGGTGTCGTCGTGCCCATGGTGAACGACGCCGAGGCGGCCGCCGCGGTGGTGGATGCCGTGCGCTATGCCCCGGCCGGGTCGCGCAGTTGGGGTCCGAACGGCTCGCTTCTTCGAAATCCGGACTACCGGTCTTGGGCGACGGACAACGTCGCGGTGATCCCGATGATCGAGACCGTGGAGGCGATCGACAACCTCGACGAGATCGTCTCCACCCCCGGTGTCGACGCTGTGTACGTCGGACCCGCCGATCTCGGCATCACCATGGGGCTCGGCCCGACCGGATCGGATGGGAATGAGCAGTTCGACAGCGCACTCGCGGCGGTGGTCGATGCCTGTCGACGCCACAACGTCGTGCCCGGCATCCACGCGACGGCGGCCCTCGCAGCACGACGTCGCGAGCAAGGGTTCCGGATGATCACCGTCTCGAACGATCTGCTCGCGATCAAGTCGACGATGCCAGATGACCTCTCCACCGCCTCCGGCGCGAGTTCCGAGGCGAGCGGCGAGGATCGGCTCTACTGAGCGGACCGAGCAACGAGCATTCGGTCGTGTCCGGCGGGGTCGGGTTCCACCGAGATATCAAGAAGACCGGCTGAGCGGGCGAGGTCGGCAACAGCGGCGCCTTGGTCCGAGCCGATCTCGCACACCAGCCAGCCGCCCGGTCGAAGGTGCCCCGACGCTCCCGCGATGATCTCTCGGAGATCGTCGAGCCCATCCGGTCCAGCGAAGAGCGCGTGTGCCGGTTCCCAGTCGAGGACATTCGCCTCGAGAGCCGGATCGCCCACCGCGACATACGGCGGATTCGAGACGATGACATCAGCGCGAAAGCCCTCCGGGAGCGCGGCGAACCATCGGCCCTCAGAGATGGTCACGTTTCGCGCGGCTCGTCCGATACCAGCCAGGTTTGCCCGAGCGACCTCGAGCGCCGCCGGGTCGGCATCGGTCAACCACACGGAGGTCCCGTCGAGAGGGAGTTCATCGGCGAGGGCGAGGCCGATCGCACCGGACCCCGTTCCGAGGTCGACGACGCGACGATCGCCATCGACCGCGAGCGCGAGGTCGATGGCTCGGCCGGCTACCCATTCGGTCTCGGGCCGCGGGATGAGCACACGTTGGTCGACAGCGAGATCAAGCCGCCGAAAGGACCACTCACCGAGCACGTATTGGAGCGGTTCTCCGGAGCGACGCCGAGCGACCATCGCGTCGAGGTGAGCCACCATCCGCTCGGTCACCGTCTCGTGGAGGATGTCGGTGAGAGGACGGTGGGCGAACGCGACCTCACAGATCCAGCGGGCCTCCGAGGCGTCGCCGAGCACCTGCTCGGTGGAGGCGCGTAACGAGGCGACCGTCGGCTGCTCGGGTGGCACCGCTCAGGCCCCACCCTCGGCGAGGAGCCGTTCGCCTTCATCGGCGATCAGCGCGTCGACGACGGGGTCGAGATCACCGGCGAGCACCTCGGGGAGGCGATGGATCGTGAGGCCGATGCGGTGGTCGGTGACCCGGCCCTCCTTGAAGTTGTAGGTGCGGATCTTCTCGCTCCGCCCTCCCCCGCCCACCTGCGAGCGACGATCAGCCGAGCGTTCACCATCCACCCGCGCGCGCTCCAGTTCGTACACCCGCGACCGCAACACCTGCAGCGCGCGAGCGCGGTTCTGAAGTTGGCTGCGCTGGTCCTGCATCGTCACCACGATTCCGGTCGGTCGATGGGTGATGCGCACCGCGGAGTCGGTGGTGTTGACGTGCTGGCCACCCGCTCCGGATGAGCGGTACACGTCGATGTCGAGATCGGCCTCGTCGATCCGCACATCGACCTCGTCGGCCTCGGGCAGCACGGCCACGGTCGCCGAGGAGGTGTGCACCCGCCCTTGGCTCTCGGTGACGGGCACCCGTTGGACCCGGTGGGGACCTCCCTCGTGCTTGAGCCGTCGCCATGCATCGTCGCCTCGGATTACCAGCGTGACCTGGTTGACCCCTCCGAGATCGCTCTCGTCGTGGTCGAGCACCTCCACCCCCCAGCCGTGGCGCTGGGCGTAGGCGCGGTACATCGCGAGCAGGTCGCCGGCGAACAGGTTGGCTTCCTCGCCGCCTTCGGCTCCGCGGATCTCCATGATCACCGCCCGCCCGGCATCGGGATCGGGAGGAATCAGCAGGGCGCGCATCTCGAGGGCGAGGGCGCCGAGTCGTTCACGTGCGATATCGATCTCGTCGGTGAGTTGGCCGCGCTCGCCATCGTCAGCCGACTCGATGAGGGATTCGGCCGCTGCGACATCGCCGACGAGTCGGTCGTGCTCGGCGAGAGCGGCCACCACCGGCTCGAGCGCGCGATAGCGACGCGCGACCTCGGTTAGACGCGCGGGGTCGGCGGCGGTGGCGGGATCAGCGAGCCGCGCCTCGAGTTCCCGATACTCGTCAGCGAGCAGGCCGAGCCGCGCGATCACCGCGGCGGAAGGACCCGGGGAACTCACCGAAACTCCAGGATCTCGACCGAGGCGACAGCGGCCTCCGCCAGGCGATCGAGCACCGGGAGACGATTGCGGCTCGGCACGACCACGGTGAGCGCCGGATCCGACATCTCCCCGGTGGCGATCATCGCGTCAAGGGTGTCGAGAGCGTCGGGCATCGCGCCGAGATCGACACCGGTGGTGCACGCGAAGAGGCGCCCACCGCCCATGAGCATCGCCGGTCCCGCATCGACAGCCCCGATGGGGGCCACCGCCGACCCAGTGAGGACGAGGGTGCCGACCCCGGCTGCTGCCGGATCGGCGCGGAGCGCGGAAGCCAGATACCCCTCGGGCGACATCGTGTTGAACGGATGAGGCCGCGCTCCATCGAGTCGGTGCTCGGCGACCGCAGCCACCACGCGGGCGAGCGAGGCCTCGGGGGTCTCACCGATGTGCAATTCGCGGAAGGCCTCGCGATCGTTGGCGCCGACCCCGACCTCGAGGCGCGCTCCGTCGCCGTCATCGACCACTCTCGCGATCTCGAGGCCGCGAAAGTGTGCGGTCACCACACCGTGGGCCACCACCGGATCGGCGCCAGCGGCGGCGATCATCTCGGTGAACGCCAGATGCTCCTCGGGCACCGTCGGAGTCGACCGGTGCGCCGCGGGTTCGACGGCGACCGGAGTCCGCTCATCGAGGTGGTGAACCGAGATCGGGAGGTGCCATTGCCGGGCGCGTCGAGCGACGACGGGGGCAGCGTCACGGTCGCCAACGAGGATCTCGAGCCGTTCGGTTCCCTCACGCAGGGCGAGGGCGATCACCGCTCCAAGCGAACGATGGGGCCGGTCGTCGAGTCGCGCCCAGAGGGTGTCGTCTCGCACGAGCCAGGCGCCACCAGGCACATCGGAGACGGCGAGATCGGTGTGATCTCCAGTGAGGTCGGAGACGACTGCCCGCAGCGACAGACGGAGGAGTTGCTGGCGACGGTCGGGGGCGGTGGTGTTCACCGCTCCGGGGTCACTTCTTGTCGCGGCGGCCGTAGCGCTTGTTGAAGCGCTCGACGCGACCACCCGAATCGACGAGCTTCTGCTTGCCGGTGAAGAACGGGTGGCACTCGTTGCAGAGTTCGAGCGAAATCTCGCCACGGAGGGTCGAACGGGTCTCGAAGGTGTTGCCGCAGGTGCAGCGGACCGAGATCGTGTCGTAGTTGGGGTGCGTGTCAGCCTTCATGTCAACTCCTGCCGTACGGACGGCGAAATGGTATCGGGGCGCGCGGGTGGATGCTCCGGGTCACATACCCGGCTGTTTGGCCACCTCGGCGAGGAACTCGTCGTTGGAACGGAAGGTCTTCAACCGGTCGACCAGCAACTCGAGGCCCGGTGCCGCGTTGCCGTCGGCGGCGAGACCGGAGAGCACTCGCCGCAGCTTCCACACCATCTGGAGCTGCTTGCGGTCGAAGAGCAACTCCTCGTGGCGGGTGCTCGAGGCGTCCACGTCGATCGCCGGGTAGATGCGACGCTCGGCCATGCGACGGTCGAGGCGAAGCTCCATGTTGCCGGTGCCCTTGAACTCCTCGAACACCGCTTCGTCCATGCGCGAGTTCGTCTCGACCAAAGCGGTGGCGAGGATGGTGAGCGAGCCACCCTCCTCGATGTTGCGCGCGGCACCGAAGAATCGCTTGGGCGGGTAGAGCGCTCCGGCGTCGATACCACCGGAGAGGATCCGGCCACTCGCCGGGGCGGCGAGGTTGTAGGCGCGGCTCAGGCGGGTGATGCCGTCGAGGATGACCACAACATCCTCGCCGTACTCGACCATTCGCTTCGCCTTCTCGATGGCCATCTCAGCCACTTGGGTGTGCTGGTCGCTCGGTTTGTCGAAGGTCGACGCGATCACCTCGCCGCGGACATGCCGCTGCATGTCGGTGACCTCTTCGGGCCGCTCGTCGATCAGCAGGACGATGAGCCGGACCTCGGGGTTGTTCCGCTCGATCGAGGTCGCGATCGTCTTCATAATCGTCGTCTTGCCGGCCTTGGGGGGTGAGACGATGAGACCGCGCTGTCCCTTACCGATGGGGCAGATCAGGTCGATGATCCGAGAGGTCATGTCGGTCGGATCGTCAGGATTCTCCATCCGCAGTTTCTCGTCGGGGAAGAGGGCGGTCATGTCCTCGAACTTCAGCCGCTTCTTCGCTTCCTCGGGCTTGCGGTCGTTGATGGTGTGGATCTCGAGGAGCGCCGGGTTCTTCTCGTTGCGTCCGGCGGGCCGCATCAGCCCGGTGACGCGGTCGCCCTTTCGGAGGCCGAACTGCCGGGAGAGGCGCACCGGCACGTAGGCGTCCTGTTTGGAGGCGAGGTAGTTGTTGACCCGGATGAACCCGTAGCCCTCGTCGCGCATGTCGACGTAGCCGTCGACCTTCACCGGCTCGTTACTGGTGGGCTGCGCGTCATCGTCGTCGTCGAAAAGCTCACGGTCCTCACCCTGGGGGCCTTCGAACCCTCGCTGACCGGTGCCGCCCTTGCGTCGGCGGCGACGACGCTTGTTCCGGCTCTCGCTGTCGTCGCGCTGGCTGTCACGGTTCTGCTGGCCATCTCGATTCTGACCGTCGCGGTTCTGCTGGCCGCGCGACTGATCGCGGCCCTGTCCCGACGAGCGCTGACCGCGGTGGTCGCCCGACGGTCGATCCCCGTCGACCTCGCGGGCGCGGAGCCCGGCCGCGGCGGGATCGCCGTCATCAGCGAGCTCGACCTCCCAGGCAGCTGGAGGCTCAAGGTCGTCGGAGGCGGCCTCTGGGGCGGGCGCGGGGGCCGGAGCGGGCGCCGGAGCCGGAGCAGCGGCCGGGGCGTTCGACGAACCCGAGGTCGTGTCGAGGATCTGATCGATGATCTCCGACTTCTTGAGCCGAGCGGAGGCCTTCAGACCGAGCGCTTTGGCGATCGCCAAGAGCTGTTCTTTGTCTTTGGTCTCGAGAGCGGATTGTTCGAGTGCCTGTGCGGTCACGGGTCACCTTCCTTGTTCCTTGTTCGGAACGTCTGGATACTCGCCAACCGGCGGTGGACAGCCGGCGGGTCGCGATCGCGGACCACCGACGTGAAGAACTCACCGGAGAGGAGTTGCCCGATCCGGGGACGCGGCGACTGCCGGGACCTAACGGAACTTGGGGCGGGTCTGCCGGGAGACATCCCGACGCCTGAACCGTATCACCGGTGCGCGGAGGAGACAATCACCCGTCAGATCGGGCAGCGCTCGGCGACCAGCGCCTCAACGGCCGCGAGATCGTTCGCGACCGGGGTGATCCGTTCCGGCCGGTCGAAAAGGTCAGCGAGCTCGTCGGGCAGTTCGGGATGCACGCCCGTCGCCTGTCGAACAGCGTCGGGGAACTTGGCCGGATGCGCCGTCGCGAGCGTCACGACGGGTCGATTCCCGGCGAGTCGGCGTGCGACAACGGTGCCCGTGGCGGTGTGCGGGTCGATGAGCGTCCCCGTCTCGCGATGCACCCGAGCAATCTCGGCGAGGGTCTCGGCGTCGTCGACGCTGCTCGAATCGAAGACCGGGCGGATCCATCGATCGAAGGCCTCTGGGGAGGTGTCGAGATGTCCGTCCGAGCGGAACTGAGCGAGGTCGGCTGCGGTGCGCTCCCCGTCGCGGTCGTTCATCTCGAAGAGGAGCCGCTCGAAGTTCGATGAGACCTGAATGTCCATGCTCGGGCTGAGCGTCGGCACGACCCCTGCGGTCGTCATGTCGCGCGAGCGGATGAAGCGGGTGAGGATGTCGTTGGAGTTGGTGGCCACCAACAGCCGATCGATCTCGGCGCCGGTGTGCCGGGCGATCCAACCGGCGAGCACATTGCCGAAGTTGCCAGTCGGGACGCAGATGTCGATCGGGCGACCCATACGGCTCGCCGCGCTGGCGTGGTAGGCGGTCTGGGCGATGATCCTCGCCCAGTTGATCGAGTTCACCGCCGAGAGTCGCTGTGATTCCCGGAAGCGACGGTCCGCGAACATCGCCTTGACGAGGTCCTGGCAATCGTCGAAGGTGCCATCGACGGCCAGGGTGTGCACATTCGGCGCGTCGACCGTGGTCATCTGCCGCCGCTGCACCTCGCTGGTACGGCCCTCGGGGTAGAGGATGACGATCTGCACCCGTTCGCAGCCGCGAACGCCCTCGATAGCGGCCGAGCCGGTGTCTCCGCTCGTGGCCCCGACGATGGTGATGCGCTCGTCGCGACGCTCGAGCAGCCGATCGAACATGCGGCCCACCAGCTGGAGGGCCATGTCCTTGAAGGCGAGCGTCGGGCCGTGGAAGAGCTCGAGGAGCCATTGGTCGTCGCCGATCTCGACAAGCGGGGCGACCTCGGGATGCCGAAAGCCGGCGTAGGAGTCGCGGCACAGCTGCATGAGTTCGGCCTCGGTGAGGTCCGGGGCGACATAAGGCGCGAGCACTGAGGCGGCGACATCGGCGTACTCGTCGGACGGGCCGGTGTCGATCGCCGGCCACTCGACCGGCACATAGAGACCCCCATCGTCGGCCAGGCCGGCGAGGAGCACATCCCCGAAGCCGAGCTCGGGGGCAGCGCCCCGGGTCGAGACGTACCTCACTACTCCCCGATCACGCGGAGCAGACCACCGACGCGGCCAACGACATCGAGGTCGCGGAGCTCGGAGACGGTCGCTTGCACATCGGCCTCCCGGGCCGAGTGGGTGATGAACACGAGGCGGGCTTCAGGCCCATGACCCTCTTGCTCGGCGGCCCGGATGCTGACGCCGTGGCGGGCGAACACGCCGGTGACCTGGTGAAGCACGCCGGGACGGTCAGCCACATCGAGGGCGAGCAGGTACTCCGAACTCGTCTCGTCGATGGGGAGGGCCTTCGCCCGCTCGAACGAGCCGAGGGAGCCGTGGGTGCCGTTCACCAGGTTGACCGCCGCGTCGACGAGATCACCGAGGACCGCGCTCGCCGTCGGGGCGCCACCGGCTCCGCGGCCAAAGAACATCAGCGAGCCGACGGCGTCACCTTCGACGAACACCGCGTTGTAGGAGTCGCGCACCGAGGCGAGCGGGTGATCGAGCGGAACCATCGTCGGGTGAACCCGGACGGCGATGGCGCCGGTCGAGCGGTCCTGCTCGGCGATGCCGAGGAGCTTGACGGCGTAGCCGAGCCGGGCCGCGATCGCGATATCGCTCGCGGTGATGCCGCTGATTCCCTCGTGGTAGACGTCGCCAGCGACGACCTTGGCGCCGAAGGCGACCGTGGCGATGATGGCCGCCTTCGCCCCCGCGTCGTAGCCCTCGACATCGGCCGTTGGGTCGCGCTCGGCGTAGCCGAGCCGCTGGGCCTCGCTAAGCGCGTCGGCGTAGTCAGCACCCTCGTTCGACATCTTCGAGAGGATGAAGTTGGTGGTCCCGTTCAGAATGCCCATCACTCTCGAGACGGGCTCTCCTCGGAGGCTCTCGCGGAGCGGACGGATGAGCGGGATACCTCCGGCGACCGCCGCCTCGAACAGGAGGTCCACGCCGTTGTCATCGGCGAGGCCGAACAGCTCGACGCCGACGTTGGCGAGGAGTTCCTTGTTGCCGGTGATCACCGGTTTGCCGGAGCGGAGCGCGGTGGCGATGAGTTCACGGGCCGGCTCGATGCCGCCGATCACCTCGATCACGACGTCGATCTCGGGATCGGTCACCACCGCCATGGCGTCGTGGGTGAGCACCCCGTCGCCGAAGTCGATTCCCCGGTCGCGAGCGGTGTTGCGCACGGCAACTCGGGTGATGGAGAGCCGCACTCCGGTGCGGCGGGCGATCTCGTCGGCGCGCTCGGCGACAAGCGGCACGAGCGCCCCGCCGACATTGCCGCAGCCGAGCAGGCCGACCCGGATCTCGCGCTGGTGTTCACTCACCGGGCCGAGGCTATCCACGGCCTCGGGTTCGGGCATCCGCGCCTCGTTCCAGCGGCGCCGTCGGTGGTGAGATGGAGCGATGTCCGATCACTCCACACCGACGCTCTCCACCCTTCGAATCGAGCACGACGCCGGGGAGCCGGTGGCGCGGCTCCTCCTCAATCGACCGGATCGCCTGAACGCCCTCTCGACGGTGCTCCTCGCCGAGTTGATCGAGGCCTGCGCCTGGGTGAGTTCCCGTGAGGACGTGAAGGTCCTCGTGGTCACGGGCGACGGGCCGAATTTCTCCGCTGGTTTCGACCTTGACGACTTCCGTGGACTCGACTCGTCATCGACCGATCGTCGGGCGACCGCCGACCTCGGTCGTCGAGCCGCTGAGGCGCTCACCAATGTGGACGCGCTGACGATCGCCGCGGTTCGCGGCCACTGCGTTGGTGGAGGCCTCGTGCTGGTGGCTGCCTGCGACCTTCGGGTTGCGGCGGCGGGGACGCGGTTCGCGATTCCCGAGGTCGACCTCGGTATCCCCCTCGCCTGGGGTGGGATACCGCGGTTGGTGCGCGAGATCGGGCCGGCGAGAACGAAAGAGCTCGTGTTGTCGTGTCGCCCCTTCGGAGCCGAGGAGGCCGCCGCGATCGGGATGGTCAACCGGGTGATCGACGATGCGGCGTTCGACACGGAGGTCGCAACCTGGGCCGTCGAGTTGGCCGCCAAGCCGATGTTCGCCATTCGGGCGACGAAATCTCAGGTGAACGCCGTGATGGAGGAGATCGCCGGCACGGGTCGCAACGCGAATGACGCTGACACGCTCCTCGCGGCGCTGGCCGATCCCGAGTCCCGGCAGGCCAGCCGCGACTATCTGGCCTCGCGTGGGCGGCGCTGACCTTCAGCCGACGTCGGTGGCGAGGAGATCGTCGAAGGTCTCCCGACGCACCACAAGCCGCGCTGACCCACCCGAGGTGAACACGACAGCCGGCCGGCGGATGCGGTTGTAGTTGGATCCCATCGACTGGCCGTAGGCGCCGGTCACCGGCGTGACCAGCACATCGCCGACCGCCAGATCAGCGGGCACATCAGCCTCGTTGAGCAGCACGTCACCACTCTCGCAGTGCTTGCCAACAACGCGCACCCGGCGGGTCCGCTCGGCGAACGGCGCCCGGGCGAGCAGCGCCTCGTAGCCCGAGCCGTACAGCACCGGCCTCGGATTGTCGCTCATGCCGCCGTCGACGGCCACATAGGTGCGCACCCCCGGGATGTCCTTGATGGTGCCAACGGTGTAGGCGGTCACCGCGGCATCGGCGACGATCGATCGTCCAGGCTCGACGTAGACATCGGCCCGCACCCCAAGCGCCCGGCAGGCGTCGAGCAGCACCGACGCCCACGTCGAGATCGAGGGAGCCTCCTCGTCGGAGGTGTATGCGACTCCAAGCCCTCCACCGAGCACCAGTTGCGGCAGGTCGACCTCGGCGGCGAAGGCGGCCATCACCTCAGCAGCACGGGCGAAACTGTCGGCGCGGAACACGTTGGAGCCGATATGGCAGTGGGTACCGACCAGGTTGACCGCTTCGGAGGCCGCTGCCCGGGCGACGGCGCGGGCGGCGTCGCCGTTGCCGAGGTTGAAACCGAACTTCGAGTCGTCTTGACCGGTCGAGATGAACTCGTGGGTGTGCGCGTGCACCCCTGGGGTGACGCGGATGAGCACATCGGGCACCGGACCGAGACCGGCTTGGTGAAGGTGCTCGAGTCGATCGAGCTCGTCGAAGGAGTCGACGATGATGCGCCCGATCCCCGCCTCGATCGCGAAACGGAGTTCCTCCTCGCTCTTGTTGTTGCCATGAAGCACGCAGGCCGAGGCGGGCACCCCAGCCGCGAGAGCGACGTGCAGCTCGCCGCCGGTCGACACGTCGAGCAGCAAGCCCTCCTCGTAGGCGAGGCGGGCCATGGCCCGGCAGAGGAACGCCTTGGTGGCGTAGATGACGCGTCCCGCGCCGAAAGCGGCGACGGCCTCGCGGCAACGACCGCGCAGATGATCCTCGTCGTAGACGAAGAGCGGCGTTCCGAACTCCTCCACGAGCGCCCCGAGATGGCAACCGCCGATGGTGAGCCAACCATCGTCGGCGAGAGCCGCCGATTCGGGTAGGAGCCGACGGGCGACGGCGCTCACATCCGCTCCGGGGCCTCGATGCCGAGGAGGTCGAGGCCGGTCGACAGCGTTCGGGCAGTCAGATCGCACAGGGCGAGCCGCGATCCACGGACGGGCTCGTCGACCTTCAACACGGGGCAGTGCTCGTAGAAGCCTGTGAACGCTTGGGCGAGGTCGAACAGGTGGGTGCAGAGCCGGTGGGGTGACTGTGAGGAGGTGGCCTCGGCGATCACCGACGGGGTCGCGAGGATACGCAGCGCGAGTTCCCGCTCGGCCGGTTCGGCCAACGCGATTGCCGACGGGTCGACCGAGCTCGGATCCACGCCCGCTCGACGGAAGATCGACCGGATGCGCGCGTGTGCGTATTGAAGGTAGGGGGCGGTGTTGCCGTCGAAGGAGAGCATCCGGTCCCAGTCGAAGACGTAGTCGCGCACCCGATCCGTGGACAGGTCGGCGTACTTGACCGCGCCGATCCCGACCGCGCGGGCCACAGCCGCCCGTTCGTCATCGTCGAGGTCGGGGTTCTTCTCAGCGACGAGCGCCCCCGCCCGTTCGATGGCCTCGTCGAGCAGGTCGACGAGCTTCACCGAGTCTCCCGAGCGACTCCGGAGCATCTTGCGGTCCTCGCCGAGCACGTTGCCGAAGGCGACGTGGACGGCGTCGACGCCCTCAGGAAGCCATCCGGCCATCCGAGCGACGGCGAACACCATGTCGAGATGTTGTTGTTGGGGGGCGCCCACCACATACAACATGAGGTCAGCGCCCAGTCGCTCGACGCGATCGATGACGCAGGTGAGATCGCTCGTGGCGTAGTTGAACCCGCCGGTTCGGGCGCGGATGATGAGGGGCAACGGCTCGCCGTCGCGGTTGGTGAAACCGGGCGGGAACACCACGCTCGCCCCGTCGCTCTCCTCAAGGAGTCCGGCGGCGCCAAGCCGGTCGATCGTCGCCTGCATGCCGGGCTGGTACATGCTCTCCCCAGCCAAGTCATCGTCGTTGAGCAGCACCCCGAGCTTGGAGTAGACGGTGTTGAAGTACTCGGTGGACATGGCGACCAGGCGGCGCCAGAGGGCCGCCGTGTCCGGATCGCCTCCCTGCAGCGCGACGACGCGCTCACGGGATCGTTCTTGGAACTCCTCCGACTCGGAGAACTTCACGTTGGCCTGCTTGTAGAAGCCGTCGAGGTCGCCTTGGCCGAGACCGGCGGCGGCGACATCCTCGCCGAGATCGAGAAGGTGCTCGATGAGCATGCCGAACGGTCGACCCCAGTCACCGATGTGGTTCTCGCGAATCACCGTGTCGCCAGCGAAGAGGTGAAGGCGAGCGAGGGCGTCGCCGATGACGGTCGATCGGAGGTGGCCGACGTGCATCTCCTTGGCCACGTTCGGCGCGGAGTAGTCGATGACGACGGTTCGCGGATCCGAGGTCGCGAGACCGAGCCGTTCGTGGCGCGCCGCGTCAGCGGCGAGGCCGGACAGGAAGTCGTCGGAAAACACGAGGTTCACGAACCCCGGTCCGGCGACCTCTACCGAGGAGCAGACCCCGTCGAGGGCTCCGCTCGCGATGATCTCCTCGGCCACCTCGCGGGGGTTGCGCCCGAGCGCCTTGGCGAGCGGCAGTGCGCCGTTGACCTGGGCGTCGGCGCGGTCGGAGGGACGCACCACCGGGTCGGCCGACTCCCCAGCGATCGAGGCGAACACCGGCGCGAGCAGTTCGGCCACCCGCTGCAACGGGTCGATACTTCGGGAGATTGGCTCGGACATCAGCCGACCATTGTGTCCGAGGGCGGGCGCGAAGCCACCGACTCAGACCGAGGTCGAGCAGAAGGTGTCGCCGCGAGCGACGCTCGCCTCGGTGACAACGTCGACGCTCTCAGCGTCGTAGAGGGCGCCGAGCATTCCACGCACCATGCCGCGATCCACCGCGCAGATGACCGGATGCTCGGTCGCGACATCACCGAATGGGCAGTGGGTGTTGATGATCCGGAGACCGTCGTTGCGGTTCTCGGCGTGGGCCGCGAATCCGTGGGCCGTCAAGGCGTCGGCGACCGCTTGGATCGCGGCGCGAAGCGACCGGTGCCCCTGTTCGAGGGCCTCGCCGTTCAACCCGACTGCCATGGCGCGCCCGTACTCGGTGCCAACCTCCTCGGCGAGGCGCTCGGCCTCATCAGCGGGCAGGCGGTCGAGAGCGCGTCCTAAGAGCGACAGCACGAGGTCGTCGCTGCGCACGGGGAACTCGGTGAGGCGGTCGGCGACGGCTCGATACCGCTTCGACGGCCGGCCGGCCCCTCCGCCGTCGATCCTCGCGGTGCTGACCTCGAGGTACCCGCCCGCCGAGAGCTTCTCGAGATGGTGTCGGGCGACGTTCGGATGAACGCCAACCTGCTCGGCGACCGAGGCGGTGGTGAGGCCCTCATCGCCAGATTCGCGCACGAGGAGATAGACGCGCCGACGGGTGGGGTCGCCGAAAGCGTCGGTGATCGCGGACACCGTGGCGGTGAACGACGCGGAGGCGGACATGGGCTGAGTGTAGGCGGCTTTTCTCCTACCGTCGTAGTGCAAACCCTGAGGGCGTTCGCCAGAATGGAAGCCATGGCCCCCACCAGCGATCAACTCGTCGAAGCCCTGCGCCCTGTGGAGGACCCGGAACTCCACCGCTCCATCGTCGATCTCGGCATGCTTCGTCGGGCGGAGATGTCAGGCGACGGTGTGGCCCACATCCTCGTCGCCCTGACGGTCGCGGGATGTCCACTGCGCAACGAGATCCAGAATCGCGTCTCCACTGCTGTCACCGCCCTCGACGGTGTGTCATCGGTCGACCTCGAGTTCACCGTCATGACCGACGAGGAGCGCGCCGCGCTCCGAGAGATGCTGCACGGCTCGCCCGGGGCGACCGCCGGGTCGGGCCATGCGCACGGCCACGCCGAGGGACGCGCGATCCCGTTTTCTCAACCCGGCTCCAAGACCCGGCCGCTGCTGATCTCCTCCGGCAAGGGCGGCGTCGGCAAGTCCAGCGTGACCACCAACCTCGCGGTCGCTCTGGCCGCGCGAGGTCATTCGGTCGGCGTGGTCGACGCCGACATCTACGGCTACTCGATCCCGCGGATGCTCGGCACCGACCGCAAGCCGGTCGTGATCGACGAGATGCTCATCCCGCCCGAGCAGTGGGGAGTGCGATGCATCTCGATCGGCTACTTCGTCCCCGAGGGCGAGGCGGTCGTGTGGCGTGGGCCGATGCTTCACAAGGCCCTCGAGCAGTTCCTGACCGACGTGTACTGGGATGAGCCCGACTTCCTCCTCATCGACATGCCGCCCGGAACCGGCGATATCGCCCTCAGCTTGAGCCAGTACCTCCCGCGAGGCGAGGTGTTCGTGGTGACCACACCTCAGCCCGCGGCGCAGAAGGTCGCTCGTCTTTCCGCGGCGATGGCCGAGAAGGTCAACCTCCCGGTGCGGGGCGTCATCGAGAACATGTCTTGGTTCACCGGTGACGACGGCAAGCGCTACGAGATCTTCGGCTCTGGAGGCGGCGCCGAACTCGCTGCCGAGCTCGACGTGCCGTTGCTCGGCCGGCTCCCCTTGGTGCCAGCGCTCCGCGAGGGCGGCGACGACGGACGTCCGATCACCGCTATCGACCCCGATTCCGAGGCCGCCCTCACCTTTGCTGAGATCGCCCGCGCCGTCGCCGAGGATCTCCGCCCGAAGAAGGTCTTCAACCCCGAGCTCCGGGTCATCTGACCGGTTGGACCCGCTCCCCCGCTACCGGTTCGAGCGTCTCGTCGATGAGGCGCTCGCCTCGCTTCCCGCCGAGTTGGCGCCGGTACTCGACAACGTCGTCATCCGCGTGGTCGACCGCGACCCCGACGAGCCCGACCTCCTCGGTCTCTACGAGGGGGTTCCCCACACCGAGCGCTCCGGAGCCGAAGGGCCCGACGTGGTATCGATCTTCCGGCTGGCGCTCTGCGACGCCTGTGACGACCTCGACGAGCTGACCCGAGAGGTCCGCATCACCGTCATCCACGAACTCGCCCACGCCGCGGGCATCGACGACGACCGGCTGCACGACCTCGGCTGGGGCTGAGGCCGACGGTTCCGATCCGGTCGACCCCCGACTAGGTTCGTCGCGTGACCGACGGACCCGAACGGCCCGGCGACCGCCCGCCTCCCCCGCCCCCTCCGGATCTGCTTCCGCCTCCCGGGACGGTACCGACCCGGCGCATCGGCGGGATCGCGACAGCGTCCACCGTCCTCGTCGCCATCACCGCCCTGTTCGGCCTCGCCTACGCGGTGATGAACGCGTTCGCCGTCGACGATGCGCGGGCCTATCTCGACGGTGTCACCACCGAGGATGAGTTCATCGGCGCCTACGGCGGCGCCCTCACGGTCCAACTACTCCAGACCCTCTCCCAGGTGGCCGCTGGCGTGCTCTCCGTGCTGTGGATGTTTCGGGTGACCTCGAATCACCGAGACCTCGGCCGCGATTCCTTCTGGGGGCCGGCCTGGGCGGTGGCTGGCTGGTTCGTTCCGCCGCTCATCCTCTACGTGATCCCGTTCCTCGTGTTGCGACAGATGTGGAAGGCCTCCGAACCGGGTGCGGACTGGCGATCGAGCCGTGTCCCGCCGGTGGTCGGCATCTGGTTCGTCCTCTATGGCATCGCCCCGCTCGCCGTCGTCGCCGCCCAAGGCTTCGGCGGAATGGGAGGGGTCGGCGCTGGGACCGACTCGGTGGCTGAACTCGTGGTCGACCAACAGTCGGCGATCTGGGGTGCAGGAGTGCTCGGCCTGCTCGGTGCCGTCGCGTGGATCGTGATGGTGCGAGCGATCACCGAGCGCCATACCGCGCTGACCGGCGAGCGGACCGCGACCGGCGGGGTGTCCTGAGCAATGGCGATCTACCTGGTTCGACACGCCAAGGCCGGCGAGCGGCGCATCTGGGACGGTGACGACCGCGATCGCCCCCTGAGCGGAAAGGGACAAGACCAGGCGTCAGCGCTCGCCGCGCGACTGCACCCTTACGATCCGCCCCTGCTGCTCTCAAGCCCCTATCTGCGCTGCGTTCAAACCTTGGAGCCGCTCGCCGAGCTCTGCGGGATCCCCGTCACCGTTGAGTCGCGCCTCACCGAGGACGAGCCGTTCGAGCCGGTGCTCGAGCTGCTGGGTGAGGTTCCGGACCACACCGTGTTGTGCAGCCACGGCGACATCATCCCGGCCACGATCGTCGCCCTCGAGCGGCGTGGCCTCGAGGTGCTGTCGACACCCGACTGGCGTAAGGCCTCGGTGTGGGTGCTGAAGCGTTCGAAGAGTGGACGGCTGTCGAAGGCCAAGTGCTGGCCACCGCCCGGCAAGGGCTGAGAGATCAGTCCGGCAGTTCGGCGAGCTCGGCGGCGAGACCTTCCACCAGACCGCGAACCTCTCCTGGCGGATCGGCTGCGAGACATCCGTCGATGAGCGGCCGGGCGGTTGTTGCGTCACCGACGAATCGGAACTGGATGATCCCGAGAAAGCAGAAGGGGTCCGGATACGTGGGATCGGACTCGATGGCGGCAACGAGATCGTCGACCCCCGAGCGCAGGAGTTCCTCGGCGCGGTCCGCGTCCTCGGCACCGCGGGCGAGCAGTGCCCGCGTCCAACCTCGATAGGTGAGCGCTTCGGGCTGGCCGGGCTCGATGGCGAGCACTCGGTCGTAGGCGTCGACCGCCGCGTCGAGGTCGCCCATACCGGTCTGCCGGGCGGCCACAAGCAGTCGGGTCACCTCGTCGCGCGGGTCGAGGCCGGTGATCTGCTCCCCGGGCAACCGCTGGCCGGAGGAGGAGGCGACGAACCACGAGGCGAGGACGGCGACCGCGACCACGGCGATCGCGACGACCGGCCGCCGGCGCCGACCAGTCGATTCTGACGTCGACGGCGGCGCGGGATCCTCGAGGAGGCGGGCGATGCGGGCGGCTCGGGCGGTGTAGCCGTCGAGGAGTCGCCGGTGGTCCTCCTCGTCGACGTCGCCGGCCTCACGCTCGCGTTCGAGGTCATCGATCGAGGCGAGCAGGAACTCGAGTTCGTCGCGAAGGGCCTGTTCGTCGGTCGTCACGGCTCCTCCGCCGCGTCGTCGGCCGAGGCGCGGAGCCGTTCGACGATGCGACGGTCCTCCTCGGTCGCCTCACCGATCGCCGCCGACTCAGCCCTCCAGCGCCGGAAGGTCGCCCCAAGCGCGGCGATCGCGACCACGGCCGCGGTGACTGGCAACGCCCATGCCAACGCGTCGAGACCCGTGGCTCTCGGCACGAGGAGCACTTGGGCCCCGTACGCCTCGGCCACGCCGGCGATCACGGTGTCGTCGTCGAGCGCGCCGGCGCGAACTCCTTCTCGGATCGCGGAGCGGATGGCCTCCGAAGCCGGGTTCCGCGACTCGTAGACGCTCTCGCCGTCGCAGACGGGGCAAGCGATACGTCGACTGATGGCGTCGATCCGGTCGCCCGGATCGAGCGGCCCGCGGTCCCGAGTGGCGCCGACGGCAAGGGCGCCGACTCCAACGAAGAGGACGAGTAACCAGGAGAGCCGCCGGCTCATACGCCCTGCCTTAGGCGCTGGATCGTGGTCGAGAGGAACTCGGCGGTGACCTCACCGATCGCGCGGGCCCGAACGATCCCCGAGGGGTCGATGATCCAGGTCTCGGGCACCTGAGCCACCCCAAAGGAGTTCTGGAAGCTGAACGCGTCGTCGAACACGATTGGCCAGTCTCCTCCGTTCTCGGCGAAGAACCGTTCGACGGCCTCGCGGTCGTCGTGCTGCACGATGGTGTGCAGTTCGGCGCCGAGTGCCCCGAGTCGCTCCTGGTCCTCAGCGAAAGCGACCAGTTCGGGGTGCTCGCGTTGGCACGGGATGCACGTCGAGGTGAAGAAGTTAAGCACCACCCATGATCCCCGCCGGCGGGCCAGTTCGAAGGTCGACCCATCAGCGGTGGTTCCAACCGCGGCGGGGGCGGGCTGGTCGAGGAGCGTCGTCGACGCTGTCGGCCCAGTGTCGGGCGCGGCGCGCACGAGCACAACGAGCAGTCCGAGCACCACGAACGCGGTGACGAGGGCGGCGAGGCGAGCCGGACGGGCGGTCACCGGTCGGTCGCTCCCAACACCACCGAGGTCGGATCGGTCGGTCGACGATGGAGCCGAGCGGGGATCGCGCTCATGATCGTGCCGATCGCCATCAATGCCCCGCCGATCCACAACCAGAGGATCATCGGCTTCACGAACACCCGCAGGACGACGGTCGACGCGTCCGGCGACGGCGGGTTCGTGCCGTCGATGGTGAGGTAGACGTCTTTGGCGAGGCCGGTTCGCACGCTCGGGGTGCCGATGGTCATACCCATTTGGAGGTAGGTCGTCACGGCGGGCCCGTAGACCTTCGTGCGGTCAAGCAAGACGTTGGCTTTTGCCGTGTCGGTGCGCTCATCGCGCTCGTTCACAACCTCGACGAGTTCGAAGGTGTGCCCTCCCCAGGCGACCTCGCGGCCAGGTTCGAGTTCGATGGTCGCCGAGTGGGTGTGCGAGTTCGAAGCGGCGAGCGCGACGGCGAGAAGGATGACACCGAGGTGGACCACCATGCCGCCGTTCGCCCGTCCGACGAGACCGCGCCATCCGTGCCGGCGGGTGGCGAGGGCGATCTGACGGAGCGCGGCGCCAGCGGCGAAACCGCCGAGGCCGAAGGCGAGGAGCGGTGCCCAGCCGTCCGCTCCGGTCAACACGGCGACGACGAGGGTCGCCACACCGATCCGCGCGGGCCAGAGCAGTCTGGTTGACAGCAGTTCGGTGGACGCGGTGCGCCACGGCAGCACCGGGGCGACCGCCATCAAGAAGAGCAGGGTCAACCCGATCGGCATCGACAATCGGTCGAAGTACGGCGCCCCGACGACGGTCTGACGCCCTTGGACGACCTCGATGATCAGCGGGAAGACGGTGCCGAGGAGCACGATGAACGCGAAGAGCGCGAACACGACGTTGTTGGCGAGGAAGGCGCCTTCACGGGAGATCGGTGAGTCGATCGTGCCGGGGGCGCGCAGGCGATCGCCTCTCCAGCCGATCAGCCCGATCGACACGGCGACGACGAGGGCGAAGAACCCGAGCAGGTAACCGTCGACTTCACCGGCGGCGAAGGCGTGGACGCTGTTGATGATGCCTGAGCGGGTTAAGAAGGTGCCGAGGATCGTCAGCGAGAAGGTGGCAACGAGCAGCGAGAGGTTCCAGACGCGCAGCATTCCGCGTCGCTGCTGAACGAGGACCGAATGGATGTACGCGGTGCCGGTGAGCCAGGGAAGCAGGCTCGCGTTCTCGACCGGGTCCCAAGCCCACACGCCGCTCCATCCGAGCACCTCGTAGCTCCACCAGCCTCCGAGGAGGATGCCAATGGTGAGGAAGCCCCATGAGAACAGTGCCCATCTCCGGGTCTCGAGCAACCAGCCTTCGCCAACTCGGCCGGTGACCAGCGCCGCGATCGCGAAGGCGAACGGCACGGTGAAGCCGACATAGCCGAGGTACAGGATCGGCGGGTGGAAGAGCACGAGGATGTGGTTCTGAAGGAGGGGGTTCGGCCCAGGGCCGTCGAAGCCGATCGGCACCCCGGGACCTTCCCGGAACGGTGAGGCCGGACCGAAGGAGATCAGCGCGAAGAACGTGGTGACCGCGTACATCACGACGAGCGCCCAGGCCACGAGCGGGTCGTCGCGGCGCGCCCGGAAGCGCAGGGCAACCGCCGCCGTGAAGGCCGCGAGCACGAGCACCCACAGCAGGATCGATCCCTCAAGGGCGCTCCACATCGCGGCGACGTTGTAGAGCGTCGGTGTCGTCGATGATCCGACCTGTTGGACGAACTCGATCGAGTAGTCGCGCTGGGCGAGCGCTCTCTGCATCATCACCACCGACAGCACGGTGCCGATGAGCACCGGCCAGGCGAAGAGGTAGGTCTGAGCAACCGCGCGACGGTTGCCTCCGATGAGCGCCACGGCCCCGGCTGCGGCCCCGACCGAGGCGGCCACGAGGGTGATGAGGAGCCCGGCGTTCCCGAGGGCGAGGTTCAGGCTGAGGGCTGGCACGCCGACTCCCGTGCCTCGGTGAGGCGCGCGTCGTTCACGCTGACGTACTCGTCGGAGTGCTTCACCTCGACGCGGTCGCCCATGAAGCGATCGTTCGAGGAGTCGAAATAGCCGTGGACCACGACCGGGATGCACTCTTTGAAGATCCCGCCGGGTTCGCCGTCGTAATCGACGCCGATGGTGACGTCGTCGAACTCGATGTCGAAGCTGGTGGTGAGCCCGTCGGTCTCGACCGATCCCTCGGTGACGGTTCCTTGCAGGCGGAGGCGTCGATCGCGGTCGCATCCCTCACGAAGCCCGACCTCATCGACGTTGCAGTAGTAGTCGACGGCCGAGGTGAGGAAACGGGTCACGACGACCCCACCGGCGAGGATCGCGGCGACGAGCACGAGAGAGGGCAACACCCGCCGACGGCGGCGTCCAACGACGGGTTCGACCGGCCGGGGGGACAGGTCGGGCGAAGTCACGTCCAGTACTTCTCCTCATCGTCGACGAGCCGACCTGAGCGTCGGCCGGCGCGCAGCACCCAGAGGGCGAACGAGCCGATCACCACGACCGTGGCGGCGTAGGCGCCGAGAATGAAGCCGGCGTCGCGCATGGCGAGCACAGCGGTCACGATCCGCCTCCGATGGATCCGCTCGAGGTCACCTCGGAGCGGCGCTCGGCGATCGCTCGGTCGAGGCCGCGGCTGGCGAGGAGGTCATCGAGGGCGATGGTGCGGGTGCGGTGGAGCAGCAGCCAAACGAACAGCAGGGTGAACGCGACCACACCGCTGAAAAGCGTGAACAGCATGAGACCATCGATATCGACATCGAGGTCGGTGTCGAGGATGGTCGCCTCCTGATGGAGGCTCCTCCAGAGACGGACACTCCAGTGCACGAGGGGGATCTCGACGACGGCGAGCAGGCCGATCACCGCGCTCCGGCGCGCGCGACGCTCCCTGGTGCCTTCGAGTCCTCGCACAGCGAGATAGCCGATGTAGGTGACGAAGAGCAGGGCGGTCGTGGTGAGCCGCGCGTCCCACTGCCAGTAGACGCCCCAGGTGATGCGACCCCAGAGCGATCCGCTGATGAGGGTGAGTGCCATGAACACGACGCCGATCTCGGCGCTCGCCCCGGCGACGCGGTCGAATCCGAGAGAGTGACGTCGGCCGAAGAGATAGAGGCCCGAGCACACCGCGGTCACGATGAAGGCGAGGTAGGCGAGCCAGACCGTCGGGACGTGCACGTACATGATGCGTACGGCGTCGCCCTGGTCGATATCGGCGGGCGAGAGGACGAGCCCGAAGAGGAGCAGCCAGCCGAGCATCACCAACGTGACAATGCCGAGCACTCGGGTCGCTCGGGTTCCGGTGGCGCGACGAGCGGTTGGCTGCGGGGAGGTGGTGGGGGTCATCGGTTTCTCTCGCTGCTCAGTCCTCGATCAGGGTTCCGAAGGCGAGAGCCCCGCTCACCCCAACCGCCACGGCAAAGACGGTGAGCAGCCCTACCCAGGGCCACCCCTCCGACACCGCCGTCCGGTCGGTTCCGAGCGCTGCCTCAACACCTCTCGTCGCCCCGATCAGGACGGGCGCCGCCACCGGAAGGATGAGCAGGGGGAGCAGTGTCTCCCGGCCCGGACCACCGGCTGCGAGGCCTCCGTAGATGGTACCGAGGGCGGCCAGTCCGCACGTTGCCGAGATCGCGGTTGTGACGAGTAGCACGACTCCCTCCGCCCGGGGTTCCGCGCCGTAGAGGACGACCGCGAGGCCGAGGAGCACGGTGATCAGCGCAATGAGCTCCACGGCGAGGGCCGCGGCCTTGCCGAGGAACAGCGCCACGGGGTCGATACCGGCGACGCGGAGTGACTCGAGAGCGCCGTCGGCCGTCTCGATGGCGAACGATCGCTGCACGGTGATCAGCGTCGAGAAGAGGACGGCGAGCCACATGAGTCCGGGGGCGGCCCGTTCGAGCACGCCGCCGGTCCCGAGGGCGAAGGCGAACACGACCATCACGAGACCAGAAAATGGGAGCACCTGGTTCACGAGCACCCGTGACCGCCGTTCCACGAGGAGATCCTTGACGGCGATCCTCCTCGCCGCTCGGAGACGACCCGCGCTCATGCCGCCTCCACCACGGCGCCGCCGACCACAGTGATCTCGCGGTCAGCGAGGTCACGGCTCCGATCGAGGTCGTGGCTCGCGAGCATGACGGTCACACCGGACGTGGCGGCGAGCCGGATGAGCGCATCGAGCTCGCCTCGGCCGTCCGGGTCGAGGCCGGCGTGTGGCTCGTCGAGCAACCAGAGTTCGGCACGGCGGATGAGCAGCACGGCGAGGGCGGTACGGCGCCGTTGTCCGGCGGAGAGCGCCGTCACCTTGACGTCGGCGAGCCTCCCGGCAAGGCCGGCGGCTTCGACCGAGCGGGCGGTCTCCTCGGGGGTCGCCCCGACGAGATCGGACCAGAACGTGAGGTTCTCCGAGACGGTGAGGTCGCCGTACAGGCCGTTGCGGTGGCCGAGGAGGCCAACGCGATGCCGGAGGGCAGCGCGGTCGCCGGTGAGGTCGACGCCGAGCACATGCGCGCTGCCTCGCGCCACCGGCACCAGTCCCCCGCAGACGTTGAGCAAGGTGGTCTTCCCCGCGCCGTTGGGCCCCGCCACGAGCACCACCTCACCGTGTGCGACGGTGAGGTCAAGCCCCGAGAGGGCGGGGAAGCCTCCGAGCAGAGCGATCACGCCGTTCATCTCGACCGCCGCAGCGCCCGATGTCGCGTCGCCCGCTGGAGTCCCGCCGGATCCGTCCATGGTCCCGTCACGCTACGCCGACCCCGCCCCGCCGGCACTCCAGACCGGTGGGCGCTCACCGGTAGGTTCGATTCCGTGAACCGGCGGTCCCAGCGACGGCTCGAACCGAACCGGCGTCCGACGCCGCCTCCGAGAGAACTCGCCGTGCGCGCTGTCCGACGGGGTCACCGATCTCGAGGCGCCGATCTGTGGCGGTCGTGGCGGGCGTCTCGTCGCGCCCGTTGGGATCTCCCGCCGGAACCTCACGACTGGCGTTGGGCGGTCGGCCTTCTCGGACGCACCCTGGTGGTGGTTGGTCTCCTCATGCTCGGGTTCGTCGGCTACCAGCTCTGGGGAACCGGTATCGAGACAGCCCGCGCCCAAGCCGATCTCCGTGAGCGTCTCGACGAGCGGTTCGCGCCGGTCGAGGTGGACGAGGTTGCCCCGGTGGCGACGGTTGACGAGACGGTTGTCCCGACATCCACCGGCGCCCCAACTCCGACGAGCATCACTCAGGACATCACGGGGGCTGAGACGAGCACGACGTCAACCGAGGTACCGGTGACAGCCGCTGTTGGACCGAGCGTCACCGTGACCCCAGTCGAACCGTTCCTGCCCGGCGATCCGCTCGCACGGCTCGAGATGCCGACGATCGGAACCGACCACATCGTGGTGGCGGGAATTGGCGTCGAGGAGCTTCGCCTCGGGCCCGGTCACTTCCCCGACACCCCGTTACCGGGCCAGTTCGGCAACGCGGCGATCGCCGGCCACCGCACGACCTACGGCCAGCCCTTTCATGACGTCGACCAGTTGGTGGTCGGCGACGACATCGTTGTGACGACCGATCAAGGACGCTTCACCTATGTGGTGAGTGACATCAACATCGTGCTGCCCTCCGATTACCAGGTGGTCTCAACGGTCGATCGTTCGCGAGCCACGCTGACCCTCACCTCCTGTCATCCGAAATGGTCGGCGGCGCAGCGGATCATCGTCCACGCCGAACTCGATCCTGAACGCTCAGACGCGGTCGGATTTGCCACCGATTACCGCGGGACCGCGCTGTGGGGTGACCCTGTCGCGGTCGCCTCGGAGGAGCCGGTTCCCGTCGCCTCGATCACGGCACCCGCCAACGCGAACCCGACCAGCAACATCGCGACGAGCACGACGCTCGCCAGCGCAACGCCCATCAGCACGACACCGGCTGTGGCGCCATCGATCTCCGACTCCACCCCTCCCCCAGCACCGATCGCCGATGCCTTCGCCCGCGGCTGGTTCCATGATCCGGCCGCCCTCTGGCACGTCGCGGCCTGGGGCGCTGCCTTGGCCGTCCTCGTCTGGATGGTGCTGAGGATCAGTCGTCGGCGCAGGAGCCATCTGGTGGGTCTCGCCTATGGCCTGATCCCCGGACTGGTCCTGCTCTATTTCGTCTACGAGAACGTCAACCGGCTGCTCCCGCCAGATCTCTGAGCGCGTTGGCGTGATCAGCGGCCGGTGAAGCGCGCGGGGCGGCGCTCAGCGAACGCAGTGCGCCCCTCGACCGCGTCCTCACTGGCCCAGGCGAGCGCCCGAATCGCGTCGACCGCGAGGTCGCGAGCGGGCCGACGACGAGCCTCGAGAAGGGCCGCGCGATGCGCGTCGAGCGACAGCGGGGCGAGTCGAACGATCTCCTCCGCCCAGCCCACAGCATCGTCGAGCGATCCGAGTCGGTGGATCGCGCCCATCCGATGGAGCGTCTCAGCATCCACCCGTTCAGCGGTGAGCAGGATCGACCGCGCGACCGGCCAACCGAACTCATCGACCAGACGATCAACCGTCCACTGATCGACCGCCAGGCCGAGCCGAGCGGCGGGTATCCCGAACTCGCTGCCCGCCGACGCGACCCGCAGATCGCAGACGAGCGCGAGTTGAGTTCCAGCCCCTAGGGCGGGGCCATCAATCGCCGCGATACGAACCGCCGGCCAGCGGTCCCATGCCTCAAGCATGGCGCTCAACTCGCCGCCGAACTCCTCGGAGTCGACGCCGGTCAGGTCGGCGCCTGCGCAGAACGCCGGTGGCGCACCGGTCAGCACCACCGCTCCCACGGTCGTATCGCCGGCCACCGCCCGAAGTTCGCGAACGGTCGTGAGGTCGAGGGCGTTGCGGCGCTCCGGACGATCGACGGTGACCACCAACACGTCGCGCACAGGTCCCGGTCTCCGTTCGGTCCGTAGCATGATCGAACCCTATGTCCGAACGAGTCGAGCCGCCGACGCCCGAGGATCCCGTCCTGCGCCGCCGGCGCGCGGTGGAACGGTGGACCCTGCTGGCGAACCGCGTCGGTTATCTCGTGCTCGCGCTCTCGGTAGCGCTCTTCGTCATCGCCTTCGCGGTCGGTTTCTCCTCCGCGCTGGCCGGTGCCGTTATCGCCTCGCTCCTCGTGTCGTTCGTGCTGCTCGCCCCCTCGATCGTGCTCGGCTACGCGGTGAAGGCCGCCGACCGCGAGGACGCCGAGCGGGCGGCTGAGACCCCTCCCTCGTAGCATGGCCACCTCATGAGTTCGACCCGTCTGCCGGCCATCGAGCGCCGCGAGCAGATCCTCGCCTGCGCCCTCGAGGTGTTCGCCCGATCCGGGTTCCATGGGGCCTCGATGAACGATGTGGCCGAGGCGGCCGGGGTCACCAAGCCGGTGCTCTACCAGCACTTCGATTCCAAACAGGAGCTCTTCACCGCGCTCCTCGACGAGGTGGGCCACCGGATGCACACGGCGATCACCGCGGCCACCTCAGTCGAGAGCGACGGGCGCTCGCAGACCGTCGCCGGGTTCCGCGCCTACTTCCGATGGGTCGCCGACGACCACGACGGCTTCCGGCTGCTCTTCGGCGGCACCGCCCGCCACGAGGACGCGTTCAGCGACCGGGTGCGTCGCATCACCTCCGAGGTCGCCACGGCGATCATCCCGCTGATCGCTGTCGACATGCCCGATGAGCACCGGCGAACGGTCGCCCACGGGATCGTCGGCCTCGCTGAGGGGGTGAGCCGACGGCTCATCGATCACGGCGATGACTTCGATCCGGACGTGATCGCCACCGTGGTCGCCGGCCTCGCTTGGGGTGGGCTGCGCTCGATCGACCAGTCGAGCCCCGTCGGCGCCGACGCGCTCTGAGCGACGCTGCTCGGGTGACCCCTCTCAGCCGACCCGGTCTAGGCTCGCACCATGCCGGCGCCGGGTGAGCACCATCCTGCGTTCGAGGAGTACTGCGAGTGCATCTTCGAACTCCATGAGGATGACGTCGAGGTCATTCAGGCTCGAATCGCCGAGCGCCTGAACGTGAGCCGTCCAGCGGTCAGCGAGATGATCCGTCGGCTTTCCGCCGAGGGCTTGATCGACACCGATGGTGGAATCGCGCTCACACCAAGCGGAGTTGAATTGGCCCAGCGGGTGGTGCGTCGTCATCGGCTCGCGGAGCGGTTCCTCACCGACACGCTCGGTCTGTCGTGGGCCGAGGCCCACCACGAGGCCGGTAAATGGGAGCACATCATGTCCGACAGCGTGGAGGAGGCCCTCGACCGCCTCCTCGGTTCGCCGACGACCTGCCCGCACGGCAACCCGATCCCCGGCTCTGACTATGTGGCTCCCGATGTGCGCCCCCTCGCTGAGGCGTCGGTCGGCACGCGGTTCACCGTTCGGCGGATCCCTGAGGAACTCGAGTTCACCCCCGGTCTGCTCGAGTTCTTGGAGGAGAGCTCCATCCAGCCGGGCTACAGCGGCACGGTGACGGCTACCTCTCCCGACGGCACGATCACCATCGAGATCGAGGGGCGCCACGTTGGCGTCGGCGCGTTCGCCTCCGAGCGCATCCTCGTCACTGGCTGATCCCAGCATGTCGCGCTCACCCCTCCTCCTCGTGTTCGCGCTCGCGCTCGGACCGGTCGCGGCCTGCGGCGAGACGTACATCGACACGAGCCTGATCGACTCCGTTCCCGACGAGAACACCGACAGCGCCGACACTTCAGCCGAAACGCCGGACCCAGCTCCGACGGACGAGAGCGGATCACGCGATTTCGTGGCCACCCTCGAACTCTTCGCACTCCATGCCCGTGAGATCTCTGAGGTCGTCGCCGATGACCGAGAGCGCGCCGCCTCCATGCTCGACGACCTCGAGGCCGACTGGTCGCTCATCGAGGACATCATCCGCGCCGAGCAACCCGACCGACTTTTCGGGTTTTCCCAAGCGGTCGATCTCGTTCGCAGCGGTGTCGAGCGGAACCGTCCGGCCGATGTCAGCAAAGGCTGGAAACTGCTCGACGACCTGAGCGCCGATTACCCGGCCTGAGCGGCGAGCGAGGAGAACCCCATCTCGAGCGACGGCGGGATCGGCTCGGAATGGACCACCGCGAGCCGGCGGGTCGATCGGGTGAGGCCGACGTAGAGCGCGCGAAGGCCGAGATGGGTCTCCGACACGATGAGCGACGGCTCAACCACGATCACCGAGTCGAGTTCGAGACCCTTGGCCACCGACACCGGAACGACGGTGACTTGGCGATCGAGGCCGGACACTCCCGCTCGGCCGTGCTCCAGCCCCGCTGAGTCGAGGGCCTCAGCGATCCGATCGACGAGGGAATCGGGGGTGACCACCGCGATCGAGCCGTTCGGAAGGGAGGCGAGTGATGCCCCAACCTCGTCGGCAACGGCGGATCCGAGGTCGCCGACGGCTGGCACGAGCCTCGGATGCTCCCCTCCGGAGCGCACCGACTCAGGTCGTCGGAGACCGGGCGCGGCCGCCTCCATCACCACATCAGCGACAGCCATGATCTCGCGCGGAATTCGGTAGCCAACCGACAGCCCGATGACTCGAGCCGGCCGGCGATCCGGAAGGTGCTCGAGCACGTCTTCCCAGACGCCCGGGGCGAGGGCGCCGGTCGCCTGGGCGAGATCGCCAACGACCGTCATCGATCCGTTGAGCGAGCGACGCGACACCATGCGCAGCGCCATCGGGGTCAGGTCTTGGACCTCGTCGACCACGATGTGCCCGTACGTCCTGATCTCGTCGGCCGGGTCGATCTCTCCACGGTGCGGGATCGGTCCGAGCACTTCGCGGGCGTCGTCGAGCAGCGGGATGTCGGCATCAGTCCACGGCACTTCGGCCGGGGAGGCCGAACGCGGTCGGTGAAGCAGATCGACGAGGCGCTCGACCTCGTCGGCCTCGACCGCGCCGGTGAGGGCGGAGCGGAGCAGCGCTCGCGAGCCGAGCAGATCGTGAAGGAGTTGCCCGGGGGTGAGCACGGGCCACATCCGCTCAAGCGCTTCGCGCACCTCGGGGAGGCGCCGGATCGCCTCTCGCACCTCCGACGGGCTCGCGTCACCGGCGCGCCATCCAGCGGCCATGGTCTCCCACATCTCGTTCTCGACGATGCGCCGGCTCGCGTTGTGCCGGCGGTTCCGCCGCCGTGCCTGACGGATGATCCGCCGCGATTCCTCGACGCTGACCCGCAGGTAGCCCGATCGGAACGGAACCACGAGGTCGTCGCGCAGCGCTCGCTCACGGTCGTCGACCGCGCGGTCGATCAACCGCGACATGCGGGCATCACCCTTCACGGCGGCGACCTCGGCGGAATCCCTCGCCGAGACACCAATGCCGGGCACCAGGTCGGAGAGCACAACCTGCTCGACCCCCGCTTCGCCGAGCGACGGCAGCACGCGCTCGATGTAGCGGAGGAAGACGCGGTTCGGGCCGATCACGAGCACGCCCTGGTCCTCGAGGGGGAACCGATGGGTGTAGAGCAGATAGGCGGCTCGGTGGAGCGCGACGACGGTTTTCCCGGTGCCTGGTCCACCCTGCACCACGAGCACCCCCGCCTGAGGCGACCGGATGATCTCGTCCTGCTCGGCTTGGATGGTGGCGACGATGTCGCCAAGGGCGCCGGTGCGACCACGCTCGAGAGAGGCGATCAGGGTCGAGTAACCCCGGAGCGTGGGCCCTCCGCCGTTGGTCTCGGAGCTGAGATCGCCGTCGAGGCCATCGTCGTGTCCGAGTCCGAGGTGTCCCTCACCAAAGAGTTCGTCCTCGAGTCCGAGCAGGGTGCGACCCTCCACCACGAAGTGCCGGCGGCGGAGCAATCCCATCGGCTCGCGGCCGGTCGCCCGGTAGAACGGCTCGGCCACGGGCGCGCGCCAGTCGATCACCACCGGCTCGCTCTGGTCGTCGGCGACGGCGAGGCGGCCGATGCGGAAACTCTCGGTGCCCTCCTGCTCGTCGTTCCGGTCGATGCGGCCGAATACGAGGGCGACATCGCCGAGGTCGAGGTCCGTGAGTCGTTTCACCAGCGCCTCATCGAAGGCGTTTCGCTCGAATCGCGCTTGGAAGGTGCCGCCGAGGTCGGCCTCGTTGAGGTCTCGCAGGCGCCAAGCGGCTTGGCGAGAGTTCTCGAGGCAGTCGTAGGCGTGGTCGATGAACGCCTGTTCCTCGGGGAGGTCGGGGTGTCGTGCGGTCATATTCGGGGGTTCCGGAGCGGGCCCTCGGTGGTCGGACCCGTTTCGGGGGTCCGTCAACTCTACCGGCAGGGGTATCGTCCACCTTCCCCATGTCTGAGCCCACCGTCTCCGAGTCGCTGGGTGTCCCCTTCCTCGACGCGGCCACGGGACGCCGGCCCCGACGCACTCCCGTCTGGTTCATGCGCCAAGCCGGCCGCCACCTTCCCGAGTACCGCGATGTCCGCGGCCCCGGCTCGATCCTCGACGCGATCGGGCGGCCAGATGACGCGGCGGCGATCACCCTGCAGCCGGTGCGCCGCTACGGGGTCGACGCGGCGGTGCTGTACTCCGACATCGTCGTGCCCGCCCACGCGGTCGGGTTCGGCATCGATGTGGCTCCGGGTACGGGGCCCGTCGCCGAGCAGCCGTTCCGTTCAGTCAGTGATCTCGACCGCCTGCCGCCGTTGACCCCGGATCTCGTCGAGCACGTCGCCGAGACGGTGAGGATTCTCACCCGGGAACTCGATCCCGCGGTGCCCTTGCTCGCCTTCGCCGGGGCTCCGTTCACCGTCGGGAGCTATCTCATCGAGGGAGCGCCAAGCCGTACGTGGCGCCACACGAAAGCGTTGATGCACGGCGACCCGGCGCTTTGGCACCGCCTCATGGAGCGTCTCGCTCAGTCGGCGGTCGCCTTCATCGATACCCAAATCTCTCATGGGGCGCGGGCGTTCCAACTCTTCGACTCCTGGGCGGGAGCGCTCTCCCCCGCTGACTACCGGAATTTCGTGGCGCCGCACTCGACCGAGGTCTTCTCGCGACTCGCCGAGACGCATCCGGGGGTGCCTGGCATCCACTTCGGTATCGGTTGCGACCACCTCCTTGAGGACATGGCGGCCTGTGGCGCGTCGGTCATCGGTCTCGACTGGCGTACCGGAATCGCCGATGCCCGTCGACGTCTCGGCCCCGAGACGGTGATTCAGGGGAACCTCGATCCAGCGCTCGTCCTGGCTGGACACGACGTGGCCCTCGCTGGCGCCCGGTCGGTGCTCGCCGACAACGCCGGTCACCCCGGTCACATCTTCAACCTCGGTCACGGTGTCCAGCCCGACACCGATCCCGCGGTGCTCGCCGCAGTGGTTGATCTCGTGCACTCGGGCAGCGGTGGACCCTCGACCCTCGACGATGGGACGATCAACGGATGAGCCGAACCACCGCTGTCCTCCTTATGGCCTACGGCACGCCGAGGCATCCCGAGGAGATCGAGGCCTACTACACCGACATCCGTCGGGGGCGACCGCCGACCCCGGAGGCTCTCGCCGACCTCGTGGCCCGATACGACGCGATCGGTGGGATCTCCCCGCTCGCCCAACTCACCGAAGCGCAGCGCGATGCGTTGCAGGCAGCGCTCGACGAGCGGGCCCCTGACACGTATCGGGTCGATCTCGGACTCAAGCACGCGGACCCCAAGATCGAGGAGGCCACCGAGGCACTCCTCGCTGACGGTGTCGAACGAATCGTCGGCCTTGTCCTCGCCCCGCACTACTCGAGTTACTCGATCGGCCAGTATCTCGGCCGCGCACGAGCGGTCGCCGAACCGGCTGGGGTGCCGGTTGGCGGGGTCGATTCGTGGGCGACCGAACCGGCGTTCATCGACTTCATCTCGGCCGATCTCGAACGGCGACTCGAGGCGGTTCCCACCGGGTCACGGGTGCTCTTCACCGCTCACTCCTTGCCGCAGAGGATCATCGACGGCGGCGATCCGTATCCCGACGAGTTGCGCGCCACGGCTGTCGCCGTGGCCGAGCGCCTCGGCCTCGAGGAGGGGCGCGACTGGTCGATCGCCTGGCAGAGCGCCGGTCGGACGCCCGAGCCGTGGATCGGCCCCGACATCCTCGAGGTGATCGACTCGCTCGCCGATGAGGGTTCGGTCCCCGGTGTGGTGGTGAGCGCCGTCGGTTTCGTCGCCGACCACCTCGAAGTGCTGTACGACCTCGACATCGAGGCGGCGAATCGAGCGGCGGCGCGAGGATTGGCCTTCGCTCGGACCGCTTGTGTGAACGACGATGCCGCGGTGATGGGCGCTCTCGCCGACCGCGTCATCTCGGTGGGCTGAGCCGGGCGGGGAACAGCCGGATGAGCGGATCGCCGTCGCGGATCGCCGTCATCGGCGCCGGCATCACCGGCCTCTCCGCGGCCCATGAGGCTGCGGTCGCTGGTGGCGACCGGGTGGAGGTGACGCTCTTCGACGGCTCGGGACGCGCCGGCGGGCTCATCAAAACCTCGACCTTCGCCGGGCTGCGCGTCGACGAGGGGGCCGATGCGTTCCTCCGACGGGTTCCCGAGGCGCTAACTCTCGCCCGATCGGTCGGCCTTGACGAGCGACTCACCTCACCGACGGCTGGATCGGCGGCCGTCTGGGTCGACGGCCTCCGCCGACTTCCCGAGGGGCTCGTGCTCGGCGTGCCGACGTCGACTATCTCGCTCGCGAGGAGCCGACTCGTCTCCCCGGTTGGAGCCGCGCGAGCGCTGGCCGATCTCGTGTTGCCGCGACGTGCTCTCGATCACGACTCGATCGGCGCGTGGGTGCGGGGACGCCTCGGCGAGGAGGTCCACGACCGCTTGACCGATGCCCTCGTCGGAAGCATCTACGCCGCCGACACCGACCGATTCAGCTTGGCCGCGGTGCCTCAACTCGACGCGCTCGCGCGTGGCGGGCGTTCGGCGATTCTCACCGCGCTACGCCAGCGGCGACCGAGCGACAGCGGGCCGGTGTTCGCCGCGCCGAGCGATGGCATGGGTTCGTTGGCCGACGCGGTGTTGACCGCCGCGGTTGCGGCCGGCGCGATGACCCGACTCGAAGCGCCAGTGGAGGCTGTCGAGGCCGGCGGCGGCGGTGTGCTCATCGACGGGGAGCGCTTCGAGGCCGCGATCCTCGCGACACCGGCCAGGGTGTCGGCGCGGCTCCTCGCCTCATCGGCCCCGGCCGCCGCAGCGGGTCTCGGCTCGATCGAGACGGCCGGCGTGGTGATGGTGACCCTCGCGATCCCCGGCGACTCGCTACCGGAGGCCTGTTCGGGTCTGAGCGGTTATCTGGTGCCGAAGTCCCGTCAACGTCGGGTGACCGCGGTGTCGTTCGCCTCCAACAAGTGGTCGCATCTCCGTCCGGCCGACGGGAGCCAGATCCTCCGAGTGTCCCTCGGCCGCGACGGCATGGACGTCAGCGACCTCGATGACGGGGAGGTGGTCGATTCGGTCGTTAGTGAGGTGTCGGATCATCTCGGCGCGCAGCTCGCGCCGAACGAGGTCCGAGTGACCCGCTGGCCATCCTCGTTCCCGCAGTATCGGCCCCATCACGGCGCGCTGGTGGCCACGATAGAGCGATCGCTTCCAGCGACGATCGTCGCCGCCGGAGCCTCCTTGCACGGCATTGGAGTGCCGGCGTGCGTCGGGAGCGGTCGCCGCGCCGCTCAGTCGGTGCTGAGCCGACTCGGCATCGACGGGCATCGGCCGGAACCGGTGCCAGACTGATTCGGCGATGGTCGCTGACAACCCCTCCCCCCGCCGTCGTTCGTTCCTCGTGTTGGCGCTCGCCTCGGTGTCGACCGCGGGCCTCGTCGGTTACGCGGCGGCCCGCGAGTCGGGTGGCGAACAATCCGCGATCGAGTCGGCGGCCGAGTCGGTGACGACGCTTTCTCCGCCGACGACCACCACGGCGGCGAGCACCTCCACGACCAGCACGACGATTCCGCCTACGACGAGCACCACCAGCACGACCGCTCCGCCCACCACCAGCACGACGAGCAGCACGACACTTCCGGCTCCCGAGCCGCCACCCACCGATGAGCGGGCTCCAGAGCCGGTGATCGAACTCGGCACGATCGAGATCCCGAAGATCGATGTGTCGATGACGATGTACGAGGGAATCCGTCTCTCCACCCTCGATCGTGGTCCGGGTCATTGGCCGGGGACCGCGATGCCCGGCCAGGTTGGGAACGTGGTGGTCGCCGGCCACCGCACAAGCGGCCATCAGGTGTTCCGCAATATCGACGTGCTCGTCGAGGGTGACGAGATCTTGTTCACCGAAACCGACGGCTCGGTGCATCGCTATCGCGTGACGAGCTCGCGGATCGTCGTGCCGACAGAGGTCTGGATCGTCGACCAGACGCCGACACCGACGGCCACGCTCTTCGCCTGTCATCCGCCCGGCTCGGTACGCGAGCGCTACGTCGTGTTCGCCGAACTGGTGGCGTGAGACGACTGCTCGCCGGTCTGACGGCCGGCCTGGCCGTCGCGGCATCGATGCCGCCGTGGGGGTTCTGGCCACTCGGACTCATCGGCGTGATCATCCTGGGTGCCGCGACCACCGGCGGACGACGATCCCGTGCGGTCACCACCTTGTGGTTCGGCATCGCCTGGTTCGGTGTCGGCATGGTGTGGATGTGGTTCCTCACCCCGCCGGGCTACCTCTTCACCACTGCGCTCTTCGCCGGAGCCCACGCCCTCGCCGCGTTGACGACACCTCAAGCGCCGATTCCGCGTGCTCTCGCGCACACCCTCGTGGAAGCGGCCCGACTGGTGGCGCCCTTTGGCGGTGTTCCGTTAGCGGCCATCGCGATCGGCCAGGCGGGAGGCCCGCTCCTCGGCATCGCCCGGGTGGGTGGGGTGATCGCCATCACCTGGGTCGTCTTCCACCTCGGGCTGTCGATCGGAACACGGCTGACGGCGGTGATCCGAGGTGACGCCATCCCCTCCTCGTGGGCGGCGATCCTCATCGCGCCTGCGACGCTCGTGGTGCTGGCCGCTATCGCGCCATCAGGTCGCGATCTCGGCGACGGTCTCACGATCGCTGCGGTGCAGGGTGGGGGACGGCAGGGAACCTCGGCGCTCGAGGTCCCGTCGAGGCTCGTGACCGAGGCGCACCTCGCCGCGACGGCCGAGATCGAGGACTCAGCTGATCTCGATCTCGTCGTCTGGCCCGAGAACACGATCGACGTCAACGGTATGGCGTTCGCCGATAGCCAGCAAGCCGTCGAGGTCGCCCTTGAGGCGAGCCGTCTTGGCGTTCCGTTGTTGGTCGGGGTGACCGAGGACGTGGCGACCGCCCGGGCGCTTGATCTCACCGACAACGACGGCCGGGGGTTCGTGAACGCCCAGTATGTGGTGACTGGCTCGGGGGCCGCCGAGGGCGCCTATGTCAAGGTGCGCCGCGTCCCCTATGGCGAGTACGTGCCGCTCCGCTCCCTGCTCGAATCGCTCGGTGCCCCGGTCGGTCAAATCCCCCGTGACGCGGTCGCGGGTGCCGGCCCCGCCGTCTTGGATCTGCCGGATGGTCAGCGGGTCGGCGTCGCAATCTCTTGGGAGATCTTTTTCGGTGATCGGGTCCGCGATGGCGTGCGTGAGGGAGGCTCGCTCGTCATCAACCCGACGAACGGCGCGAGCTACACGTGGACCGTGCTCCAGACCCAGCAGATCGCGTCCAGTCGTCTTCGGGCCGTGGAGTCGGCGCGATGGGTCGTGCAGGCGGCACCAACGGGCTTCTCCGCGGTGATCGATCCCGAGGGGCAGGTGCTCGAGCGGACCGACGTGTCTGAGCGTCGGGTGATCGTGGCCGAGGTTCGTCTGCGCGAGGGCCTCACGTGGTACTCGCGTCTCGGTGACGCGCCGCTCGCGGTGCTGCTGGTGCTCGGACTGCTGGTGACGTCGGGGGCGAGTCGGCGATCTGCGAGCGTCACACCTCGAGCATGAGGGTGCACGGACCGTCGTTGACGATCAACACCTCCATATCGGTCCGGAACCTTCCGGTGGCGACGTCGATTCCGCGACCTTGAAGACCGGCGACCACCGCTTCCACGAGGGGCTCAGCGTGTTCGGGTCGAGCGGCGGCTGACCAACCGGGACGGCGACCTCGGGTGGTGTCGCCGTAGAGGGTGAATTGGGAGACGACGAGGGCAGCGCCGCCGGCATCGGCGAGCGAGAGATTCATGGCTCCTTCGGCATCGGGGAAGATTCGGAGGTCGACGATTTTCTCGGCGAGACGCGCCGCCTCGGCCTCGGTGTCGTCGTGGGTCACACCGACGAGCACACACACTCCCGGGCCAACCTGTCCGACACGCTCTCGAGACTCACCGTCGATCACGTCAACGTGGGCCTCGCGGACCCGCTGAACCAGTGCGCGCACGCGTTGAGCCTCGCAGGTCTCCGAGCCTGACGGGAAGCCCGTTTCCTGAAGATCGTTAGAATTCGACCACTCCGACGGCTTGTTCGGACAAAACTGCGAGACATCGGTCGCATCGACCTCTTGGACACCAGAGGCCGATGACGATGTATGGACAAAACGATGACGAACGACGACTCTCGAGCGGCGTCAGCCGGCGCGGCGGATGCGACCACGGTCGCCGCCTACCTCGCAGGGGATCGCTCGGCGCTCGCGACTATCTGGGATCGCTACGGGGACACGCTCTACGACACGGCCGCGGCGATGACGGGCAACCGAGAGGACGCTGCGGACATGGTCCAGGACGTCTTCGTTTTGGCCGCGGAGAAACTCGGCCAACTGCGCGATCCCACGCGTTTGAAGCCGTGGCTCTTCGCCATCCTGCGCAACGAGGTCTATCGACGTTCGCGTCGACGTTCGAAGTCGGTCGTGACCGACTTCTCCGAGGCGGGCGGTGAAGTCATGCTTCCCCCGACCCCCTCAGAGACCGACGCGGTGGAGGACGCCGCCGAGTTCGACGATCTCGCCGAGTTGCTCCGCGGCGCCGCCCGCGGGCTCGACTCTCGCGATCAGCTCGTGCTCGAGCTGACGATGCGCCAGGACCTGTCTGGCAACGACCTCGCCGATGCTCTCGGTGTGACGCCGCAGCAGAGCTACGGCCTCGTGCATCGGATGCGCGAGCGCACCGAGCGGAGCCTCGGCGCGTATTGCGTGGCACGCCGCGGCCGGAAGGAGTGCGAGGAGCTCGCGTCGATCCTGTCCGACTGGGATGGCGAGTTCTCCGTGC
>Ga0181578_10000269_pt1 | contig 48988 bp, 42 predicted proteins | sample 071ome_21_FD_148659 | JGI IMG/M metagenome (GOLD analysis project Ga0181578, IMG submission 148659) | Coastal salt marsh microbial communities from the Groves Creek Marsh, Skidaway Island, Georgia - 071401CT metaG (spades assembly) | ecosystem: Environmental > Aquatic > Marine > Intertidal zone... | reverse complement strand
GTTTGCCCAGATTTCAGCCCTCAGAAATTATGAAGTTTGTCGTGCCGGTGCTGCTCGCATGGTACCTCGCCAGCCGTCCTTTACCGCCCAAGTTCAAACATCTTTTCTGGTCTGCTGTCATGATCGTTATTCCTGCTGGACTGATTGTTCTGCAGAATGATACGGGCACGGCGATTATGGTGTTCATGTCTGGTGTGTTTGTGGTTTTGCTGGCGGGAATTCGCTGGCGTATCGTATTCGCTGGGCTGTTCGTGGGCTTACTGGGCTCGCCTGCCTGGTATCTGTTCCTGGCCCAAGCGCATCAGAAAAATCGTATTCTGACCTTCCTGGATCCCTATCGCGACCCGACAGGTGCCGGTTACAACATCATCCAGTCTCAGATTGCGATTGGTTCGGGTGGCATTTATGGCAAAGGGTACGGCAACGGTGCGCAGTCTCATCTCGATTTTATACCGGAAAGCCACACAGATTTTATTCTGGCAGTTCTGGCCGAAGAATTCGGTCTGCTCGGCGTGCTGTTTCTGATCGGGCTTTATCTGTTTGTCTTGCTCAGGGGTTTTGCGATAGCTTATGCCGCAAGAGATTTATTTGGCCGTCTGTTGGCAGGCAGTATCACCCTGACGTTTTTCCTTTACGTCTTCATCAACATGGCCATGGTGTCCGGACTGGTGCCCGTCATTGGCTTGCCATTGCCGCTGATCAGCCGAGGGGGCACGTCGATTGTGACTCTGTTCATTGGGTTTGGCCTGCTTATGTCAATTCAGACCCATGATCGCCAGAAATTTCCCTAAATAATTGAAAAATAAGAAAAAAATATCAATTTCGCTCAGTAGGCCCCGCCTTTACCCTGATGTCTCGATTATTCGTTGTAGCTACAGGGGCCAGGGCATTAAAAATTTCATGCAATCGGACGTTAAGTAACTCAAACGATTGATGTTTTTCGGTGACTGATTGTGTGTAAACATTTCCAGAGCGTGTGTTGGCGGCGCTTTATTCCGGGGCTGACGGTGTTATTGACGCTGGCCGCCTGCAGCTCCGCGCCGAGTTCCTCTCCCACATCAAATTCAGGGGGTCGCTATTCGATTGCTCAAGACCGCGCTCCATCCGGGCAGGTAAATCTTGGCACTATCCCTGAAGTCATACCCGCGCCGGTCACCCGAACCCAGGCAGGGAATCGCAGTCCCTATACAGTTCTGGGGAAGACCTATACGGTTCTGCCGACGGAGGAGGGATATAGCGAAACCGGGATTGCCTCCTGGTATGGCGAAAAATTCCATGGCCATAAGACGTCAAACGGGGAAGTTTTTGACATGTATCAGGCCTCGGCGGCTCATAAATCTTTACCCATTCCCAGTTTTCTCCGTGTGACCAACCTTGATAACAATCGCAGTTTAATTGTGCGGGTAAATGATCGCGGTCCTTTTCACGGAGACCGGATCATAGATTTATCCTACGCGGCCGCGCTGAAACTCGGATATGCAGACCGCGGGACGGCACGGGTCCAGCTCGATGCGATTGTTGTCAATAAAGAAGGTCGGGCGGTGACGTATTCAAACAGTCAGCCGGCTTCGGCCGGGCAGGCTGCGAGAGAACAGGTGGGCGGTAGAAGGTATCTTCAGGTCGGCGCATTCTCAGAGATGCATTCCGCGCAACGTGTTTCCGATCAGCTACGCCAGCTCACCCGTCATCCGGTGTTCATTCGGTCCGTCAACAGTGGTTCGGGTAACGTACTGCATCGCGTGAGAGTAGGCCCGTTGCGGGACAACCGAGAAATACGGGAACTGAGCCAGCGCGTGGTTGCTGCTAACTTGGGAAGCCCGTACACTGTGGCCGAGTAGCCAGTTTGCAGCGTGCGCTGACGATTTTCACTGCCGGAAATGCCGGTCTTTCTCGCTCCATGAGTCCAGATATTTTCTATTGGTATTCTTTATGTCCTTGAAGCACTTTCAGTCTTTCATGATTCGCTTATTCTGCAGTGTTGTCCTGTTTGCGTCTCCGCCTGTCGCGATGGCGCAGGTCATCATTCCGCGTGCACCGGATATCGCCGCCACCAGCTATGTGTTGCTGGACGCGCAAACGGGTCAGATTCTGGTAGAAGAAAATGCTGATGAGCCCCTGCCGCCTGCCAGTCTGACCAAAATTATGACTGCCTACATAGCCATCGAAGAGATTATCAATGGCAATCTTGAACTGACTGACCAGGTCCACATCAGTGAAAAAGCCTGGCGTATGGAAGGCTCCAAAATGTTCGTCGACGTGAATTCCCAGGTCAGTGTTGAGGATCTGCTGCGCGGCATTATTATTCAGTCCGGTAATGACGCCAGCGTTGCCATTTCCGAACACATCGCCGGCAGTGAGGAAGCGTTTGCGGATATGATGAATCAGTACAGCGAAGTGCTGGGCATGAAGGACAGTTTTTTTATGAATGCCAGCGGGCTGGACACTGAACTCTACTACAATACGATGTCAGCCAGAGATCTGTCGATTCTTGCCACCGCGACCATTCAGCGGCACGGTCAGTTCTATCCCATGTATGCGGAAAGAGAATTTACCTACAACAACATTCGTCAGAGTAATCGAAATACGCTGCTTTTTCGCGACCGCAATGTGGATGGTATGAAAACAGGCTGGACCGACGCCGCAGGCTATTGTTTGGTAGCCTCTGCCGAACGTGACGGTATGCGGTTGATTTCTGTCGTTATGGGTACGAGCAGTGAAGAGGCCCGGGCGATAGAGACGCAAAAACTGCTTACCTATGGCTTTCGATATTATGAAACGCACAAGCTCTATGATGCTGGACAGGTTCTCGCCTCAGTGCCGGTGTACTCTGGTGCCAGTGATTCTGTTGATCTGGCCATTGAGGAGGAGGTTTACGTCACGATTCCCAGAGGTGCGGCTGAATCTATGACCGCCACAGTTGATGTTGATGAAGTCATTCAAGCACCTATTCAGCAGCGTCAGGCCATGGGAACAGTCAATGTGATGCTCGGTGACGAGCAGGTTTTCAGCGGCGAAGTAGTGGCTGCGCAGGCGGTAGAAGCGGGTGGAATGTTCAAGCAATTTGTAGACTGGGTCAGCTTGATGTTCAGTGACGCAATGGCGGAATAGACAGTGTCCATGGATGATGAGCCGGAGCGAGACTTCACTTCACCTGAAGAAGCGCCGCCGAAAATTGAATTTCCCTGCCTCTATCCGATCAAGGTTATCGGTCACGCCGTAGAGACTTTCCGGGCACAGGTACTGGAGGCCATCGAGCGACACACTGGCGCGATTGATCCCAAGCTGATTCAGCTCAAACCCAGCAAGCACAGTAATTATCTGTCAATTACAGTGACGATTGCTGCGACTGGTGAGCCTCAGCTACAAAGCATCTTCAGCGACCTCAAAGAGATCGAAAGCGTCAAATTGGTGCTGTAGCTTGCATTTGTCCGACTATAAATGGTTTGCCGCACAGCCTGCAGGAAGCAATTCGTCTGCTGCGCTGGTGGTGCGGCGGCTTGGTTTGCAGGATTACGAGCCGATCTTCAAATCGATGCGCTATCTCGCAGAGCATCCGAAGTCAGACCGGTCAGATGAAATATGGCTTCTGAGTCACAAGCCTGTTTACACTCAGGGTCAGGCAGGTAAGCCGGAGCACGTTCTGAACCCGGGCGGTATTCCTGTGGTGCAGGTTGATCGCGGGGGCCAGATTACCTATCACGGTCCCGGCCAGTTGGTCGCTTATCTGCTGATTAATGTCAGGCGCAGAAAAATGGGTGTTCGCAGTCTGGTTGATCTGATCGAGCAGGCGATCATCAAGACTCTATCTGATTATGAAATCGAGGCGGCCACCCGGCCGGGTGCTCCCGGCGTGTATGTAAATGATGCTAAAATTGCGGCTCTGGGTCTGCGGATAAAGAACGGATGGACCTATCATGGTCTTAGTCTTAACGTAAACATGGACTTATCTCCTTTTGGCAACATCAATCCCTGTGGCTTCGAAAAATTACCTATTACTCAGGTTGCCGACCTTGTCACGGGCGAAGAGGAGTTATTGCAGTCGGTGAGTCGTAAGCTTGCTGATGCCCTCTTACAGGGACTGGGATATCACCCGCATTACGGTCTGTCATCGTCAGAAGGCAGCCGGGCCACTCAAGTTGGATGAATCAGATCATGGCAGAGCGTAAAAGACGAAACGTATTGGTGGAAGGCGAGAAACTCAGGGGTGCGGAAAAAGTAAAGCGCATTCCCGTGAAGGTTATCCCTACTGTCGAATTGCCTACCAAGCCGGACTGGATACGGGTCAAGATTCCGGCTTCCCCTAAGATAAGCCACATTAAACAAAAGCTGAGAGAGCATCGTCTGGCTTCGGTGTGCGAAGAAGCGTCTTGCCCGAATCTCGGGGAATGCTTCAGCAATGGCACGGCAACTTTCATGATCATGGGAGATATCTGTACTCGGCGCTGCCCGTTCTGCGATGTGGCGCATGGAAAACCCAGGCCGCTAGACCCGAACGAGCCGACTGAGCTGGCCCGGGCCATTCAGGAAATGGATCTGAGTTATGTTGTGATTACATCAGTAGACAGAGACGACCTGAAAGACAGTGGTGCGCGGCACTTCGCAGACTGCATCACCCAGACCAAATTGCAGAATCCTCATATTAAGGTCGAGGTGCTGGTGCCGGATTTCAGAGGGCGAATGGACATTGCGCTCGATATCCTGCAGTCCACGCCTCCTGATGTGTTTAACCACAATCTTGAGACGGTACCGAGGCTGTACCGTAAGGCCAGGCCGGGTGCTGATTATCAATGGTCGCTGGAACTGCTAAAGGCCTACAAGGAGCGATGTCCGGAAGTGGTGACCAAGTCCGGACTGATGCTGGGCCTGGGTGAGAGCCTGGATGAGGTGAAGGAGGTCCTGCGAGATCTCAAGGCGCACCGGGTAGACATGATTACCCTGGGGCAATACCTGCAGCCCAGCAAGGACCACCTGAAGGTTGAGCGATTTGTGCATCCTTCCGAGTTTGAGGCGCTAAAGAAATTTGCCGAAACTCTCGGATTTGATCAGGTTGCCAGCGGCCCACTTGTGCGATCTTCCTATCATGCTGATAAGCAGGCTCACGGAGAAACGGTCGTGTGACATCGCTGGGCAGCATGAATATTCGTGACTACGAAGCAGACGACAAACCGGCACTTGAAGAGCTCACCCTGAGGGCTTGGGAACCTGTATTTGCCGATCTCGAGCGCAGTATCAAGCCGGAAATTTACGAAGTCTTCGTGCCCGACTGGCAGGCTGAACAGATGCGTTCCTTGAATACTGTCTGCGACAGTGGAGATATCCATACAATCGTTGCCGAGCGGGATGAAAAAATCCTTGGGTTTGCTGCCATGTCTTTCCATCCGGAAGATTTTCTCGGCCAGATATTTATGGTCGGCGTTGATCCAGACTATCAGCGCAGGGGCGTCGGTACTGCACTCATTAATGCCGGCATCGGAATAATCAAACAGCGCGGTTTCGCTCTCGTGATGATTGAAACTGGCGGTGACCCCGGCCACGCCGCTGCCAGAAAGACCTATGAAAAAATGGGCTTTGATCTTTATCCCGTTGCCAGGTATTTGAAGAGGGTCTAGCAAATGTTTGATGCAGGTGGCCAGTCTTACCTCCTTGCTGGGCTCGGGTAGCAAAGCCGCCATGCTCTCCGTCCGACAACTGATTTTCAGTCTGCTGGCAATGCTCACGGCCTCGTGCGTGCTGGCGGTGTTTCTCACAAACCCTGAGTTTATCGGTTCTCAAGCGCTGATTATCCGCGCTGCCATCCTGGACTTCGCCATCTTGCTGGTCCTGACAGCCATTTATCCGCTGGCTCCGGCGTTCGTTAAACGGCCCGTACCCTACGGCTTTGTAGTTTGCCTTCCTGCACTGCTCCCAGCGATTCTGTATTTTAGCTGGCTGTTACCGCAGCGCAGTCCGGGAGAAATTCAGGGAGATCAGCTGAACAGTGCGCTGATCACAGACGCATCCAGTAATGGCCTGGTAGAGGTCGGCTTTGCATATCCGATTTATACGCCTCTTATCACCCTCCGAAATACCGGGTTGTTTACCGAGTATGTCAATGTGTTTCTCAGAGTGACCGATGCAAATGACGGATCTGCTCTATTCCGAGCGGTACGGGCCGAAGTGCCGGGTTCCGGCCTGAGCGTAGAGTCATCGGTGCGCGGGATGCTCAGCAACAACGGGGATTACCGGTTCAATCCGCTGGCATTGCCGCCCGCGAAGACGGTTCAAGGGAGGATGGTGTTCATCATTTCAAGCCTGGATGATGGCACCAGCTTTACCGATGCGCTGTCGAGTGCCTTCAAGGCTGAATTCGAAATCAGAAATCCCGCGACAGGGGCTCTGATTACAAGCTTCCCTCTGGATCGGCTCTAGGGGTGCAGCGAGGTGAAATTGTCCGGATCAGAGTGTCCGGCGCTTCGCATTCCAGTCCAGAGCAGTGCTAACGAGATAATGAGGTAGGCGGAGTACAGTAGCTGGTATCCGGCGGTCGGCTGGAGTAACGACAGAAGCAGGGCAGCACCGCCAAGTCTCAGTAATTCATGCAGGGTACTGGAGGTTCTTCCTTCTAACCAGAAGCCGTGCGCGCACAGCGAATAGGTCAGAAATGCGACCATCCATACGGTTTTCTGATAGTCCCATTCCGGCGCATTGATCAGGGAATACAAAGCAAGGCCGGTGGTGACCAGGAATTGCGCGAAAATATAGATTCTTCCGAAGTGATTGATCTGCGGGTCGAATTTTTCAGTCTTGGCCGGGGGTATTCGTTTGCTCTGGCAGTTGCTGGTATGACCCGGTGCCCGCCATCCGGGGCGACGAAACGGCAGCGAGAGTTTGTTCAGCAGGCCGGGGGTATACCAGCAATCCAGCATGAGTCGCCAGTAAACATGGATATTCGCCCACAGTGGATTCCAGCTTTTGAGTGGCTTGCTTAGGCCAAAAATGACGGGTTCTTCCGGTAATTCGTCTTGAAAAGTGCCGAACAGGCGGTCCCAGACAATAAAGACGCCCCCATAGTTACGATCGATATACTGTTCGTTCCGACCATGGTGTACGCGGTGATTCGAAGGAGTGACCAGGAGCCATTCCAGTGGCCCTAACTTCTGGATATGTTCGGTATGCACCCAGAACTGATAAATCAGATTGAGACTGACAACGGAGAACAGGACTTCCCCGGGATAGCCAGCGGCGAAGAACGGGAGATAGAAAATGAAGCTGTAAAAGTCCGTGCTAGTTTGACGGAGGGCCGTGCCCAGGTTGAAATCTTCGCTTTGGTGATGCGCGACATGGGCGCCCCAGAACAGTGCGAGTTCATGCCCCCATCGGTGCTTCCAGTAGTACGCCAGATCATAAAGCACAAAACAGGATAGCCAGGTCCACAGGCTCTGTTCTGAAAGCTGCGACAGCCCGAAAGTGGTCGCGACAAACTCATACAGGCCAGCCGAAGTCCCAACGATTACCAGTGCTTGCAACCTGCTGAGAGTCCCCATTGACAGGCTGTTGATCGTGTCATTAAGACGATAGGTATTTCGAGCGCACCATAGGCCATAGCTAAATTCCACCAGAATCAGCAGCAGGAATACCGGGATAGCATACAGAATAAGATCCATGAGTCGCTAAAACCTGCTCACCGATTCCGGTCCGCTGTAAGCCTGAGCGCCGAGACCCCGATACTCTGCGATGGCCAAACCCGCAGCAACGCTGGTGAAAGGGTCATGTTCAATCACTTTGTCTGGAAATGACTTGTCCAGTAAACGCTTGACGGCAGGAATCAGTGAGGAACCCCCGGTACGAAGGACCAGCTGTATCTGCTCAGCTTTGATGTTGGCGCGCTGTAAGATCGTCACGATTGCTGCTTGTAACTCTGTCAGGACAGGTAGGATGATGTCTTCAAAATGCTCACGGGATACCGTAAGGTCTATATCAATCTCGGGGATGTCCAGCCTGGCCGTATCATGACTGGACAGTTCAGCCTTCAGATCTTTAAGCGCCTGAAAAACCAGGTAGCTGTAATTGTTTTTTATCAGATCGTAAAGACGCCTGAACTTAACGGACGCTTCGTCTTCTTCTTCGATACGCTGCATCAGCGGCGTGGTGAAGCGATTCTGATTGAGCATGTAGGACACCGCCCAATTCAGCAGCAGCTCCTCATAGTCTTCGAAAGGGAAGAGCGTTTCAATTTCCCGGTCTGAGCCTGCCCGCCGCCAGCGTTCGCCCTTGCCCAGGAGAGGAAAGAGCAGTTTTTTAAACATCAGCTGGTCAATATGGTCGCCGCCTAATCCAATCCCGTGGGTGCCAATGACTTTGAAGCCTTCTTCGAAACGCTTGAGCAAACAAAGATCCAGCGTGCCACCGCCGAAGTCGACGGCAAGAATGGTTTGCTGACTGGCAGCCGGGTATTGATGCAGATAGCTCAAGGCTGCTGCGACGGGTTCCGGATACAGGCTCTGACGACTGAAGCCGGCATATCCGTAAGCTTCTTTGAGCAGGGTAAGGGCCAGCTGATTCCGCCCTTGCTCGGTCCCTTCGAAATTGACCGGATGGCCGATACAGGCGTGGTCAGCTGCCTTCGGAACTGACTCGAATGTCAGGATCAGCCGTTCAACATGCTGCTGAACACGAACCAACAGCGGCGTGATCAGTGCAACGAGGCGGAATGGTCGGTCAAACACCATCAGGCGCGGCGCATTCCGGTTTCCCAAAAGTCGTTTTATACCGCGGAACAATCGACCCTGTAGCCCTCCGTCAACGAATGATTGGCCATAGATCAGTTCGGTCTGCGCCTCTTCCGGCAGCCCTTTGTCGCCGATTTGTCCGGTGGTGGAGCGGCCTTCACCAAGTACCTCGGCACTGAGTTCAACAGTTCTTCCCATGTTGCTGTCAACATAGCGATTAATGGCTGCCTGTCCTGTAGTGATTTTCAGCTCTCTGTCGATGTAAGTCGCGGAGGGCATCACCACAGCAGTCTCTTCGAGTGGGATCAGGTGTATCTGTTCGCCGTCATAGACAGCGGCGGCACTGTTACTGGTGCCGAAGTCGACACCAATGCCGATTCGCGGTGAAGATTCTGTTGAATCAGAGGAGTTCAATGTCTTGCTTAGAGTCTTGGTACCGCCCGGGCCCGGAGTGTCAGCAGACCGAAGCGCAGTGGCAGAAAGTCAATACAGAAAGTTAATGTCCAGTTAACCCGTCTGGACCGGCGTATGATAACTCAGAATAGAGCTGCAGAGAAAAGTAAGCTGAGCGTCAAACTCTTTGCATGGGTTATTGAATATGTTGATGTTTTTCGGCAGTTGACCTATCCTGCGAGCGCTCATTCAGGCGGAAATTACCGTGTTCAATTCATACTTTCATTTACATCGACTTCTACTGCTGCGCCGATTGGTGGGATTGCTCGGTTGGGTCGTTATTCTGGCTTTCAGTGCCTCTGCGCAGGCCGGCACGATTGTCAGGGTGAGTACCTCTGTGGGCGATTACTCGATAGAGCTTCTCGATGAGTCGGCACCGGCTACGGTTCAGAACTTTCTGAATTACGTCAGACGCGGAGACTACAATGCCACCTACCTGCATCGGGTGCCCGATGACTTTGTCGTACAGGGCGGGGCCTACAGATTTCAGCCTTATGTGGGACCTGTCGATGTTCCGACAGATCCTCCGGTGATTAACGAATTCGGTGCCTCTAATATCAGAGGCACCGTAGCCATGGCCAAGATAGATGGCGATCCCGACAGTGCAACCAATCAATGGTTTGTAAATCTCAGTGACAATACCTCACTTGATACATCAAACGGTGGTTTCACCGTGTTTGGCAGCGTTCTTGGTAACGGTATGGCGGTACTCGACACAATTAACGGTCTGCCCAAAATCAGCCTCGGCTTCAAGGCCCAGGATGCGCCCTTTATAACCGGGGTTTATAATGACCCTCGTGATCTGGTTTATATGAACGTATCGGTTGTCGAGCGTTACAGCGAGGCGGCCCACGTCTTTGAGTCAAATTCAGGCCTGTTGATTACATCCGTTAACGTTAATAATGACGAAGATATCGTAAGCCTGTACCTGCGCCAGATTCCGTCCAGCAGTGGGTTGCAGTTACAAGTCGACCCGGGCTCTGTCATCGCCCGCACCAGTTTCACTGGCATAGCCACATATTCCGCTTCAGACAATCGACTGCGGATACCCTCGCTTGAAGTCAATCAGAATGGCCAGGTTATGGTTCTGAGCAATGTGCTGTTCGAGCTAACCGACCCGGACGCACTGATATTCACGCTGGTCACCTACGATCAATAAGTCTTCATTTACGCGCTCCTGGCTTTGATTTACTCTTCATATCGGGATCCGCGTCGGGCTCAAAGACAATTGGGCGACTAGCGGGAAACACAAAATACAAATAAAAGAGAATTGGCGTCATGGCGGCTCCACGAGGTGAATTCACGTCCCGTTTCGGATTTTTGATGGCTGCATCCGGCTCGGCGGTTGGTCTGGGTAACATCTGGGGGTTCCCGACGAACGCAGCCTCTAATGGTGGAGCAGCTTTTTTATTTACGTATCTTATTCTGGCGTTTGCTCTGGCCTATCCGGCGCTCATGGCCGAGCTGATCATCGGGCGCTATGCCAGAGCCAATGCAGTCACGGCACTGCGCACGATATCCTCCGGCAATAAGACACGGCTTGCTGCCTTGCTGGTGGGATTCACCGGTATTGTCACGGTCAGTTTTATCCTGAGTTTTTACGGCATCGTCAGCGGCTGGATGATCGCGTTTTTCTTCGATCCGATTGCCCGTCTGTTGGGCGCTTCGCAACTGTCAGCCTGGCTGACCGCTGATGCGGTCATGCGGAACAGCCTGTTCGTGGTGTTATTCATGTTGCTGACCATTTACATCATCAGCGCGGGCGTCAAGGAAGGCATTGAGAAATGGGCTTCGCGTCTGATGCCGTCTCTGATCGTGATTCTTCTGTTGCTCATTGTGTATGTCCTGACGTTGCCGGGCGCTATGGATGGACTTCGTGCCTATCTCATCCCGGATTTTTCACTGATAGCAGATCCTTCGCTGCTTGTTGATGCGATGGGTCAGGCCTTTTTTTCCTTGTCCTTGGGGGTGGGTACGATGTTGATTTATGGTTCCTACATCAGCAGCAAGGAAAACCTGCCCACCATCGGCAGTCTGGTCGCGCTGCTTGATGTCGGCATCGCAGTGTTGGCAGGAATGCTGATTCTGCCGGCAATGTATGTCGCGCTTGCCAATGGTGTGGAAATATATGATGACGCGGGCGGCTTGATCGCCGGACCAGGACTGATTGTTTCAGTGTTGCCCTCGTTGTTCACTACGATGGGTGCCATCGGGGTATTTGTCGCCATTGCCTTTTTCGCGCTGATGACGATTGCCTCCTTGACGTCATCTATCTCTATGCTGGAGGTGCCGGTCGCCTACGCAGTTGAGCATCATGGGCTTGAACGTCGTCGGGCGGCCATCCTCATAGGATCCATCATTACCGTCATCTCGTTAATCATTGTCTTTAACTTCGATCCGCTTTTCGATCTAGTGGTGACAGTGACAACTGAGGTGAGTCAGCCGCTTCTGGGATTCGCCTTTTGTATTTTTGCTGCCTGGATCTGGCAGCGCAGCGAAGTTCTGGAGGAAATTAAACAGGGCTGCCCTGAAGTCGAATCAGGAATTTTCTGGAAGATCTGGCCTTTCTACGTCAAATTTATCTGCCCGGTCGCGATACTGGTAGTGTACTTTCAGTAATCAGATCAGGCGGCCTAAAATTGCTGGACATCGCTGATGCACCCGGCCTTGCGCGCTGTCCCCGATGTCGTAGTCAGAAGCGGTCAATGACCTGAATGAAGCGCTCTATCTCACTGCTGGTGTTGTAATAGTGCAAAGAGGCCCTGATAACGTCACCTTGCGTCTCTCGGTCAAGATCCAGTCTTGCATTGTTTTTTTTACTGGTCGATGTATTGATGCCCTGTTGATGCAGATGGCTCTGAAGCGCCGCAGCTGCCGTGCCGGTTTTGCTAAAAGTCACAATCCCTGATCGGGGCTCATTCAATTCATGCACCTGAACCCCCTGAAGACTCTGAAGCCCGGTCACCAGATTCTCAGCCAGACTCTGGATACGGGCCGCAATATGTGTCATGCCCAGTGCATTGGCATACTCAGCGGCCCGACCCAATCCAATCTGGCCGGCGAGATTGCGTTCAAAGCTTTCGAACCGGCTGGCGCTCTGCTTTACCGTAAAGCTTTCTGCAGCGTCCCAGGAGGCAGACTGTAAATCTAATACGGGTGGAGTGAAGCTTGCCGTGCTCTGATTGCGCGCGAATAAAAACCCGGTCCCTCTTGGACCTCTCAAGTATTTCCGTCCGGTGCCGCAAAGAAAATCACATTTGATCTCCTGCAAATCTAGAGGCAACTGGCCAACGGACTGACACGCGTCTACTAAGAGGCAAATGCCTTCTGACCGGGCGATTTCAGCGATTGCCTTGATGTCTTGGATATCTCCCCGCTGGCTGGCAATGTGGGTGACTACGATAGCCCGTGTTTTTGTGCTTAACTGGTTTTCGAGCTCTTCAGCCTTGATGAGACCGTCAGCGCCAAGGGCAAGCGTCTGGAGCCTGATGCCCCGATGGCGGGCCAGTGCAAGTAAGCTGAGGTAGTTTCCAACATACTCGTTGCCAGCGGTGATGATTTCGTCTCCCGCTTTGAGGTCCAGTGACAGCAGTGCGGATTGCCATGCCCGCGTTGCGCTCTCCATAAACGCAATTTCTGAACTTTCGCAATTAAGCAGTTGTGCCAGCTGGGTGTAGAAATTGGCGACTTCTTTTTCAGCCTGTGAGGCCGCTTCGTATCCGCCGATCCGCTGCTCAAGCTGAAGATGTCTGATCACCGAATCGATGACAGGATGCGGGCTCAGGGCGCATCCGGCATTGTTGAAATGGAGGATGTTGTCGCATCCGGGTGTCTCAGCCCGAACGGTTTCTAGGTCAATCATAGGAGCGACGATTCGGCATATCTGGATTGATTTAGGCTTTGAGTCAGCATACCAAATAGGTATGCTGATATTCTATTGATCCTGATATTGAGTAAACCAAGGCACCTTAGTTATGTGTCATTTCGATACCAAAGATGAGGTTTCTGCTCTCGACGCTGAGGCAACTGGCCGGTTTGACCAGAGGCGAAAAGCGATGCAGTTGATGGGCCTCTCTTCCCTCATGGCCGCGTTTCCTCTGCTGGGAGCGGAGACGGACAGCTCTTCTTCTCAGCGTACTGGCATCAGGGCGCTGCTTTTTGATGTCTTCGGTACCGTTGTCGACTGGCGCTCTTCCATCATCAGAGAGGGCAGACTGCTCGCACAGCAAAAAAACCTGCAGGTCGATTGGGGCGCATTTGTGGACAGCTGGCGGGCAGGCTACGGACCCGCCATGAACAAAGTTCGCTCGGGAGAGCTTCCCTGGACCGATATTGATGATCTTCACCGAATGATTTTGGATGATTTGGTCATTGAGTTCGGCCTCGATGGCCTTTCTGAAGCTGAAATTGATCACCTCAACCGTGCCTGGCACCGATTGTCTCCCTGGCCGGATACGGTAGGAGGTCTGAATCGACTGAAGAGTCAATTTATCATTGCGACTTTATCGAACGGCAACGTGTCCTTGTTGACTAACATGGCAAAGCACGCAGGTTTGCCCTGGGACGCGGTGTTTTCCGCCGAGCTGGCGCAGCATTACAAGCCGGACCAGAGAGCGTATCTGAAAGCTGTGGATCTGCTGAATTTACAGCCCGCTCAGGTCTTGATGGTCGCTGCACACCCCGGAGATTTGCGTGCGGCAGCACAAGCAGGCTTAAAAACGGCCTATGTCTACCGGCCTCTCGAATGGGGGGAAGAGCGGATCAGAGAGCGGAATGCAGCGGGCGAGTTTGATTTTGATGCGGACAGCTTTCTCGACCTTGCCCGTCAGCTGGGGGCATAGCGTTTGGTGCGGGGCCGGTCGCCTGAAGCGCTCAATCCCTCACTAATCCCGCCCGTAAGCCCGCTGACGAATTCACGGCAAGCATTGATCGGTTGGGCTGCGACTTGTCGAGAAAGCAGCTAGAATACCCGAAAAGCGCCTGTGGGGTACCGGTACTGAGTTCCGGCTTTGGTATTTACCGTTGGCAGCGCATTGCCAGCTAAACTCTGTTACCCCGGCGCCCTATAAGGCTGTTTTAAGGACTGAGGTCTTTTTATCCTATGAGAATCCAATTTTTATCTCTGACGGCACCGACCATACTCACGGTCGGTCTGGTCGCGTGCTCGGAGCCGCAAACACCCGACGTCAATAATCCTGTATCGGTTCAACCCAGCGAGTCTGCTATGTCCGAAAACACCGATGTTTCTGCCGTGCCGGCAAATCCCTTTTTCGAGGCGAGTCCGCTAATTCTGAATTATCCCCAATTTGACCTGATTCAGACCGATCATTACTTGCCGGCGTTCGAGCGCGGTATGGCTGAACAATTAGCCGAAGTTGAGGCTATCGCCAGTCAGGGTGAGGGCCCTGATTTTGAAAACACGATTATTGCGCTAGAACTGTCCGGTCAGTTGCTCGACCGGGTGTCCCGGGTATTTTTCAGCATGAGCAGCGCGCATACCAATGACGAGATCCGGTCGCTGCAGCAACAGCTCGCGCCCCAGTTGGCGTCTCACAGTGACGCCATTTTGTTGAATCGTGCCCTGTTCGCCAGAATACAAACCTTGTTTGATCAGCGACAGGAGCTGGCTCTCGAACCTGAGGCGCTGCGCCTGTTGGAGCAGTACCATCTTGACTTTGTCAGGGCCGGAGCTGCTCTGACTGAGTCGGAGCAGGACAGAATGCGGGAGATCAACGCCGAGATGGCGACCCTGCAGACGCAGTTCAGCCAGAATGTCCTGAGTGAAGTCAATGATCTGGCAATCGTTGTCGATTCTGAAGAAGAAATGACGGGGTTGGATGAAGCATTGAAGCAGGCAGCCAGTGAGGAAGCTGCTGAACGCGATCTTCCGGGAAAGTACGTGATCCCGCTGCTGAATACCAGTGGTCAGCCGGCCCTTGCCAGCCTGCAGAACAGGGCTATCCGGCAACGGATTTATGAAACGTCTTTGTCCCGTGGCAGCCGGGGAGGGGATTTTGACAACCGGGAGGTTCTCTCAAAAGTTCTGAGCCTCAGAGCAGAGCGCTCGGCATTGCTGGGGTTCGAAAATCACGCTGAGTTTATCCTAGCCAATCAAACCGCTCAGACCGTGGAGGCAGTTAACCAGAGGCTGGCTGAGCTTGCAGCGCCTGCTGTGGTCAATGTAAGACGCGAGGCGAATGATCTTCAGGCTTTAATTGAGTCGGAGGGGAATGACTTTCAGCTTGCCGCGTGGGACTGGGATTTCTACACGGAAAAATTGCGGGCGGAGCGATTTAATTTCGACGCCAATCAGCTGCGGCCGTATTTTGAGCTGGACAATGTCCTTACTCGTGGCGTCTTCTACGCGGCAGAACGGCTGTTCGGGATTCGCTTCGAAGAGCGTGACGAACTGCCTGTTTACCAGGAGGATGTCAGAGTCTTTGAGGTGATTGACGTCAACGGCTCAACGCTGGGGATGTTCATCGCAGATTTCTATGCAAGGCCCAGCAAACGTGGTGGGGCCTGGATGAATTCCTACGTTTCGCAAAGTACGCTGATGGGAACTTCACCGGTTGTGGCAAATCATCTTAACATTACGAAGCCACCCGCCGGTGAACCAACTCTGCTTACCTTCGATGAAGTAACCACCATGTTTCACGAATTTGGACATGCTCTGCATGGTCTGTTTTCACAAGTAGAGTATCCCTATTTCTCCGGAACAAGTGTTCCTCGTGACTTTGTCGAATATCCGAGCCAGGTCAATGAAATGTGGGCTACCTGGCCGGAGGTGCTTGAGAATTACGCTGTGCACTATGAAACAGGTGAAGCTATGCCGCGTGAGTTGCTGGACAAGGTGTTATCGACTCAAACCTTTAACCAGGGCTTTGCTACGACTGAGTATCTGGCAGCCTCTATCGTGGATCAGGCTCTGCATCAACTCACTGTCGATGACGTGCCGTCGGCCGAACGGATTATGGATTTTGAGGCGCAGGCTCTGGAGGCTGCCGGTATTCAGGTTGATGAAGTCCCTCCTCGCTATCGCGCGACCTATTTCTCACATATTATCGGGGGCTACTCGGCGGGCTATTATTCCTATATCTGGAGCGAGGTGCTGGACGCAGACACCGTGGAGTGGTTTCACGAAAATGGCGGACTACGACGCGAAAATGGTGACCATTTCAGACAGTCGTTGCTCTCGCAAGGGGGCAGCAGTGACGCCATGGGTCTGTATCGAGACTTCAGAGGACGGGATGCGCAGATCCTGCCGCTGCTCGAACGTCGAGGCCTCAATTAGATAAGGCTTGGTGTTCGGCCGCGGTACTAACCCGGCTGCCGCTGAGGCGGATCAGCAACATACTCAGTTCATCCCAGGGGTTGGCCGGGCTCATGCCCTTGCAGGCCTGATCCACCAGACGGGCCTGCTCCAGCAGTTCCCAGATGAGAGCGCTAGACAGTCTTGAGATCGCTGTTCTGACTGCCTGCTTGCGGTTGAAGAATATGCGGGCGGTTTGCATGATTGCTGTAAGAGGCTGACCGTTTTCCCGTTTCTCTACCATTGGTTGTAATGTTCTCAGCTCCCGCGTCACTGCCCCGAGGATAACAAGGGGATAAACATCTTCAGCCTGCAAACCATTCAGAATTTTTTGTGTGCGTGCCAGATCTCCCGTTAAGGCTGCGTCCACCAGCTGATAGGCATTGTAGCGAGAATGATCTGCTACGACCTGCATGACGGTTTGCGCGTCAAGTTTGATCGTGGTATCAGGTCCGGCCAGCAGTTTGAATTTTTCGATTTCCTGCACGGCTGCGAGCAGGTTTCCCTCGATACGATCAATCAATATCTGGAGGGCGTCCGGTTCCGGATGGATATTCGCCTGCAGCATTCTTGACTCCAGCCAGCGAGGCAGATTCTCACGATCTATTGGCCATATCTGAACCACTACTGACCTCGATTCGATTGATTTGAACCATTTCGTCTGCATGACACTGGACTCAAGTTTCGGGCTGCTGATTAAAATGACCAGATCACTATTGTCGGTCTCGAGAAAATCTGCCAGCGCAAGCTTGCCCTCATCTTCAAGTTTGGGTTGCTGCAGGCGGAGCTCGATGATTTTTCGTTCAGCAAAAAGAGAGAGGTTGCCGGTCGACTGTCTGAACCGCTCCCAGTTGAAATTCCGTTCAATGGTGTGGATTTCCCTGTCGACAAAACCGGCGTCGCGGTGATACCGTCGAACCTGGTCGGCGGCTTCCTGTAGCAGTAACGGTTCGTCGCCGCTCAACCAGTAAACTGGATGTGCGTTGGCCTTCAGTGTTCTGGCCAGTTGCTCAGTCTTGATCTTCATTCGGCGGCTGATTCTAATCGACGCATCAGTTGATTTACCAGTTCTTGCCGTAGCTCATTGGCAATTATCTGGGCCTCTTCCTGATTGCCGGCAATATTCTCAATATCCTGAAAGTAAGTTCTGATAACGGTGAGCGTCTCGTCGGGGATTGTCGGTGTTCCGCTCACTGTCAGTGCAATGTTGACGCTGATTCTCAGTTCAACCTGTGAGGCACGAGCTCTCGGATTGATCGATACCGGTCGGGTTGAAACCTGTTCATTGCTTACCTTCAGGGTCGGGGCAGTTTTAAGTTGCTCAGACGACAGGGAGACGCCTGCGGCTCGCAGGCTGCGCTGAAGAAGGGCAGACAATTCACTCTGCGGTTGTGCCAGCTCAAGGTTGAGATTGTCAAAGCCCGATACAATCGCGTCATTACCACGCAGGGTGAATCCGCAGGCCTGTAAGGAAAATGCGAGGACCAAGAGGAGTAATCTCAGAGCTGTATTGCGCATCGCTAGCCTATAACGATATTAACGAGTTTGCCTGGAACAACGATAACTTTTCGGACCGACCCTTCGCTGACAAAGCGCTGTATGATCTCATCCTCAAGAGCCAGCTTTTCGAGTTCGTCCCTGGTGATGTCCCGGGAGACTTCAATTTTGCTGCGCAGTTTGCCGTTTACCTGCAGCACGATCAGCATGCTGTCCTGAACAAGGGCGCTTTCCGCCACTTCGGGCCACCGGGCGTCCATAACCGCGCCTTCGTGGCCGAGCCGCTGCCAGGCGACGTGGCAAAAGTGGGGGACAATCGGAGCGAGCATCAGAACGCTGAATTCCAGAGCTTCCTGCACAACGATCTGATCTGTCTCATCCCGGTGATTTTCGGTAAATTTTGAAACCGCATTCAGTAATTCCATCGTGGCGGCAATCGCAGTGTTGAAGGTGTGCCGTCGTTGATAATCGTCAGTGACTTTGGCCAGTGTCTGATGGCTTTTCAGTCGTAACTTCTTCTGCTCGGCGGACAGCGTCAGGCCGTTCATCTCTGGCAGGGCCAGTGCCTCGTGCTCCGCAAGCTGCTTCCAGAAGCGTTTCAGGAAACGATAACTGCCTTCCACGCCGCTGTCAGACCAGTCGAGGGACTGATCCGGGGCTGATGCGAACATCGTGAACATCCTCACCGTGTCTGCGCCGTAGCGATCTATCAGGGACATCGGATCAACGGTGTTACCTTTCGATTTCGACATCTTGGCACCGTCTTTTAGGACCATGCCCTGCGTCAGCAAACGGGCAAAGGGTTCATCGCTGGTGACCAGGCCTTCGTCCCGCAGTAACTTATGGTAGAAGCGGGCGTACAGCAGATGAAGAATGGCGTGCTCGATACCTCCGATATACTGATCCACCGGAAGCCAGTAGTTGGCTCTGGCATCAAGCATGGACTTATTCTGATCTTTGCAGGCAAAACGCGCAAAATACCAGGATGATTCCATGAAGGTGTCAAAAGTGTCTGTCTCCCGTCTGGCTGCAGCGCCGCAGGAGGGGCACTCTGTCTCGTAGAACTCAGCCATTTTGCCGAGCGGTGAGCCGGATTCATCGATTTCAATGTCTTCGGGTAACAAAACGGGCAGCTCGGACTCGGGAACCGGCACTGCGCCGCAGGCGTCACAGTTGATCATTGGAATCGGTGCTCCCCAATACCGCTGGCGGGAAACCCCCCAGTCACGCAAACGGAAGTTGACGGTTTTCTCGCCGCGTCCTCGCTCTGCCAGATAGGCCGCGATCGCGTCGAATGCTTCGGTGAAGGTCAGGCCATTGAACTGATCGGAATTGATCAGCCTGCCTTTTTCAACAAAAGCTTCCCGGCTCAGGTCGCAGATCAGCTCATTGGATATCGGCTCTACGACCTGCTTGATCTCAAGGCCATATTTTGTGGCAAAGTCCCAGTCCCGCTGGTCATGTCCGGGCACAGCCATCACTGCGCCAGAGCCGTAACTCATGAGGACAAAATTGGCGGTATAGATAGGTACGCTGTCACCGCTGATCGGGTGGATGGCCTTCAGTCCGGTATCCATCCCGAGTTTTTCCATGGTTGCCATTTCCGCTTCTGCAACTTTGATCTGATTTTGTTCTGCGATGAATTGAGCCAGCTCGCTATTTGTCTCGGCAGCTTTTCTGGCGACAGGATGCTGGGGAGCCACTGCAACATAGGTGACGCCCATCAGAGTGTCAGGACGGGTGGTGTAGACTGAGAGACACCTGAGTGATTCGTCTGTTTCGTCAGCCACCTCGAAATCCAGGTTCACACCCTCAGATCTGCCGATCCAGTTGCTTTGCATGATCTTGACTTTTTCTGGCCAGCCATCCAGCTTGTCCAGATCGTCCAGTAGCTCCTGCGCCATGGCGGTGATTTTCACAAACCATTGAGGAATATTGCGTCGCTCGACCAGCGCACCCGAGCGCCAGCCTCTCCCGTCAACGACCTGTTCATTGGCAAGCACTGTCTGGTCGACCGGATCCCAGTTAACCTCGGCTTCCTTTTTATACACCAGCCCTTTAGCGAACAAGCGGGTAAAAAACCACTGCTCCCATTTGTAATAATCACGGTGGCAGGTGGCTAATTCTCTTCCCCAGTCATAGGCATAACCTAATTTCTGGAGTTGGTCTCGCATGTAATCTATGTTGCTGTAAGTCCAGCTGGCAGGGGGGACCTTGTTCTGCATGGCCGCATTCTCTGCCGGCAGTCCGAACGCGTCCCAGCCCATCGGTTGCAGGACGTTTTTGCCCAGCATACGCTGAAAGCGGGAGATGGCATCTCCGATCGTATAGTTGCGCACGTGCCCCATGTGCAGATGGCCGCTGGGATAGGGGAACATGGACAGGCAGTAGAATTTCTCTTTGTCAGGGTCTTCCGTGGCTTTGAAGGAGCTGTGGGCGTCCCAGTAGGCTTGAGCCTCAGTTTCCACCTGCTGTGGATTGTAGGCAAACATGTCGTCGTTGGTCATGGATCAAACTTCTGTGTTCATGGGCGGCTCTGGCGCCTTGTTTCGGTGTGCGCAAGCATACCGCAGGGCTCGGGCGGCAGGTAGTCTTGGCGCTAAATTTCTGGTTAAACTGGCGCTGCCCTTCAAGCCGGTGACTGGGAGCCTGAGTCCGAATCTAGCAGGGTGTTGGTGTTAACTTTGAGTAGTTTAATCTGACGACTGTCAGCATTGAGCACCGTTACCTGTAGAGTGCCCAATATCACGGATTCGCTGCGTTCAGGGATGCGACCGAACTGTTGCAAGATCAGGCCGCCAAGCGTTGTGAATTCCTGATCACTGAACTCAGTACCAAAGTAGTCATTGAATTCATCGAGCGGAGTCAGTGCCTTCACGATGTAATTGGTCTCGTCAAACTTTTTGATGTAGCTGTCGTCATCCACATCGAATTCATCCTCGATCTCACCGACGATCTGCTCAAGGACATCTTCAATCGTCACCGCGCCGCAAACACTGCCATATTCATCAATCACGATGGCCATGTGTTGTCGCGTTTCACGGAACTCTTTAAGCAGCACGTTCAGTCTCTTACTTTCCGGGACAAAAGTTGCGGGGCGGACGAGGTCCTTGATGTCGAAACGGTCCTGACTGTCAGTCAGTAACAGAGGAAGTAAATCCTTCGCGAGCAGAATGCCCATCACGTTGTCGACGTTTTCCCCGACTACTGGGAAGCGTGAATGCGAGGCTTTGGTGACCAGTTCGACAATATTACTCAGAGTAAGATCGGCCGGTACGGTCACAACCTGCGATCGGGGAATCATGATGTCACGCACCTGCATGCTGGAAACCTGCAGTGCGCCTTCGATGATGCCGAGTGCATCAGCGTCCAGAACCTGATCTTGCTCTGCGTTGCGCAGTAACTCGAGGAGACTCTTTTTGTCAGTGGGTTCGTCAGAAAAAACTTGCGCGATTTTATCGATCCAGGACCGGGGTCTCGGATCGATGCTAGATTGGTCGTCTGTCATGAAGGGTCGGCTACCAGCCTCCTTAGGATGGCGTCAGCAATTACACTAACAAATACGGATTACTAATTCCAAGCTTTTTCAAGCATTCAATTTCGAGCGCCTCCATGGTGGCGCTCTCGCTTTCGGTCATATGGTCGTAGCCAATGAGATGATAGAACCCGTGGACAAGCATATGGGTCCAGTGATCTTCCATGGTTTTCAATTGTTCTCGTGCCTCTGCTTCAATAACGACCGGGCAGATCACGATGTCTCCAAGGGGTTCCGAGGTGAGGTTTGCCCTGAGAGATTCAGGCAAGTCAGCACGGAAGGAAAGCACATTGGTCGAGGCGTTTTTCTCCCGATATCTGAGATTCAGAGTCCGGGACTCCTCAGCGTCGACAAAGCGCAGGCTGACGGTGACATCATGATCAAGGGCGGCCGCCTGACAGGCTGTCGCCAGAACACGAAGGCAGAAGTCAAAATCGGGAGTCCAATGATCCGGGCAGGCATTATCGAGCTCAATGGTCGCTGTCATGTTTGCCGCTGTTTTTCGGGTTTGAAATGGGTGTGACTGATTTGTCGTCGAAAGCGTCATAGGCTTCAACAATTCGCTGAACGAGTCGGTGTCTGACAACGTCCTGAGAGCTGAAGTGGGCGAATCCGATCCCGTCGACGTTTTTCAATACCTGGCTGACGTGGACCAGTCCGGAGCGTTCGCCTTTCGGTAAGTCAATTTGGGTGACATCCCCGGTGATGACTGCTGTTGAGCCAAACCCGATGCGGGTCAGGAACATCTTCATCTGAGCGGTTGTGGTGTTCTGGCTCTCGTCGAGAATGATAAAAGAATTATTCAGCGTTCTGCCTCGCATGTAGGCCAGAGGTGCGACTTCAATCACGTTTTTTTCAATAAGACGCCCGACCCGTTCAAATCCCAGCATCTCGTACAGGGCATCATAGAGCGGTCTCAGGTACGGATCTATTTTTTGCGACAGGTCACCGGGCAGAAAGCCTAATTTTTCTCCCGCTTCTACGGCTGGCCGGACCAGCAGAATGCGGTTGATTCTTTCTTTAGTGAGTGCCTCAACTGCGCAGGCAACCGCGAGATAGGTCTTGCCAGTGCCGGCGGGCCCGATACCAAAATTGATGTCGTGCCGCCAGATGTTCCTAACGTAATCCCGTTGATGTTTGCTGCGGGGTTTGATGCTGCCTTTGGGAGTGCTGATCAGTGCAGAGGGCTCTGCGGCGCGATCGCTTTCAGTTTCTGCGGATTCGTTATTCAGGAATTCTTGCATGGCTAAGTGAATCTGGTTCGGGCTCAGGAGTTTTTCATTTTCGGTCGCTCGATAGAGCATTTCAAGCAGTTCGCAGCCACTGGCAACTGCCTGTTCATCCCCATTAAGCTGAAATATATTGCCTCGCTGACGGATCTTTAACTGCAACCCCAGTTCAATCTGCTGGATATGCTCGTTAAGCCTTCCGCACAGGTTGGAAAGGCGTTGGGCGCTGTCAGGGAGCAGGGTGAGGTTAATGAAATGACTGGCCATGATAGTAAGACAAAGAGGAGGCAGATTCTGCCTTGCCGGCTTTATGGTTGCTGCGTTCGCGTGCTCAGACGGGGTTTCCTAACAAAGAGTTCGGGAGTGCATCAGTAATCTCTATCCTGGCAAATTGGCCAATCAAGGAATGGTCATCGCAACGGAAGTTAACTACCCGGTTATTTTCTGTTCGACCCTGCAGCGCGCCCGGGTCTTTCTTGGAGATGCCGGTAATCAGTACTGACTCTACCCCGCCTACCATCGCCTCACTGATCGCGCTGGCTTGGGAGACGATTTGCGACTGCAGAGTAGCCAGGCGATGTTTTTTCTCCTGCTCACTGGTGGGATCCGGAAGTTCAGCGGCGGGTGTGCCCGGACGGGCGCTGTAAATAAAGCTGAATGATGTGTCGTAGCCGACATCAATAATCAGCTTCATGGTGTCCTCGAAGTCGGCGTTTGTTTCTCCGGGAAAGCCGACAATAAAGTCAGATGACAGGCTTATCCCCGGCCGATTCGCTTTGATCTTGCGTATTAATGACCGGTATTCCAGTGCAGTATGGCCGCGCTTCATGGCTGCCAGTATACGGTCAGACCCGCTCTGCACCGGCAGGTGCAGATGAGAGACCAGTTCCGGTATCTGTCTGTAAGCCTCTACCAGGTTCTGGTTAAATTCAACCGGGTGCGAAGTCGTAAATCGAATTCGGTCTATGCCCTCGATCGAAGCGATGTAATTGATCAACAAGGCCAGATCAACGATCTTGCCCTCATGAGACAGTCCCCGGTAGGCGTTGACATTCTGCCCCAGCAGGTTGATTTCTCTGACACCTTGCTCTGCCAGGTGAACTGCTTCTGCCAGCACATCGTCGAGGGGCCTGCTGACTTCTTCTCCCCGGGTATACGGGACAACACAAAAACTGCAGTACTTGCTGCAGCCTTCCATAATGGTGAGAAAGGCATGACAGGCGCTTACTTCAGGTTCAGGTAACCGATCAAACTTTTCAATCTCCGGAAAACTGATGTCAACTACCGTTTCGCCTGACTGAGAGGCTTCGAGCATTTCCGGTAACTTGTGCAGTGTTTGCGGGCCGAACACCACATCGACGTAGGGCGCGCGTTTACCGATCGCTTCTCCCTCCTGGCTGGCGACGCAACCGCCAACCGCGATGCGCACATTCGGATTCTGCTCTTTCAGCGTCCGCCAGCGTCCCAGCTGATGGAACACCTTCTCCTGTGCTTTTTCGCGGATAGAGCAAGTATTCAGCAGCAGTACGTCAGCCTGTTCAGCCGTGTCCACCAGGACCGCGCCGTCGTTCTGCTTGAGCAAATCAAGCATTCTCGCGGAATCATATTCATTCATCTGGCAGCCGTGAGTTTTGATGAACACGCGCTGCTGGCCTGCCTGCTTCGACTTTGCTGATTGCAGATTTTTCTCTGAACTCTCCACTCTATCCTCGGCCAACTCGTTTCAAATGATGTGCTGATTGACTTCTATCCCAAAAGCACCGTTAATCGGATGCTCTTGCGCTCAGTTCGGTACCGCAGTCGCAAGGTTGCGCTGGTTAAGCTGCGCACGCGCAGTATAGCAGGTCTGAGGCGCCTTCTCAGTGGCTGCAGCCCTTGAATTCTGCTGCTCGAACGCAATATATAGCCCGCAAGTAGCCGGAAAACCTGGTTGTGCAGACCCCTGAGGTGGTTTGCATCCGGTCTCGTCTGCCGTCACCTTTGTTTCTCTAAGAGATTGATTTAAATGACTAATACGACAGAAATCTACAAGATAACGTTTCTCAACAAAGGCAAGGTGTACGAAATTTTTGTCAAACAGGTTTACCAGAGCGACCTGTACGGATTCATCGAAATAGAGGAATTTTTGTTCGATGAGCGCTCTCAGGTGGTGGTTGATCCCAGCGAAGAGAAACTGAAATCAGAATTTACCGGCGTCAGGCGTAGCTTCATCCCGATGCAGGCGATCATCAGAATAGACGAGGTTGAAAAAACCGGTGTCGCCAAAATCTCCAGCGGCGATAAAATCACGCCGTTTCCGGTTTCCCTGGTCGGCAGTACCAAAAGCGATAACAAGGATGCCTGAACCGGTAATGAAACGGCCCTGTTTCAACCTGAGTGACGGGTGGGGTGGTTGACACTGTCCGAGCATCCGTTCGCCGCACTGACACCGGATCGGGTTCTGGCCGCTGTCGAGTCCCTTGGTTTCGACACGGATGCCCGCTTTTTCGCTCTGAACAGTTATGAAAATCGGGTCTATCAGATCGGTCTGCTCGATGGAACCAGTCTGATTGCCAAATTTTACAGGCCCGGCCGGTGGGAGGCTCGGCAAATTCGCGAAGAGCATACCTTTACTCAGGAGTTGTTCGATCTGGAAATTCCTGTCGTTCCCCCCATGAAGCTGGCGAGCGGTGAAACACATGTGCAGGTTGATGGCTTTGAGCTCGCGCTGTTCCCACAACTCATCGGTAGGACCCCAGATCTCGATGATCTGGACAGTCTGTTCACGATGGGAAGATTTGTCGCCAGAATCCACGCCGTCGGCGCCCAGAGCAGCTTCAGCTATCGTCAACATTTGCGCCTTGAGACAGCGTTAGACAGCAGCCGTTATCTGCTTGAGAACGACTTCCTGCCGTCTGACCTGATTACCGCTTACGAAACCCTGATGCGGGATCTGTTTGACAGGATGTCTGAACAGCTTGAGTCAACAGGCGACTGGCGATCAATGCGGATTCATGGTGACTGTCATCTCGGGAACGTTCTGTGGCATGAGGGCACACCGCACTTTGTTGATTTTGATGACACGGTGATGGGGCCTGCCATACAGGATTTGTGGATGCTGCTTTCTGGCGACCGAGACCACAGGCAGGCGCAACTGCTCGAGCTGGTCGAAGGGTACAATGAATTTCATGATTTCCGGGTGAGCGAACTGGCGCTGATCGAAATCCTGCGAACCATGCGCCTGATAAACTACAGTGCGTGGCTGGCCAGACGCTGGACCGACCCTGCTTTTCCCCTGAACTTCCCCTGGTTCAACACTCAGAGATACTGGTCGGATCATATCCTGGAACTGCGTGAACAGATTGCAGCTCTTGACGAACCGCCCCTGCAGCTCATTCAATAACTCGAGTCAGTCAGCCCCGGCCCGCCGATCTGCCCGGCGCCGTCCATAAAAACAAACGGCAGACCGGAATCGGTCAGCCAGTCTATAGCATCCTGCTCAGGCTTGAGCATTGCAATTGTAGCGAAGGATCCTGCAACCGTGCAGAGATTCGCAGCAACGCTGACAGCTCTCAGCCCAGAGCAAGGCCAGCCGGTTTTGGGATTCAACAGGTGGCTGTAACGCTTCCCCTCCAGAATGAAAGAGCGCTCATAATCACCGGAAGAGGCAAGGCCACCTTCAGACAAGTGAAAGTGCGACATCATTTTCGTTGAGTCTTCCGGATGGGTGATGCCTATCGGCCAGGGTCGATCTTCTGGCTGTGTTCCAATCGCGGCGAAGTCGCCTCCGAGATTGATAAGACCACGCCTGACGCCGAGTTCCCTCGCCAGTGTGGCGAGGGTGTCTGCCGCGTATTCCTTTACGATGCCGCCGAAATCAATTTCCATGTTTGCGGGCATCAATAGCGTATCGTCCCGCCAGTTGAGTTTTTCGTACCCGATAAGTGGTAAAAGCCCTTCAAGCTCCGATTCGTCGGGTATCTTCCTGCGACTGAAATCCCAAACGCGGCGCAGGACGCCTGCCGTGATATCAAACAGTCCGTCGCTCTGTTCATAGCAGCTCCTGGCATGTTCAAACAGCTTCTGAGTTTCAATATCTATTTTGATACCTGCCTGATTGCCCGCACTGCGGTTGATTTCGCTCAGAAAACTGTCGTCTCGATAGCGTGTGTATTTGCTTTCAAGCCGGCTGACCTCGTCGATCAGTCGTCGAACCAGTCTTTTGGCGCTGATGCGAGACGCTTCATACAGCTGAATTTCGCAGTAAGTTCCCATTGCCCTGAAGCCGGCATGGCGCAGATTGGTGCTCATGGCAATTCCATGCGGTTAAAATGCGTAATTGACGCCGAGCGATAGCCGGGTGAACTGGACCAGACCGGGGCTGGGTTGAGCTACCGTGAACGCCGAGTATTTTTCATTGGCTACGTAGCGTTCGGCGGTGAGGGTGGCGCTCCAACCACCAAAATCCGTAACGAAACTAAGACCCCCGCTGACGGCACCGAATGCTGACAGCCGATAATCGCTGGACTGGCTTTCAGACAGCGGCTTCAGAAAATCATCAATATTGGTATAAAAGTCGGCGGCAGACTGACTGTAGTAGCGCAGCATTGGAACGATTTTGAATGATCGTGTTACGTTCTGGAACCAGGACAGATCTAGGGTGTGGGAACGAATGCCAAAATCGTCGCGGTAGTAGCGATAGTCGCTCTGTAGCGCACCATCTGCCTTAATAAAGAAATAGCGCAGCGAATTCGAGAAAGCAATCTGTGTCTTTCCATCAGGCCTGCTGTCCTGCAGTTTGTATGGATCAGACAAATAGCCCGACTGTCCGGTCAGACTCAGTGCTGTCTGGAAACTGGCAACCGGGTTCAGCACCTGGCTTAAACTCACGGCCACCGAACTTGCCTGTTTGTTCTCATGCCGCACGCGATTAAAGCGCTCAGCGTCACTCGGAAAGATGCTGTCATCAGAATGACTCAGGCTCACTGTCAGGGTCGTTAGGTCGTTATTGAAGTTACGTGAACCGCTCATGCTGACGTATTTAGCGCGGTAGTCATTTTCCTCTGAGTAGCCAATGGCGCCGCCGATGTTTCCGCGTGCGCCATAGTACCGCACACCGAGGCTGACCTCGCTCCGAGAATCGTAGATGCCGCTTGCTCCGCTCATGTTGATTACTGGCTGTCCGTTGGAACCTGCTGTCGAGAACCAGGGAGAAGCGCCACTCATATTTTCGTGATTAGCGTCAATGAACAGCGCATAGTCACGACCAAGCGGGGAGACAAACTGAAATTGATGGACATCGATGTCGTACCGCTCAAGTTCACCAAACGGAACCTGTTCACGACTTAAGTCATCTTCCTGATAGTTTGAGATCTTGTAAGAGAGCGATGAGGTCAGAGGCGGTGCATCCGCCTCGGCGATGCCGGGCAGTGCAAGTGCCGAAGTGGACAGAGCGATCAGGCTGCGTGACGCGGGCTTTTTCACAGGGTGACCTCAATGGTCTGAAGGCCGGCGAGCCTTGAAAGCTAGTTGCATCCGCAACCGCCGCCGGCCGCAGTGTTGCCGCCTGAGGAGGCTTCTTTGCTGAAGAAAATGTGGTCGTTGAGAGCGCGTTCCAGAGGATCGCTGTCCCAGGCCATTTCCTGTTTGGCCAGATAGCCACGCTCCCAAGGCTGAACCTGACTGCAGGCAGCAAGCAGTGCAAGCATGATGAAAGACAGTATCAGTCGCATTTTAGCGCGCACACCCAATCAGTCTGGCAGATTTGCGACGATCGCGGCTTCGATCATCTCCATGTCTGTCGGTCGGAATCCCATGTGCACCAGTTTGACTTTGCCGTCAGGTCCGATCAGGTAGGAGGACGGCATGCCGATGACATTGAACTGTGTTGCCATATCTCCCTCCGGGTCTGAAGGGATCAAAAAGTCTAAAGGGGTGTCCAGCAGGAAATCCAGACCATCTTCGATCGGATTGTCCACATTAATCGCGACCACTTCGAGACCCTGGTCCCGGTATTTGTTGTACAGATCGTTATACAGTGGAAGCGAGGTCAGGCACGGAGCGCACCAGGACGCCCAGAAGTCAACGTAAACGGTTTTACCCGGCATGTCAGCCAGCGCAATAGCCGGTTGGTCAGCGTAGATTGACGGGATGGAAAAGTCAGGAGCAGGGTCACCCTCTTCAACGGCATGGGCCAAACCGACCAGCGCGCTCGTCATAAGCCCCAGCCCCAGCGTCAGAAAACCTCTTTTCATCATGATGACTCCTTGATCTCTTCAATCTGCAAATGTTTGTCTGAGTTGTCAAACTCCTGGCGAACGCCTTTGAGACTGGCTGATGCCTGCGCTCTGCTACCCACAATCTCAGACGCTCCCTGACATTACTGGTATTCGTGCCGGCCGGTTCACCCCGACAGTCAGACTATAACGCACCCGCGAAAAATCCGTCTACTCAGCGCTGAGCTGCTAGGCAGCGGTCGCCACGGCGGAGCGAAGACTCCGCAACACTTCATGCCATCGCTTGCGCTGAATTTTCAGTGCGAATTTCAGTTCTTTGTAGCTGTCGCGCAGTTCCATCCGCTCCCACTGCGCAAGCGTTTCCTGAAGGCGCTTTTCCCGCGCTTCAAGCCACTGTTGCCGGGTCGCGTTCCAGTCTCTGAGTAATTGCTGAAACTGTTCATACTCCTGCTCCAGCTTTGCCCGGAGGTTGTCCGGGATGTCGCGAAACTCGAATTGTTCGCGCGCTAGCTGGTACTGCATTTTTAATCTTGCTGTTTCCACGCGGGCAGGATCGGTCCTTTTCAGGTCTGTGGTCAGACCCACCCAGGATAAACTGCGAATCAGCCATTTGGTGGGATCGAAATGCCACCATTTAACCCCGTTGCGATAATCCCATTGGAACGTATGGTGATAGTTGTGATAGCCCTCACCGTAGGTGATGAGTGCGAGCAGGGGGTTATCCCGCGCCGAACTCGCGTCGCTGTAAGTTTGCTTGCCCCACATGTGTGCAATCGAGTTGATCAGGTAGGTCACATGCTGGCTCATCACCAGTCTGAGTAAACCTCCCAGGAGCAGGCAGGCGATAATATCGCCGTGCAGAAAGCCTAAGAATGCCGGCAGTGCTATGTTGGTAAGCAGCACAAGCAGCAGATAATGCTGGTGCTGCCAGAGCGCTATCTTGTCCTGCTGTATGTCCTTGATGTTTGAGAAGTCCTCCTTGCCACTGTCATAGTTCCGCAGAATCCAACCGATGTGGGAAAACCAGAAGCCTCGTCCAGCGGAGTATGGGTCCCTGTCGTTCTGATCGACATGGCGGTGGTGGCGGCGATGATCTGAGGCCCAGTGCATCACATCATTCTGCAGGGCGCAGGCTCCTCCCAGGGCGAAGATCAATCTCAGGACGGGATGCCCCTTATAGGCTTTGTGAGACCACATTCGGTGGTATCCGGCCGTAATCGACAGGCCACAAAAAAACATCATGCCGAGAAAGACCAGCCACTCATAGAGATCGTAGCCGTCGAGGTAGCCGTACAGTGGAACCAGAATCACAGCCAGCAGCGGTGTCACGCTGAACAGCAGCATGTTTGTCCAGTTAATCGGTGCTTTTTCCATAATTGCAGACAGGATGTTGGGTGACTGAGCCTGCAGTGTAGCGGATTTTGCTTAAAGAGCCAGTAGTGTAATCTTCCGGGTCTACCTCAAGGCCGGGAGATTTGCAGATGCAGGACACGAACGATCGATTGGAGGGCATAGAGACCCAGCTGGCATTTCAGGAAGATGCCCTCGAGCAATTTAACGCGGTCGTTGTCAGCCAGCAAGGGCAGATAGATGAGCTGCGGGCCCAGCTGCGCATTTTGCAGGAGCAGCTCAGCGCGCTGCCTGACGGTTCGCCTGAGTCCGCGGTCGATCCTGCCCTGGAGAAGCCGCCACATTATTGACCACAGACCCTCCGCAGACCGATAAAACCTACAATCGCTTCAGTTTGGATTCAGCTTGGCGCTGCTAACTTTGACAACGCCTGAAAGGGTTAATCGTTACTCACTGCAAAAGGGCAGTTGAAGTTTTCAGTTCTGCACTGAAGTGAAAAGGAGAGTCAGCAATGAATCGACGGTCAGTTTACCTGTTAGCCGGAATCAGTTTTTGGGCGGCTTGCGCATCAGCGGAAACGAGCTATGAATATGCGCCAGTTCTCGAGTCTCGTCCAGTTTACCAGCTCATCGCGATCGAAGAGCCTGTGGAGCAGTGCTGGGAAGAAGAGGTGGCGGTTGAACGCTATGCGGCCTACGAGGGGTCCAATACGCCGGTGCTGCTCAGTACTGTCATTGGGGGCGCAATCGGCAACGCAGTCGGTAATGGCAAAAGCAACAAACGGGTCGGTGCGGTGGTCGGGGCGCTGTTGGGGCACTCGGTGGGACGTGATATAGTGCGGCGTAACCAGGGCGTGATTCGAGACGTTGAGCTTGTGCAGCGCTGTGAAACGGCTTATGAGCAGGTGGAAGAAGAGCGTCTGGTTGGCTATCAAGTAACTTATCTTTATAACGGTGATGAGTATTCTGTACGCACCGATACTGATCCGGGAGATCAGATACGCCTGCGGGTCAGCGTACAACCTGAAATTTAAGGCGCCTTGTCTTGTTGAAACTGGCGGCCTGTACTCCTGAGGTGAGAATTGAAAATTAGTGGAACGCCGAGTTTCCTCTTCTCTCTGCTGCTACTCTGGAGTCAGAGTGTTCAGGGACAGGTTCCGCCACCGCTTGAACAGAACCAGCTGGATCGAACGAATCCGCTGCGGGAAGTCCGGAATAGCCGCCAAGTGAGTGGCGTCATTACTGAGCGACAGGCAGTGAATCTGGCCAGACAACGATTCGCCGGAAACATCCTGCGGATTACCTTAGTCGGTGAATCGAGCAACCAGCGCTATCAGATTCGCATGGAAAATTCGGGCAAGGTATTCACGGTGTTCGTTCACGCCAGGAACGGAGAGGTCACGGGCGGGAACTGAATCGACTAGCCGATGGGATTGCGGAGGTAGCCGATAATGCGACTACTGGTTGTTGAAGATGAGAGTTTGCTCCGGCAACAGCTTGAACAGGGTCTGAGCAACCAGGGCTTCGTCGTTGACGTCGCTGAAGACGGCAAGGCCGGCCTGTATTTTTCCACTGAGTATGCCTATGACGCTGCCATTATCGACTTGGGATTGCCGGAGATAGACGGCATTTCCCTGATTGAGCAGATCCGCGGCGCCGACAAGCAGTTCCCTATCCTGATTCTGACCGCCCGAGGTGACTGGCAGGACAAGGTTGCCGGTCTCGACGCGGGCGCAGACGATTATGTGGTCAAGCCGTTTCGCCTTGAAGAAATTGTTGCCAGATTGAATGCGCTGCTGCGCAGAGCAGCCGGGTTTGCCAAACCCAGAGTAAACTTCGGTCCGCTCACGCTCGACCTGACGGCCAAACGGTTGTCGGTCAGCGGTGAAGATATAGACCTCACTGCCTACGAGTACAAACTGCTCGAATATCTGATGATGCATCCTGGGCAGGTCATTTCGAAAACAGAACTGACTGAGCATCTTTACGCACAAGATTATGATCGGGACAGCAATGTCCTTGAAGTTTTTGTACGCCGACTCAGGCTAAAGCTTGATCCACAGCAAACCCTGAAACCCATTGAAACGGTCAGAGGCCAGGGTTACAGATTCTGCTTGGCTGAGAGCGGATAGCATATTTCAGGTGTGCACTTGACGAGCACTTCGATCATGCGGGCGTATTCTCTGCGATCACGACTCATGTGGGTTTTCGGTATCCTGCTGTGTGTGTTTCTGGGTTTGACCGGAGTGGTGCTGGACCGGGCTTTTCGTTCCAGCGTTGAAGCCGGAGCGGCCGAGCAGCTTCAGGTCCAGATTTACCTGTTACTCTCTGCGGTCGATGAACGCGACGGCGAATTCTATTTTCTGGAGACGCTGCAGGAGCCCCGATTTAATCAACTTGATTCAGGGCTCTATGGCTACATCAGCAGTGCCAGCACAGGGGAGTTATGGCGAAGTGATTCTGCCAGAGCTTTTGATCCGCCTGAGCCTGGGTTTTTGCGCGAGCGCATAGGCGTGGGTCAATCGCGTTTTCAAGTCATGCCGGGTGAGGCTGCAGTGTATTTTCGCCTCAGCTACGGAATTCTCTGGGAAGATGGCATCAGTGAGTTCAATTTCACTGTGCTGGAAAATGCAGATCCCTATTATTCAGAGATCAGAAATTTCCGCAGGGATCTCTGGTCCTGGCTCGGGGGGGTCGCCGTTCTGCTGCTTATGATCCAGACTTTTCTGCTTCGATGGGGGCTGGCGCCCCTCAGTCGGATGGCCCTTGATCTTCGGGCGATCGAATTGGGTGAAAAGGACAAGCTTGAGGCGGAGTACCCGAAAGAATTGCGGGGCGTCGCGGCGAATCTCAATCAACTGATAGAGAGCGAGCGAAAGCAGCAGAGCCGATATCGGACAACGCTCGGCGATCTTGCCCATAGCCTAAAAACCCCGCTGGCGGTCATGTCGGGGATTATTCCCTGGCTGAAAAGTGCTGAGGCTAAAAACAGTTCGGAATTTCTCAGCCAGCTGCGCGCGGCAGATGAACAAATCGAGCGCATGAATCAGATCGTGACCTATCAGCTCCAGCGTGCCGTTCAGGCAGACAACAGCCTGTCGATTGCGCGACGCGTGAATGTGGCTGAGACGACCGATCAAGTCATTGAAGCACTACAGAAAGTTTATGCCGACAAACAGATGTTCGTGCACAGGGAAATCGACAAACACGCCCAGTTTATCGGTGACAAGCGCGATTTGATGGAGCTGCTGGGGAACGTGCTCGACAATGCCTACAAGTATGGCAGATCTGAATTGATCGTACGGATTAAAAGAGAGGCAACGCTCACGGATGGCGTCGTTATTCAAGTAGAGGATGATGGTCAGGGCATACCCAATGAACAGGTTGTCTATGTGCTGCAGAGAGGCGCCAGGGCTGACACTCTGATGCAAGGTCAAGGCATCGGTTTAGCGGTGGTCGCTGATATTGTCGACAGCTATGGAGGCGATGTCAGCGTTACCACCAGTGTCTTGGGTGGAGCCAGTGTCATGTTGACGTTGCCCGCAACTGCATCACAATGACTAAAAACGTTCAGCAGGAGTTTTATTCGCCGAGTGTAAAGCCTGCGCCCACCGCGATGAGCGTCATGGTAAAGAGTGTCCATTTGAGCGTGCTCTGAGAACTGCGCACGGCGATTTTAACCATCAGGTAGGCGCCAGCCATGTTGCCGCCCGCGAGGATCAGGCCGGGTATCCATTCGATAAGGTCAAAGATCAGAAAGATAGCGAGTGACACCAGAGTAAAAGCCAGCGTGCAAACCATTTTGAGTGCATTCGCCCGTACCAGGTCATAACGGAGGCCGCCGGCAAGAGCGGCGAGCAGGATAAATCCGACACCAGCCTGAACGAACCCGCCGTATAAACCAGCTGCAAACAGCCCCCACCAGGCCCGGCGTTCCTCATTGGGAGACAGAGTGGGGGTATTGGAGGGCGGGGCAATGATGCCCGGACGCAGCAGAATCAGCAGCGACATTCCTAACAGCGTAAGCAGCAGAAGTGGTTTCAGATAGAGATTCGGCATGAGTGCCGCACCCAGAGCCCCCGCAGCACCTCCCGCGAGGGTTGGCGCCAGAATTGGGCGGACTGCTGGTCGATCCAGCATCTGGTTTTGGTCAAAACCGGCGACGCCGACCAGGCACTGCATTAACACGGCGACTCGGTTGGTAGCATTGGCGACATCGGCGGGCAGCCCCATGATCATCAACATGGGTAGGCTCAGATTTGAACCGCCGCCGGCCATAGTATTGATTCCGCCCGCAATGAAACCCACCAGGCAAAGCGCGGAGATTTGAAAAATTGTGAGGTCGATATCCAGAGTGGGGCTCTACAATGATCAGACGGCCCGGTGGCCGCCACTGGCTGGTTTGTTAACGGATCAGTCCGGATTATACCTGATGGCACTGCCAAAGCGGTGAGTATTGGCTAAGCTTTGAGTCGCCCTCTGCGGGGATTGCAACGCGGGTTGGATTACTGGTAAGGATGAGTTTCTGCGACCATACTTTAGGGGTGGACGAGGAAAAAGGGCAAAATTTGAAACAGATTCCTGACTTTCTTGTGGTGGGCGCGGGTATTAACGGGCTGCTGGTGTCTCGCAATCTGTTGGCGCTTGGCGCCTCGGTCATGCTTATTGATCAGGGAGAGGTGGCACGCGAGTCCTCCTGGGCGGGGGGCGGGATTGTGTCACCGCTGTATCCCTGGCGGTATTCACCGGCAGTTACTGCGCTGGCCAGCTGGGCTCAGGAATATTATCCGCAGCTAGTGCGTGAGTTGCTCGCCGAAACCGGTGTCGATGCCGAATTTGAGCCGTGTGGGCTGCTTATGCTTGATGCTCCTGATCAGTCAGACGCCGTGTCTTGGGCGGTATCCGAAGGCAAGACAATGGAAGTCTGGGGAGCCGGCCGAATCTATGAGGCAGAGCAAAATCTGGCGGCGGGCTTTGGCGAGGGTTTGTGGATGCCTTACTTGGGACATGTGCGCAATCCCCGACTGTGCAAGGCCCTGATTGCCAGTCTCAAGCAGTCGCCGTCATTTGGGCTGCAGACACATACGTGCGTTACCGGATTCGAGAAGGCAGATAACAGAATTGTCGCCGCGTATACAAAGGGAGCTGGTTCTGGAGAGAGTCAGAGTATGCAGGCGGGGGCTTTTGTCCTGACTGCGGGTGCCTGGACCCAACAATTGCTGTGTTCTCTGCAAGTTGAATCTGGCGTGGCGCCGGTGAAAGGACAAATGCTGCAGTACCGATTAACTGAACCGTTGATTGATTCGATGGTGCTCCACAAGGGAAAGTATCTGATACCCCGCAGAGATGGGTATCTGCTAGTGGGTAGCACCTTAGAATACGCCGATTTTGACAAATCATTGACAGAGGAAGGCAGGAAAATACTGCAAGATGCTGCCGTAGGTATTCTGCCTGATTTAGCGCGATATGAGCCGGTTCGGCAATGGTCAGGGTTGAGGCCCGGGAGGGCAGGTGGCCTGCCAGTGATCGGCTTGGTAGAGCCGCATGAAAATCTGTTCGTGAATGCTGGCCAATTTCGGAATGGGCTTGTGTTGGCGCCGGCTTCTGCACGCCTGCTGTCTGAACTGATCATTAATCAGCGGCCTTTCGTTGATCCGCAGCCTTACCGCCCCGGAACGGACCCGAGAGAGTCATCGCAGGCTATTCAAGCCCAAGCTTCTTGAGCCGGTAACGAAGCGATCGAAAAGACATGCCCGGTTTTTTCGCTGCGGCGGTTTTATTCCAGCGAGTTTCTACTTACGCTTGCTGAGTCGCTTCGATTTCAATCGTCTATGAATGTTGAGAGAGCGAGAAATTTTCCTCAGTATTGGTCGCTCCCTTTACTCGCGCTAGTACGTTTCGGTCATTATCTTGGTCTATGTAAGTGGCTAAGAGAGTTAGTTTTGGCCTAGTTTGTCGAAATTAAAACTCGCGTCTAGGATTTAACGTACAATGTCTTGCCTCGTTTGATATCGCCCGGTCTGCCCAAAAACAGGTACCGGCTCCCATTGTTACGAGTAAGTGAATTGCTCGAACATTCCGACACAGCAGGAAAAGAGACTTCATATAGGCAACCCATGTCAGAAAAGCTGAATATAGTCATGGCCCAATTGAATTTGCTGGTTGGGGATATAGATGGCAATACTGCACGCATCATCGGCGCTGCCAAACGGGCTGCAGTCGACTTTGCGGCTGACGTGGTGGTTTTTCCGGAGCTGGCTTTGACCGGTTATCCGCCAGAGGATTTGCTACTGCGACCTAGCCTTAAACTCAGAGTGGAAAAGGCCCTGCAGCATATTCTTCAGGAAAGTATCGATCCGATTCTGGTCATTGGCTTTCCGGAGAGCGCCGGCGGGGCAGTCTATAATTCGCTGCTGGTTGCTAAGCAGGGTGAGATAGTCGCTGAATATCGCAAGCAGTGTCTGCCAAACTATCAGGTTTTTGATGAGCGAAGATATTTTGCTGCGGGTGATCGCGCCTGTACGCTTGACCTGAAAGGCACGCGAATTGCTTTCACCATTTGTGAAGATCTCTGGGAAGATGAGCCCGCTCGTCAGGCTAAAAACGCTGGCGCACAGATGCTAGTCAATATCAATGCGTCACCTTTCCACACTGCGAAGCTTGAGGAAAGACAAGACCTGGTCTGCAAGCGCAGCACGGAAGAGGGTTTTCCGGTTGTGTATGTCAATTTACTGGGCGGCCAGGACGAGCTCGTGTTTGACGGAGGATCCATGGCGGCCAGCGAGGGTCAACTGGCCTGCCAAGTGCCACAATTCGTCGAAGGTTTGTTCCCACTTGAAGTCCAAATCGACACTGCCGGGGCATGTCAGATCGCTGTGCAACAGCTTTCGCCAAGCCTCAGTCTCGAAGCTCAGGTCTATGAAACACTTGTTCTAGGATTGCGCGACTATGTGACCAAGAATCGATTTTCCGGAGTGGTTCTAGGGCTGTCCGGTGGAATTGACTCAGCCTTGAGTTTGGCTATCGCGGTGGACGCACTGGGCGCTGCTCGTGTCGAAGCCGTCATGATGCCCTTTGCCTATACTTCAGAACTCAGCGTGGACTGTGCTGAGCGTCAAGCCAGAACTCTCGGTGTGGACTATCAGGTTATTGCTATTAATGAAATTTACGCGAGTTTTCTCGACGCGCTGGATCAGGAATTCCAGGATCTGGCTGTTGATGTCACAGAGCAGAATATACAGGCGCGCGCGCGGGGTGTCCTGCTGATGGCAATTTCGAACAAAAAGGGCTTACTGGTTTTAACGACAGGCAACAAGAGCGAAATTGCTGTCGGGTACTCGACTCTCTACGGGGACATGGCAGGTGGCTTTGATGTTTTGAAAGATGTCTCAAAAACATTGGTCTATAAACTGGCCAGGTACAGAAACGCGCAGAAAGCGGATTGCGAAGCAATTCCCATTGAGGTGATCAACAGACCGCCATCAGCAGAACTCGCGCCGGGGCAGCTGGACCAAGACAGTCTGCCGGATTACGATACCCTGGATGCGATCCTCGAGCTGTACGTTGAGCAGGACTTGAGCTTTGAGTCAATTCTGGAGAAAGGATTTCTGGAGGCAGATGTGAAGCGGGTGTTGCGATTGGTTGACCTGAACGAGTACAAGCGCCGTCAGGGGCCGATCGGGGTGAGACTGACTAAGCGTGGATTCGGTCGCGACAGGCGCTACCCGATCACTAATGGTTGGTCGCTTGGTGAGTAATCGCCGGTAAAAGCTATATCGCGCTTTAATCCGGATCGGAGGATTGGAATTAGCACATATTCTGACTTATCCGGCGCTGAGGTTTTCGGATCTCAAGTTCCGCCGTCCGCTGCATTCTCTGCTCCTGTTTGAGATGGTTGATCTCTCAACTAAAGTGATCCCGAAGTTCTTGGCTTTGGGCTTCAGGCAGAAAAATACCGTCGTCTCAGTTGAGCAGTCCGAAGGTGATGATGCTCAGAAATGAACGCCCGCTTGATTGCTGATTTCGCTGGGAATTGATGATTTGCTGGCTGCCCGAGGTCCCTGGACGCTGGGTCGGGGCAAGCGGAGGATCTCCGCGGTTGTCTCCAAGCAATCCGAAACTGACCGTATAGAGCAGTGAAGGGTCGGTAATTTCCGTCCTGACCCGAAAATCACCCTCGTCATCAATAGAAATATGGTCCGGATAGTTCTCTTTCAGTAGCGCCAGAGAGGTGTCTGCCAGCTCATTCAGTCCCAGTCTGAGATAGGATTCCACCATGATGGCCACGCCGTCCGCCACTGCCGGCGTGCCCTGGAAGTTTTCAACGACATATTGACCTCGTCGCAATGCCGCAATATACGCCCGGCGATCCAGATAGTAGTTGGCCACGTGTATCTCATAGGCTGCCAGGTTGTTCCGGAGATAAACCATCCGGGCTCGAGCGTCTGCAGCATAGGCGCTGTCTGGATAGAGCGCCAGCAATTGGGCAAAGTCGTTGAATGATTCCTGAGCCAGACCCGGATCGCGTTTGGTGTAATCCACAGGAATCAGGCGGCTCAGAATGCCGCTGCGATCGTTGAAGGACGCCAGTCCTTTCATGTAATAGGCGTAGTCGATGTTCTCATTCTCAGGATGCAGTCTGATGAAGCGATCCGCCGCGGCACGGGCAGCCTCCTCGTCGCCGTTGCTGAAATAGGCATAAACAATCTCAATCTGCGCTTGCGCTGCGAAGCGGCCAAAAGGAAAGCGCGACTCAAGAGCCTGGTAGGTGGAAATTGCACCCGAATAGTTCCGGCTTTCCAGCTGTTCAAGTGCCCTTCGGTAGAATTGCTCCTCTGTGGTCAGGCCAGAGAATTCGTCGGCTTCGTCTCGGTCGAACAGTCCGCACCCGCCGAGGAGCAGCAAAAGAACGGCAACATGGAGAAACCTGGTCGGAGTTGGCTGTGTCATGAATGGCTGCAGTTCCGCTGAAGGTGATCCTGAGCCCGTTATTTAACCACACGGTGAGCCTGAAACCCACTAATAGGGCAATGAACTGCGCGGTGATTCGTCCCAGATGAGTGTTTTGATGGCTTGGAGTATCATGCGCGTGTGATGGTGCCGGAACATGAAAAAGAATCGATCTCGCTGAAGGCTCAGGTAACTGATGATCAGGCGGGGGACCGAATAGACCAGGTGGCCGCCCGCTTGTTTCCCGACTATTCCCGAGCGAGGCTGCAGGCTTGGATGAAAACAGGCGAGCTGACTGTGAATGGTCAGCGCTGTAAACCGAGAGAATCGGCGCTCGCCGGTTCGTGGCTGGTCCTTGACGCAACGCTACAATCCGCTGAGAACTGGGCCGCCGAGGAAATGCCGCTCAATATCGTCTACGAAGATGAAGAACTGCTCGTCCTTGATAAACAGGCTGAACTTGTCGTCCATCCGGCAGCGGGTCATCATCAGGGTACTCTGGTTAATGGTCTGCTGCACCATTGTCCCGCCCTTAAATCCCTTCCTCGTGCAGGGATTGTCCATCGACTCGACAAAGATACGACCGGGTTGATGGTTGTAGCGAAAAATCTGAAGAGTCATCATGCTCTGGTTAAGCAGCTGCAGTCACGGTCGGTTTCCAGGCAGTATGAGGCAGTGGTTCAGGGAGTTATGACTGCAGGAGGTACTGTTTCAGCGCCTCTGGCCCGTCATCCGGTGCATCGCATTAAGCGAGCCGTTTCCGCAGATGGTCAGGAAGCCATTACCCACTATCGAGTGGTTCAACGTTATGCTGCTCATACCCATATCCGTGTGAACCTGGAAACCGGCCGTACTCATCAGATAAGGGTCCATATGGCACATTTAAAATATCCTATCGTAGGTGATCCGCTCTATGGAGGGCGCTATCGGGTTCCGCCAAATTGCGCAGAGGAGCTCGCAGGTGCGCTGGAGACATTCAAACGGCAGGCTCTGCATGCGTCTGAGTTGAAGCTCTTGCATCCTGCAACCGAGTTGGAGTGCAGATGGGAAGCCCGATTGCCGGATGACTTTGCGGGTCTGCTGAGTCTTTTGCAGCAGGATGCCGGAGAGGGGTTGGCTTGAGCGACCTGCCTTTGATCTGCCCAGACTGGGAGGTGCCTGACACGGTGTCGGCGTTCGTTACGACCCGCGCCGGTGGCGTCAGCCAGTCAGCATTTAACTCGTTCAATCTGGCAGATCATGTCGGTGATACATCGGACGCGGTGGCCTCGAATCGGCGTCGGCTACGGGCCATTCTCCCCGGAATCCGGGGTTGGCAATGGCTCAAGCAAGTGCACGGTGCCCGAGTGGTTGTCGTGCAGGAAGAAACTACTTCTACAGAAGCGGATGCAGTCATTACTCGAGAAGCAGGTTTGGCGCTCAGTATACTGACCGCCGATTGTCTGCCTCTGTTGCTGGCCGCCGAGGATGGCAGTGAAATTGCTGCTGTGCACTGCGGTTGGCGTGGGTTGGCGGCGGGCATTATTGACAACACGATTACTGCGATGCAGACGCCGCCGGCGTCAATTCTTGCCTGGATGGGTCCGGCCATAGGCCCTTGTCACTTCGAAGTTGGGCGGGATGTGCATGCTGCACTGAGTGCAATTCTCGCTGACGATGCGCTGGCAAGCGCTTTCACGCCAGCGGTTGGTGAAAAGTTCATGGCAGACCTGTATAAGGTCGCGACAGCCCTGCTCCGGCGGCAGGGCGTTCAGAGAATAAGTGGCGGTGGATTGTGCACTTCGTGCGATCAGCGACGCTTCTTTTCCTACAGGGTTTCGCCAGTCTGCGGTCGTAATGCAACGACCATCTGTATTCGATCGGCGTGACCTACTGAGCCTCCGGGCTGTGCTCCGCATTTGGACAGGCTTTCCGTCGGTTAACGCCTGCACCGGTTCAATATTGAAAAATTCAGTGTTCACCCCAATCTTTACGTTATCGACAGTGGAATGCACAGCCCGGTGTTTCAGGGCTTTGTGCTGAAAAGGATCGTAACAATGCGACTGGATAAACTGACAAGTAAACTGCAATCAGCTTTGGCTGATGCGCAATCTCTTGCGCTAGGTAAGGATCATAACCAGATTCGACCAGAGCATCTCATGCTGGTGCTGATCGATCAAAAAGGTGGCACGGTTCGCCCATTGCTGAGCCAAACCGGGTTTCCTGTTTCGCAGCTGAGACAAGCGCTGCAGAAGTCAGTAGACGATCTGCCCGTGGTTTCTGATCATGATGGCGAAATAACTGCCTCCCCGGAGTTGGGTAAATTACTCAACCAGGCAGACAAGCTTGCTCAAAAAAAACGAGATGCTTACGTGTCCAGCGAGACGGTTCTGCTTGCTGCCATTCAGGGTAAAGATGAGGTAGGCAAAATACTAAACGGCTTCGGCGTATCTGCGCAGGCGTTGGAAAATGCGATTACTAATCTGCGTGGTGGAGAAAGTGCGGACAGGGCCGACGCTGAAGATGCCTGGCAGGCATTAAATAAGTACTGTGTTGATCTGACGGAACGGGCTGGGAATTCTGAGTTGGATCCGGTGATCGGTCGCGATGCGGAAATTCGCCGTACGATTCAGGTGCTGCAGCGCCGAACGAAAAACAATCCGGTGCTTATCGGCGAGCCTGGCGTGGGCAAAACAGCGATCGCGGAGGGCCTCGCGCAGCGCATTGTCAATGGTGAAGTTCCAGAGGCGCTGAAGGACAAAAAGATTCTTGCTCTCGACATGGGTTCGCTGATCGCGGGAGCTAAATTTCGAGGAGAGTTCGAAGAGCGACTGAAAGCCGTTCTCAATGAGCTCGCCAAGCAGGAAGGATCAGTAATTCTCTTCATAGATGAGATGCATACCATGGTTGGGGCCGGCAAGGCAGAAGGCGCAATGGATGCCGGCAACATGCTTAAGCCTGCGCTGGCGCGAGGCGAGCTGCACTGTGTCGGTGCAACGACCCTTGATGAATATCGGAAATACATCGAAAAGGACGCTGCTCTGGAACGGAGATTCCAGAAAGTTTTGGTCAGCGAGCCGACTGAGGAAGATACTATTGCGATCCTGAGGGGCCTGAAAGAGCGCTACGAGGTGCATCATGGTGTCGATATTACGGACTCGGCCATTATTGCCTCGGCTCGCCTGTCGCAGCGGTACATTACGGATCGTCAACTGCCGGATAAGGCGATTGACCTTGTCGATGAAGCGGCCAGTTTAATTAGGATGGAAATTGACTCCAAACCGGAAGAAATGGACAGGCTTGAAAGGCGTCTGATTCAGCTGAAAATCGAGCGAGAAGCGCTGAAAAAAGATGAGGATGCTGCTGCACTTGAGCGCAAAGACAAGCTCGAATCAGACATTGCCGGGCTGGAAAAGGAGTACGCAGATCTGGAAGAGATATGGAAGGCCGAGAAAGCCTCCCTGCAGGGCGCCGCATCAATCAAAGGGAGTCTTGAGCAGGCCAGGCAGGATATGGAAGCGGCTCGCCGATCAGGCGATCTGGCCCGGATGTCGGAAATTCAATACGGTGTCATTCCGGGCCTGGAGCAGAAGCTGGAGCTGGCCACCGTTGCAGAGGCGGCCGAAAAGCAGCTGTTGCGCAACAAGGTGACCGAAGAAGAGATTGCTGATGTGGTGTCCCGTTCCACGGGTATTCCGGTGAGCAAGATGCTGCAGGGCGACAGACAACGGTTGCTGGAAATGGAACAGGCTCTGCAAAAGCGCGTAGTGGGTCAATCAGAGGCGATCTCCGCGGTGGCCAATGCAGTCAGGCGCTCACGTTCTGGGTTGTCAGATCCCAACCGCCCAAACGGTTCGTTTCTGTTTCTGGGTCCTACCGGGGTCGGTAAAACCGAGCTCTGCAAAGCGCTGGCTGAGTTCCTGTTCGACACTGAGGACGCAATGGTTCGGGTGGATATGTCTGAATTCATGGAGCAGCACTCAGTTGCCCGTTTAATCGGAGCACCTCCGGGTTACGTCGGCTATGAAGAGGGGGGGTATTTGACTGAAACCGTCAGACGCCGGCCGTATTCGGTCCTGCTGCTGGATGAGGTGGAGAAGGCGCATGCCGACGTATTCAATGTCCTGCTGCAGGTGCTGGACGACGGTCGATTGACAGATGGTCATGGCCGCACAGTGGATTTTCGAAATACAGTCATCGTGATGACCTCAAATCTGGGCTCAGACCGGATTCAGGAGATGATGAATCAGCCAACGCTTGAAGCAGATACCTATGATCGGGTTAAGCGTGGTGTCATGGAGGCGGTGATCAGACATTTCTCGCCGGAATTCGTGAACCGGATTGATGAAACAGTGGTCTTCCATCCGCTGCAGAAAGAACAGATTCGCCGTATCGCCGGCATTCAGATTGCGCTTTTAAACGAACGACTGGCGGGCAGCAAGCTGGCTTTGCGGGTCAGCGATAACTTGCTGGATCACATTGCAGAAGTCGGTTTCGACCCCGTTTACGGTGCTCGCCCGCTGAAGCGTGCAATCCAGAATAGCCTGGAAAACCCCCTGGCAGAGCATGTTCTGCGGGGAGCATACCAGGCAGGTGACGTCATCGATGTAGATGTGGCTACTGACGGGAATCTGACTTTTTCGCTCTCGCCGAAAGTGGCGGAGCAGGCTGTGGCCTGATTCCGCACCGCGTCGCAGTCACATTCCTGCTCTGGCGTTCTGACCCGTGCGGCAGAAAAGCCGCAAGAGCTTGACTTTCCAGATAAAAGTGGCAATATCTCGCCTTTTTGGCGGCCGTGATGGCCATCTCATTACCGTCCGCCGCAGTTCGAGCTCACCAAGACCTGGTGACGGACGAACTGGTCTCCGGGTGTCGGACAACATCCACCCCTGGCTTCTACTGCGGTTTCGATCACGTAATCGCTGACGAAGCCGACATTTAGCTTATCGGTTGCTTGCGGTAGCCGCGGGCTCGTGACATCAATCAATTACCGAGAATTAAAGACACTCGACCGAGTAGCCGCGTGCTTCGGGCGTGGCCGTGAATCGGTCGTAACTGTGTGAATTGAACTGTTTTAGAGGCAAATAGACGTGGAACAATTATCGGGTGGAGAGGCTTTAATTCGCGCCTTGCACGACGAGGGCGTTGAGTTCCTATTTGGTTATCCTGGCGGCGCCGTGCTGCATATTTACGATGCGCTGTTTCAGCAGGATAAAGTGGAGCACATCCTGGTGCGCCATGAGCAGGCGGCGACCCATGCGGCTGATGGTTATGCCCGGGCAACCGGGAAACCGGGGGTAGTACTGGTGACATCGGGACCGGGTGCGACCAATGCCATTACGGGCATCGCGACGGCTTACATGGACTCGATTCCCATGGTGGTGATCTCCGGGCAGGTGGAAAGCCGGATGATTGGCAGCGATGCTTTTCAGGAAACTGACATGGTGGGTGTGTCAAGACCCATCGTGAAACACAGCTTCATGGTGCAAAGTGCGGCTGATATCCCAACGGTGGTCAAAAAGGCTTTTCATATTGCTTCGACAGGCCGGCCGGGTCCTGTTGTCATTGACGTGCCGAAAGATGCGACAGATCCGAAGCTGAAGATCGACTATGAGTATCCGCAAGACATCAAACTCCGGTCCTATCAGGTTCCGTCAAAGGGCCATTCTGGTCAGATCAAAAAAGCGGTTGAAGTGCTGCTGGGTGCCAAACGTCCGATGATCTACACCGGTGGCGGGGTCATTCAGGGGGAGGGTTGTGAGGAATTGACGCAGCTTACCCGAGCGCTGGGTTATCCCATTACCAATACCCTGATGGGCCTGGGTGCTTATCCGTCTACTGATAAACAGTTCCTCGGCATGCTTGGTATGCATGGAACCTATGAAGCCAATATGGCGATGCATCACTGTGATGTTTTGCTCGCGGTCGGTGCCCGCTTTGACGATCGGGTGACAAATTCCGATACCAGTAAATTTTGTCCGGACGCGACAATTTTGCACGTGGATATTGACCCGGCTGCCATTTCAAAGACGGTAACTGCTGACGTGCCCATCGTTGGGCCTGTTCAGTCCGTGCTGCGGGAGATGCTCGATCAACTGGATAAAAGCGACCAGTCCGTGGACGACCAGGCTCTCAAGGCGTGGTGGAAGCAGATAGACCAGTGGCGGGAAAAAAAATGTCTCGCGGTTGCTCCGGCAGAAGGGGGAATAATTAAACCCCAGCAGGCTATCCAGGCTTTGTATGAGCTGACTGAGGGTGATGCCTTCATTTCCTCGGATGTTGGTCAACATCAGATGTTTGCAGCGCAGCATTATGGCTTTGATAAGCCCAGGCGCTGGATAAACTCGGGTGGGCTGGGGACAATGGGTTTTGGTTTTCCCGCTGCCATGGGGGTGCAACTTGCCTATCCAGACGCACTGTCCGTCTGCGTGACAGGGGAGGGCAGTTTCATGATGAATCAGCAGGAATTTGCCACCTGCATGCAGTACGGATTGCCGATTAAAATTGTGTGTCTGAACAATGAAGCGCTTGGTATGGTAAAGCAGTGGCAAGATATGCAGTATGGCGGGCGACATTCTCACAGTACCTACTCTGAATCCTTGCCGGATTTCATTAAGCTGGCCGAGGCGTACGGGCACGTCGGTGTACGTATCGAGAGAGCTGATGAGCTACACAGCAAAATGAAGGAAGCGCTCGCGATGAAGGACAAGCTGGTATTCATCGATGTTCTGGTTGATCCAACCGAGCACGTCTATCCCATGGCGATCAAAGGCGGTGCAATGAAGGATATGGTGCTGAGCAAGACGGAGCGTACCTGACATGAGACACATAATTTCAGTACTTCTCGAGAATGAACCGGGGGCTCTTTCGCGCGTTGTCGGCTTGTTTTCTCAGCGTAACTACAATATCGATTCGCTCACAGTGGCGCCGACGGAAGATCAATCGCTTTCTCGGCTGACGGTAACGACAAGTGGTGATGACGCCCGGATTGAGCAGATCACCAAACACCTCAATAAGCTGGTCGATGTGGTCAAGCTTGTTGATCTGACCGAAGGCGCGCATATAGAGCGCGAATTGATGTTGATCAAGGTGAAAGCATCGGGTGCGCAAAGAGCGGAGATAGCGCGCACGGTAGATATTTTTCGCGGTCAGATCGTAGATCTGACGGCAACGGTATTTACTATTCAAATTACAGGCGCCGGAGAAAAGCTCGACGCGTTTATAGCCGCCTTGGGCGAGAGTGTGGTACTGGAGGTTGCGCGCACCGGGGTTTCAGGTATCGCACGCGGCGACAAGACCCTGGCGCTCTAATCCGGAAGATGCCGTCGGTGGGGCGGTGGTACGTTGGGGCAGTGGTCCGGTAAGCTCGGTAAGCTCGGTAAGTCTGATAAGTTCGGTAGAGAGGGCGACTACTTGATGAGCCGCCCGGTTTGCACTGCCTGCTCGAGGGTCTGGCTCAGCCTAGATGACCTTCTTCATCGCGGTCATGTAGCTGCGCAGTTTCTTGCCCACGACTTCAATAGGATGAGAACGAATTGCCTCGTTCACTGCGATGAGTTCGGCATTATCTACGCCGTCATCGGCCAGCTGCAGGCCTTTCCCGATGACATCGGTATCGATTTTTTTCATGAACTCTTCCAAAAGCGGCACACATTCATGAGAGAAAAGATAGCAGCCATACTCCGCGGTATCGGAAATCACTTTGTTCATTTCGTAGAGCTTTTTCCGGCCAATCAGGTTGGCAATCAGCGGAACTTCATGCAGTGATTCATAGTAGGCTGATTCAGCAATCACGCCACTTTCGGTCAGGCTCTCAAAGGCGAGTTCCACGCCCGCTTTGATCATGGCAGCCATGAGAATTCCGTGGTCGTAGTATTCCTGTTCGGAAATCTCCATGTCTCCCGCGCTTGATTTTTCGAAACTGGTCTCTGCGGTTGCTGCGCGCCATGCCAGTAACTTCGCGTCATCGTTGGCCCAGTCCTCCATCATCCCCGCTGAAAATCGTCCGGTGATGATGTCGTCCATGTGTTTGTTGTAAAGATCCCTCATGATGTCCTTGAGTTCATCGGCGAGCTCATTGGCAACCAGTTTGGCCGGGTTGGACAGACGGTCCATCATATTCGTGATGCCCCCGTGCTTCAGACCTTCAGCGATGACTTCCCAACCGTGCTGAACCAGCTTCGAAGCGTATGCAGCATCGATGCCTTTTTCGACCATCTTGTCATAGCAAAGCAATGAGCCTGTTTGCAGCATGCCGCACAGTATGGTCTGCTCGCCCATCAGATCGGACTTCACTTCCGCGATGAAGGAAGATTCCAGTACGCCGGCTCGGTGCCCTCCCGTGGCAGCGGCATAGGCTTTGGCTATCTCCAGACCGTCTCCATTCGGATCGTTCTCAGCGTGAACCGCGATCAGTGTCGGTACACCAAAGCCGCGCTTGTATTCTTCCCTGACTTCACTGCCGGGGCTTTTTGGGGCAACCATTACGACTGTAAGGTCATCGCGCACCCGCATGCCCTCCTCGACAATGTTGAAGCCGTGAGAGTAGGCCAGGCAAGCCCCCTGCTTCATGAGTGGCATCACCTGATTAACTACGTCGCTGTGTTGCTTGTCAGGTGTTAGGTTCAACACCAGATCGGCGTTGGGAATGAGATCTTCGTAAGTGCCTACCGCAAAGCCATTCTCAGTGGCATTTTTCCAAGAAGCTCTGCGTTCGGAGATGGCAGCGTCCCTCAACGCATAGGAGACATTCAGGCCGCTGTCCCGCATATTCAGGCCCTGATTCAGTCCCTGTGCTCCACAACCGACGATAACAACCGATTTGCCTTTCAGCTTGTCAACGCCTCCGCTGAACTCGCTACGATCCATGAAGCGGCATTTTCCCAGCTGCTCCAGTTGGAGCCTCAACGGTAAGGTATTGAAGTAGTTCATGAAATTGATCTCTTTTTGGGTGTCAGCAAAGTCTCTGAAAGCCGCGCATCATATAGCATCTCCGGACTTGGGTAAAATAAATCAAAATCACGCTGATACCGGACAAATGCCCTGTATAATGCCACTTGACGAGCTGAGGGAGTCGTATGATCGATCCAACCACAGAACCTGAAGCGATTGACGAGGAGCAGGCCGAAGCGGACGCCGAAGAATCGCTACTGCCGATTGACGAGCATGAAGAGGTTTTCTCCAAAGATGGCCGTCAGATTCGCCGCCGGGGCATCTATCTGCTGCCGAATCTGCTGACCCTAGGTGCGCTGTTTGCCGGTTTTTATGCGGTGATTGCCGGGATGTCCGGCAACTTCAATGAAGCAGGTTGGGCAATCCTCATTGCCGGTGTCTGTGATGGCCTGGATGGGCGGATCGCCAGGCTGACCAATTCACAAAGCGCCTTTGGGGCTGAGTTCGACAGTTTGTCCGATATGGTGTCCTTTGGTGTGGCACCGGCGCTGATCATGTTTAGCTGGGCTTTCGGGTCGCTGGGTAACGTCGGGTGGGCGGCGAGCTTCATTTATATTGCCTGTGCCGCGCTCAGGCTCGCCCGGTTTAATGTGCAGCTCGGTACCGTAGACAAGCGCTTTTTTGTAGGGCTGGCCAGTCCGCTGGCAGCAGCAATGGTCACTTTTGTCCCTTGGGTCGCATTTAAATATGACGTCGAAGTGACTCCGGTGATCTCTTACCTCTCGGCCCTGCTCACCGTTTTTGCCGGGTTGCTGATGATTTCGAACTATCGCTATTACAGCTTCAAGGAACTTCATTTCAAGGGGACCG
>Ga0181578_10000265_pt1 | contig 49191 bp, 23 predicted proteins | sample 071ome_21_FD_148659 | JGI IMG/M metagenome (GOLD analysis project Ga0181578, IMG submission 148659) | Coastal salt marsh microbial communities from the Groves Creek Marsh, Skidaway Island, Georgia - 071401CT metaG (spades assembly) | ecosystem: Environmental > Aquatic > Marine > Intertidal zone... | reverse complement strand
AAGGCAGAGGGACGACCCCCGCGTCCCGTGATTGAGGTCGCGTCGTTTCCGATCCGCGCCCGCATCCAACGACGACTTTGACGACGACGACGACTTTGACGACTTTGACGACGACGACGACTTTGACGACGACGACGACGACTGAGGCGGAGGAAAAAAAACCCGCTCACCTCCACTCACCCTCGGCGCGCGCCTCCAAAAAAGCCTCGGGACGAACCCACGTTTTCGCGCCAGTTTTGAAAGTTTAAAATGAAAAAAAGTCTTCACGCGTGACTCGACTCGACTCGACTTGACTTTCTCTTGCTTCATCGGACGACGACTTTGACGACGACTTTGACGACGATGGGGACGACGACGACGAGGAGACACCCCGCGGACGAGGTCCCGATCAACGGATCGTCGTCGAGAACGTGGGAAGATCTCATCTCGTCGCACTTGGATCAGATGCCGGGGGAGAGTGGGATGACGCCGACGCGAATGATTCCCAGAACGACGACGACGACGACGACGACGACGGCCGGAAGCGACGGTGGTGGCTCTGCGGGGTCGACGGAAAAGAAACCGTTTTTAAAGAAAGGGTCGCGGGCGATGCGAACGTCGCCGTTGACGCCAAAGACGACGCCGAGGACGGGTGAAGCAAAGTCCAAGGTGCAGTCGGGGAGGAAACAACCGACGACGCCGACGACGACGCGAAGAGCGTTTTCGTTTGGGGAAGAGACTGGGGCGGCGACGAAGACGAAGACGAAGACGACGAAGAGTCCAGGGTTATTTAAGCGTCATGATTTGAACGTATCGCGAGACGTCGGTGGTGCGAGGGATGGGGATGTCGTTGACTCGTGGAGACAGTATAAGAGTCAGAGTCAAGCCGACGCGAGAGCGTTTGAAGCGCTCGAATCGAGAGTGGAGAGCGAGCTCGCCGCCGGGGGACCGCCGAACCGAGAAACGTACGAGTTCAACGTTCCCTGGGTGACTACAAAGCGAGAAGTGGCGCACCCGTCGACCCCTACACGAGATTCTTTGTCGGAAGTGGAGGCAGAGCGGTCCGAGCTGTCAAAGCGATGCGAACGTCTCGACGAAGAGCGGCGCGAATTTGAACAGGAAAAGGCGAGCTGGAAGGCGCACGTCAAGGCGATGGAAAGTGAATTCAAAGAAGAGTGTAACGCTGAGAGAAGAGTGTTGAAGCAAGAACGCGCAAACTTGGCTCGCGAGACTGAGCGTAGGTTGGCTTTGCCCACTAAAGAGGAGAGAAACGAAGCGAAATTTCTGCGCGAACAGCTCGAGCAAAACGAACAAGAGTTCAAAGTGCAGCAGCAAAAGTCGAAATTGACCGTGGACAGACTTCGCCAACAAATCGTTGACTTGAATAACGAGATTTCTGAGCTTCGGATGGAGAAGAGGATGCTGCAGGAGAAGCTTGAAGTCGGAAGTCGAATGCACACCAAGGCTTCTTCGCCGGCGCAGTCAACGCCTCTGGCATCTGGTCGTTTCAAAGAAGCCTCGCCAACCGCACAAAAGACACCTGTGATAAGGACGTCGACGTCGCGAGACGACGGTGATACCGATGGGCAATGCGCCACCGCTCGCGTATTGAGCATTCACGACCCAGCACCGAGCGTCAATGACAAATCTAGACTCCTATCCAGCGTCGGCGTCGTGCAGGAAGTCGAACACGATGACGGCAGGATTGAACGCTTTTACGGTAGCGGCCGACGCGTCGTCACCTTTACCAACGGCACAATCAAAGAGATGGTTCCAATCGGTGGTGGTACCGAGGAGACCGTGTACTTCACCAACGATGACATCAAGAGAACTAGTCCTGACGGCGTCGTCGAGTACTACTACGCCGAAGTCGAGACGTGGCACACCACCCATCCCAGCGGCGTCGAGCTCTACCATTTCGTCAACACCCACCAGGTTGAACTTCACGGCGCGAACGACTACAGGGAGATATTGTTCCCAGACGGTACGTTAAGACGCGTCCACTCAGACGGGAGAGAGGAAGATTTCGTCTCGGCTTGATTGTAACAAAAATTCACAGACCAAGTCAACGCAGCTCGTCCTCGCAAAACACACCAAAGATCTGCTCGCGCTGGTCAACCCTCACGCCCTCACTCGGTACCGTGCGCGCGATCATGGCGAGCTCGCAGAGCCTAGACCTGAGAACGGCGACTTTGGAACAGCTTCAGGTGCGTCGTTCGCGTCGTTCGCGTCGCGTTTACGTCAATCGCGTTCACGTCGCGTCCGTCTCTCGAAAGTGAATGAATGAACCTCTCTTCGCTGACTGACACACTTGTGAACCTCCCTCTTCTGTTCGCGTCGTCGTCTTTAGGCTGTGGATGAACAACTTCGTCAAGAGGTGACGTCGTATTCCGAATCGTTGCAAATGCTTCAAAAAGCGGTGAGCCGATACCACTCCTCTGGGACGGCGATCGAGGCGCTGAGCAAAGAGGAAGTGGGCAAGGAGACGCTTGTGCCCCTCACCGAGTCTCTGTACGTTCCAGGAAAACTCGCGGTCACGGACAAGGTGCTTCTCGATGTGGGTACGGGGTACTTTATCGAGCACGACACGGAAAAGGGGATCGATTACTGCAAGAGAAAGGTGAACTTTATCCGGGAGAATATGGAAAAGTTGATGGACATGGTGACAAAGAAACGTAAGCAGTTGCTTCTCGTTCAAGACTTCCTCCGCGTGCGCTCTCAAGAGGCGTCGCAAGCAAAGGCGGGCAAGTAGGATGGAGAAACAATTCATTAGTATATCTCTCGTAGTAGCCACTACAAGTTAGCTTCTAGAAGGTTCGTGGTTTTATAGTTAAAAATACAACAAACAATCGAGCGTCTAGCGACGTCACGTCTCTTCCTCCGTCTCAACCTTCTCGAGCATTTCCGGCGGTGGCCCGTCCTCGGACAGCTTGAAGTGGGCAAGAAACTCCGTGTTGCCTTCCTTGGCACCCTTGATCGGGGATGTGGTGTGATCTTTGTACTCAAAGCCGAAGAGTTTAGCGCCTTGTATCACGTTTTCGATAACCTCCTTGTGGACGTTGGCGTCTCGCACGACGCCCTTGGATCCGATTTGGTTACGCTTCGCTTCGAATTGTGGTTTGATCAAGACCAGCATCGTCCCACCGGGTTTTAAAATGCGGCAAATCGCCGGTAACACCTTCAATACAGATATAAACGAGAGATCGAGCGTCACGATGTCGATGGCATCTGGAAGTTCCGTCACGTAACGTAAATTCGTCCGCTCCATGATAACGACTCTCTCATCCTGTCGAATCTTCTCAGCCACCTGACCGTATCCAACGTCGACGCCATACACTTTCGTCGCCCCACTCTGCAGCAAACAATCGGTAAAACCACCGGTACTGAGCCCAGAATCGAGCGCCACACATCCCGTCACGTCTACGTTGAAGTGTGCGAGCGCTTTTTCCAACTTCAATCCCGCCCGACATACAAACTTTGGCTGCTCCGCAATCACCTCAATCTTCACGCTCGGCTTGAACTTTGTCCCAGCCTTGGTCACGGGTTGTCCATCCACCAAAACCTTCCCCTGCGCGATCCAACTCTGCGCCACCGTCCTCGACAGCTCGGGATTACGCTCCACCGTGAGTTCGTCCAATCTCTGTTTCGGTCCTTTCGCCGGCGCTCGTACCCCAGCCCCACCGTCGTTCCCGCCGTCTCTCTCTTTTCCATCCATCTCCCCCGTCCCCGACCCGTCGCCGTCGCTTCCATCGCCGCTTTCCCCCACCGCCTCGATCCCGCCGCCGACGGCGCGTCCTCCACGCCCGCCTCGTCTCCACGTCCACGCGTTCGATCCCGTCATCCACGCCCGTCCACCCGCCGACGGCGCGTTCACTCGACGCGGCGTCATCATCGTCCCGACGTCCCCTCCGCCCCGCACCGTCCCTACGCTTCGTCGCGTCGCCGCTCGAACCACCGCTCTCGCGCTCGCGCTCAAGAGCATGTGTTCTTCCCACCCCGCGCGCGAGCGAGTGCGTCCGAAGCGCTTCGTTTTTCCAGTGGAAAATTTCCACCGGCGAGAGGCAGCGTGGCGGTGGCGGTGGCGTGGCGTGGCGGTGGCGTGGCGTGGCGTGAGAGAGGGCGAGTCCCACCCCTTGGGTGCGTCGACCCTGGACGACCCGTCGTCGTTCAGTTTAGTTGAGTTCAGTTCGTACTACTTACCGGTAGTACTCAGTACTTGTAGTAGTGTCCAGTTTTGAAAAAGGATTAAAAAGTATCAGTCAGCACCGCGGGAGGGGCAGCCGCACCGGCGTGCGGGTCGCGCGTCACTCTCGACGGAGGGATCGACGGAGGGATCGACGGAGGGATTGGATCCTTTGGACGACGATGATGGGTGCCGGCGCGACGACTATCGGACGGACGGGGACGGCACCGCGCGCGGGATGCTCGACGTCGACGCGACGACGCGCACCGGGACGGCTTGGCGGCTGGGGCGCGGGGGCTGAGACCGCGGGTAGACGGCGCCGCGGGGAAAGATGCGCGGGAAGAGCGGCGGAAGGGGGAAGAGGCGATCGAGACCGACGGGAGGAGGAGGAAAGGTACGCCGCGTTCGTGGCTGAGGCGAGGGAGTGGACGATGTACGACGCCGAGACGGCTGGGGACGCGCCGCCGCCTTGGGAAAAGCACCTCAAGGAAGCGATGGAGGAAGGGCCGTGGCCGTGCTGGGACTCGAGCATTCCTGAGAGCGATTTCGTGGAGCCTCCGAGGTATGTGTCGCTGACCAAGGCGCCGAAAAAGTTTGATCCGTTTGAGGAACGGATCAAGAGGTACAAGGAGGAGGTGCGGGCGGAGCAGCGCGCGGCGTCGAGGGCGACGCGGGAGGAAATCAAAGCGAAGCGGTACATGTCGCTTCAGCAAGATATCAGGCTGAAGAATAAGCCCGAGGATGACGAATCGGCGTGGGATCACGAAAAGATTATGGAGTTGATCAACTTTCCAGAGGAGATTCGTCATAAAATGATGAGCGTAAGCGTCGAGGTGTACGATCCTCGTTTTCCGTACGATTTCGAGGGTATGGGAGCTCCTCCCATGTCGACAGAAGAATTTTTGGACTCGATCGGTCGTTTGCAAAAGGATGATGAGACAGATCTCGAAAGGGTGGCGAAGATTGCCGCGCGTACGGGCTCTACCGTACCAGAGCTTGTCGAAGAGGACCCCGCTGCGATTCTTCAACAACGCTCCACATTTGAACTCCAGAGCGCCATGGACATTGGTGACGACGAAGAGATTAGCAAGAATGAAATTTCTGATCTCATCGACAGCGACGATGAAGTTTGAACCTACAAGTAGCTACATTTTGTCAATTATTTCTATAGAGTCTATCATTTTGAAGCAGCCATGGCGCTGCGACGCGCCTCGGCGAACGTTCTAAAGAGTTCCCCAGACGGCGAGTAAAACACAGCATCAACGATTGACGATCCTTCTCTGGCGCGTAGCTCGACTTCCCATCCCTCACCATACTTGTCCAAATCTGCGAACCGGTCTCGTCGACTCGCGTGCTCTTCTGGGAGCGCACTTATGGAGCACCTCTGGACGAGAATGTTTGCGTCGGCGGCGCTGAGCGGTTGCTCAGCGCGTCTCTGGGCCGACACTAGTTTAGTGACTGGTCTAGAAATTTGTACGCTGGCCAACTCCTCTTCCGCCTTTTGAAGTTCCGCATCCCGTCCCTCGCTCGTCACTTTCATCGTGTCGGCGTCGAAATCTCCTGTCATCGTTCCCTCCTCCATCACGGCGAGCGTGACAACTTCCAATCGCCCCTTGCACTGCTTCGCGAGTTTATCCAAAGCACGGTACTGAGAGGGGTCCACCGTGAAATTGACCGTTGCTTCGTTCGCGCTGATATCGCTCGACTCCACCGTTCCGTCGTTCTCTCGAGCGAATTCGACAATCTTCTCTTCCTTGTCCAACGGCACCGCCACTGCAAAGCGCATCTCCGCGCGCTTTATGGGAAAGATTTCTTGAAGGCGAGGGAGTGCCTCCAAAGCTTGCTGCTTTGCGCTTCGCTTGGTATCAATACTAAAATGTATATCCTTCAACGCGCTTTCAATCATACCTGGTGGATACGGTCGTTTCGTCGCCGGGTTGACGCACTTTTCAACAAGCGTCGTCACTGCGTCTCGAAGCGCACTCTCCGTCTCAACTTTCCTCTCCCTTTCGCTCACCTGAAGCTCCCCTTTCGCGAGTATCACCTTGCATATTGCCTCTTGATCCGTCGTCCCGAACGCCTCGACCAAATCTTCCTCCTTGGCAAACACACCCTTTGATACGTTTGCGTAAATTTGCGTCGACTGCAACACGTTGTCCAAATCCTTTTCGTGTCCTCGGCGGTACGCAAGCACCGTGTTCTTGTAGCACGCAATCTCAAACCGCACGCCGTGCGTCTTGTATCTCACCACCGCCACGTTGGTGAGCTTTTTGATGCCCACCGGGACGAACATGACGACCGGCACGGACGACCGAACGCGCTCTGGCGCCTCGGTGAACGACAACAACGCGCGCGGGCTCGGTCGTTCGTTCATTCGTTCGTCTCGTCCCAATTTGTATGTGCATACAGTAACAAAACTCATCATCAAACGCATAGCACGATTCATAAACCAGAAAAAACGAAGAGGGTCAAGTTTAGAAGGCCCGCGCGTGTATGCGTTCGATCGTCCTTCCCTCGTGAATCGATGAGTGAGCAAACGACTGTAGCGCGTCAGAGTGAGGCGAACGCGTCGACGAAAGATTGAGTAAAAGAGGTGGACGCACGGTAGACCGCGCGAGACCGACGGTGAGAGGTTTCGGCACACGGGACGCGTGTAAACCCAGACTTCTCAGTCTCAATCTCAAAACTCTTCAAAGGAGAAGACTTTGGGATTTAGTACGCGACGTGAGGGATAACACGCGCTGGGAAAAAGGGAGGAAAAACCGGTTTGGTTGTTAGTTTGTTCATCGGAAACCATGTTGCCGCTGTCGCTGTTGAAGACGTCGTGCGGACACCCGATGCTGGTGGAGCTCAAAAACGGGGAGACGTACAACGGAACCTTGGTGAGCTGCGATACGTGGATGAACGTGCATCTCAAGGAGGTGATTTGTACGTCCAAAGACGGCGATAGGTTCTGGAGAATGGCGGAATGCTACGTGCGGGGGAACACTATCAAGTACATCTGCGTTCCGGATGATGTTTTGGACAAGGTTCAGGAGGAAATACGCGCCCGACCGCAAACTTCGGGCCGCGGCGGCAGAGGGAGAGGCCGCGGCGAAGGTGGCCGCGGCCGCGGCGAAGGTGGCCGCGGCCGCGGTCGGGGTCGCGGAAACGCGGGCGATTAACGCACCAGTTACCACCTAGTATCCCCTAGACATGTTAGTAGCAAACACACGCACACTTTGTGACTAAACCCGATCAACTCTCCTCACCACTTTTCGAAACCAGCGAAGCGCGCGCGCGCGTCGCGCACACTTCAGGGTTCGCGATTAATTTTATCTTTCACTTCCATCGAAAATCTAGATGCGGTTAAAACACATACAAAGTGCGAACCTCGACGACTGGGACGCGACGCCACACCACGCCAACGGCTGGTGTGGACGTCGACGACAGCGTCGTCAGATTCCGAGGGACGACGGACCAGGGTGGAAACCGTCAAAGTGAGGAAACGGCTGTGAGACTCCCGCGATAGCGTCGTCGTCGGTAGTGTCGTCGACAGCGTCGTCGTCGTCGTTGTCGGCCGCGTGCAGATGGAGCTCTTGCTCGAATTTGACGAAGAGCAGTACTATGGGGAATCCGAGTCGAGGCTTCGACGAAGTTCAGGGACTTGGGGATCGTCGTCGACGCGAGATGACGAACATTTAGAGAAAATAATGAGTTTAGCGGCGTTGGTTGCGGACGCAGACGCGTTGGATGAGCTCAAGGCGCGCACAGAGGCGGCGAACGAGGACGAACTGGCTGTCATCGTTATAAAGTTGTTAGAACACATCGGAGGAGAAGCCGCGGTTTTGGGGGCACATGATGATGGGATGGATGATTCAGAGGGAGACGCGGGACGGGATGAAGATGATGATGGTCGTCATGGACCCGTGTTGCGGTGTGATGCGCGATACGTCGCCTTGGGAGTCGAGCTGCTTGGGGTGATGCCAAAGACCAAGTTTGGACCGAGCCATCGAGGAGCGCTGGGGAGAGGCATACGACACATCTTGAATTCATACATGGGGAATTGTCGAGCGGTTTGTGATGTTGGTGTATTGAAGACGCTGCTACAAGTGCTCGATGGAATGCTGCGGTCGAACGAGGATGTTGAGATATCGGGCGATGCTCTTCTGATTGCAGAGTGTCTGCGGCGCGTCGCTGGCTATTCCACCTCCACGCTTGACTTGAAAGCTTGGCTGCGGCTCGCGTCTTCAAGTGCGCCGAACGCGCAAGTGTTTTTATTAGATCAGCTGAATATGACCCTTCAATCCCGTTATAGCTCCGGTCCGGCTGAAATATTCCTACTGGATGGCGAGAGTAGCGGGATACTGGGCTCGGCCCAACCAAAATGGCCCTTTACAGAAGGACTTGCCTTCGTTACTTGGGTATACCTTGAAAGCGTTTCTGCGTCCGAGACTACGACAGCATCTGCGGCGTCGTACGCAGCAGCAGCTTCAGTCTCACAGCAACAAGGTGCATCTAAGATCGCTGCCGCGGCAGTCGCCGCTGCCGCTGCGGGGGACGCGGAGGTGCACATGCCAAGAATATTCAGTTTTCTGTCTGCTGAAGGTCAAGGGGTCGAATGCTACTTTCACGATAGATTTTTGATAATGGAAGCGAACGGTTCCAAAGAGTCGAGGATGACGCTGCCGTTTTCGTACAAATTTCCGTTGAAGAGATGGTTCTGCATGGGAATAGAGCACAAACCAGCGAGTGTGCGAACCGGCGCCGCAGAGACGAGACTCTATGTCAACGGTATCTGCGTCGAAACACACTCATTCGATTTTCCAAAAATGAGTAAACCACTCGGATTTTGTTGTATCGGTACCAATCCACCAGCGGCAATGGCTGGACTTCAGAGGAAGCGTCGTCAATGCGCTCTTTTTGGAAGTCTTGGTCCAGTGTATATTTTCAAGCAAGCACTTGGTGGACATGCCATGAAAGCGCTTTCAGATCGCGGTGGTTCTCACATGCCACATTTTGCAGATGGAACTTCCACTTCAGCGAGCACGAGCAGTGGAATACACCAAGTTTTAGACAATTTATTGGCGCCTACTGTGCTTCAAATTTTACACCCTCGGTTGGCTAGCAAAAGTTTTGTTCTCGACATTTCTCCAGCTGGCGCAAAAGGTGAATCAAAAGCTGCTCTTTTAGGTGGAACGACATTTGCGAAGCGTTCATTAATACGTGATTCAGTTTGGTCATCGGGGTCGAGCGGACCAGCGATTGTTCTTCCGTTTGTTTGCCCTTTCATTGGTTCCAGAGATCTTGATCCTGGATTTTCAGACGTGCACGAAGAAACATTCTCTGTGGGGAACTCGATAAGGTCTGTCATAGGGATAATCGCTGGTGCATGTGAAAATCACCCAGAAAACTTGGCAATACTAGAAGAAAGTAACGTAGCAAGCTTACTATCGCACGTCTTGCCGTATGGCCTGGAGGCAATGCGTCATCAATTTTCTGAAGATGCCCTTGACGATGAAGAAGAAGCTGTGCTAGACTCGCTAGAGCATCTCATATCGGTTGTTCAGGGTCATAAAGTGCTCATGAAGCAAGTATATACAGAACTCATCTTAGACTTACGACCCTGGGACGGTTTGGGTGCCCGAGGTATCCGCAGACTCTTCAACATGTGCTCTGCCGAGTGCAACTCGAGCCCACAGGTGATGCATCAAGTTGATGCATTCCAAAGTTTGCTTGACAATGCTCGTCGCTGGCTCTGTCCTAGGTCATCAATGATGGGTGGAATTTTGCACAGCAATTCAGCGAAATCCGCCATGGATGATAAAGGAAAGTTTAGGGTATCGGAGGTCGAATCGCTGGCGTTAATAGACGATTTGTTGGTATCCGTAAACTTACTCGCCAACACATGCGACAGTATGGAGTCGATAGTTGACATCATCGTTGGATATCTCGCGGAATGTCCCTGCCCATACATGTTGGCGGCAATGGTGAGGCTCGTGCACTCTATGATCGTTTCGCCAAAGACAGAGAGGGCTAATGAGTTTCTCTTTGCTTTTGTGGCAAGAGGTGGAGTTGAGATTTGTTTGGGGCTGATACGCGCACTCTCCCTCCGGGGCAAATTTGACCACAAGCTGCAAGGCGTACAAACTCTATTTGGGGCATCTATCTCTCTGTTTGGATATATGCTTGAAACAGGCTGCATAAGTGCTAATCGTACCACGGAAGTGGGGGGAAGTAAAAAGGTTACAAAGGGAAGCGTCGAGAGAGCAGTGCGATACGCCTTTAATCGAGGTTCTAAAGATCTTCTAACTTTGGATGTCTATAGAGCGGTGATGCAATCAGCTCTCGTCATAGACATTACTACAAATATCAACATGACTGAGCCAGTGCGGATGATCAGTGCTGGTATTCTAGGTTCGATGCTTGCAACTTTATCTCGTTGCGGAGATGAGGTATCCAAGCAAGCTCTGGACGATATGATGCTCATTGCAATTGCTTATGCTGAAAACAGAGACTTGCTTCTCTCTTTACCAGAGTTTCCAAATTGGTTGACGGGCGTGCTAGTCAAAAGTCAGAGTCGCGAAGTGCTGGACGCCGCAAGTAACTTGCTTCTGATTTTGCTTCAACATTCAATGCGTATCAGTGATGGATGGCGCGTTCTGGAAAATGTCATAACATCCATCGAAGCGATCACGAATGGCGACAAGCCGAAGAGCATTGAAGTGCAGCACCTAATCTTCCGAGATCTGACCAACTTTATGCTGAGTGAGCTCAAAGCAATCTGTGTTTCAGAGGATGTGAAAAATATGCAGTCGTCATCGGACAGAAATGTTACTTACGAGAATACCATCGCATTGCTACACATGGTAGAGGAGCACTTGAGATGCCTAGCAACATCTTCAGTAGCATCTAACAGTGTCGATGAAGTCAGAAAAGTATTTGATGCGCTAGTGAGTTACGGTAACTACTCCACGGACACTATTCATGGATGGGAAAATCGCCGCCGACTCATAGATGGACTCACTGTTCAGACTCCTTCGATTACGAGTAAGAGTGATGATCGCGTGGTTGAGCTCTTGGCCGCAACGCAACAAATCATCGCATCACTTGTTGGAAGTACTTGTGCAAATGCTGACTCTTATCCTGCCATTTTAAAGGACGACGAGTTGGTTCATTTGCTTCTTCGGCTCACATTGGCAAACTTCCGTGAAGAAAAGCAGTCGGTAGATGAGATTATAGACGACGAGCTTCCACTGATGCCAGCGCACATTGTGAATACTTTGGGATCACTTACATCTGGAAACTCATCGATATCGGATGCAATAGCGTTTGAATCGAAATTGCTATGGGGAACTTCACAGTCAAGTGTGTTGGGAAAGAAGCTCTCTGTTCTCCATAACTTGCTGACCCCGTTGTTGCAGGCACCATCGGCTCGACAATCTGCACATCTTGCCCCCGGGGTAATAGCATTACTTCTCGATGAAGTTTGGCGTCATAACACCATGAAAAGACGGAATTCATTGTACATCAGGGCGTTGACAACGTATCTTATTGCTACAGCTGCCAGGTGGCGCGACGCCATTGCAGAGAATACAGAGGAACAAATTTCCTCAAACACTCTCCGCTCTCTCGCATCGAGTACCATGGACACAGCGATCTCCAAATTATGCACGGGCTCATGGGTTAAGCTCCTGACTACTCCCGTGATCGAAGAGTCGTTGATGTGCATCGCCACGTCGACACCAGTCTGTGAGGTTCGCAATAGTGTGATAGTAGCGAGAGGCCCTAAATCGAAAGACTCCAGGTTGCAAGCACAGCTCGCTGTTCAGCGTACGCGTACGGACACCTTTGCACAGTTTGTGAAAATATGGGAAGGAGAATATGTTCACATCGCGATGTCATCGAAATGGCTCGCTGCCCTGTCAAAGGAAGTCTCACGCAGAACGCTGTGTATCGCAGCAGAAGGCAGTCGGCTGAATGCCACCGACGCAGCATGGAAACTCTTCGCTCGGGATCTGCAAGCTCACGATTCTTTGATGGGAAAAATACGTGATGAAAACGATGCGATTCGTCTAGGAGTAGATTCAGTCGAGAGCGGACGAAGGAGGAGATATCGTTTGTCGCGAGTCACGAAGAGCAGAAGAGTCGCTACTGAAACCAGGTTAGCTCACGCAAAGCCTCTTGATGCGACCGCGATGGAGATAAAACTCCCCGTACGTCACACTCAAGACACCTCAGACGACGAAGATGACTTGCCCCTTAGTCCACAAAAGTCGATGAACGCGGAAGAAATGAAAGAAGTCATGGCGGCCACTGCGGCGCTTGCGATGGCTGCAAACCGCAGCGGATCAAAAAGTACACTGTACGAGTGCTCAGCGACGATGGTTACTCCATTGGAAATTCACAGCGGAAATTTCATCATTTCTGAGGAAGAAATCACCTTCTCGACGGCTGATGGATCTCATACTTGGACGTGGCCATTAGCTAGTCTTCATCAGGTTCAAAGCAGAAGGTACCTCCTACGCAGAAGCGCGTTAGAGTTTTTTATGTTGGATCGTTCGACTCATTTCATCGATTTTGGAACTGCTTCAGAAAGACGGCAAGTATTTCGGGTCCTAATCAAGATTAAACCGACGAACTTCGTTCCGCTCTATCTCGAGACGAGCAAACCAGAGGCTTTATTGCGGAAAAGTGACATTACGTCAAGATGGATTCGTCGAGAAATATCAAACTTTGACTATCTCATGGCATTGAACACTCTCGCAGGGCGAACGTACCAGGATATAACTCAATACCCAGTCTTCCCTTGGGTCATCTCAGATTATACATCTGACGTGTTGGATCTCAACGACCCAAAGGTGTATCGAGATCTACGTAAGCCAGTTGGTGCCCTGAATCCTGCTCGTTTGGAACGGATCAAGGAACGATACGAATTTTTTGACGACCCTGAAATCCCAAAGTTTCACTACGGTAGTCACTACAGTTCCTCTGGTACAGTGTTGTTCTACCTGCTCCGCGTTGATCCATTCACGACGCTTGCTTACGAACTGCAAGGGGGCAAATTTGATCACGCTGACAGACTTTTCCATAGCGTTGCGTCGACATGGCGCAGTTGCTACAGTGACATGAGTGATGTCAAGGAATTGGTTCCAGAATTTTTTTACATGCCCGAGATGTTCAAGAACGTCAATAACATCAATTTTGGTGTCACTCAAAATGATGAAAAAGTCGATGGAGTCATACTGCCGCCCTGGGCCGATTCTCCTGAGGATTTTGTAGCCAAGCAACGTGCGGCGCTTGAAAGTGAATTCGTTAGTAGAAACCTTCATCATTGGATCGATCTGATTTTCGGGTACAAGCAAAAAGGCAAAGCCGCAGAATCAGCTTGCAATGTGTTCTATTATATGACGTACGAAGGCGCAGTCGACGTGGAGGCAATCCAAGATCCTCTCTTGCTGAAGGCGACAGAAGATCAGATTGCATGCTTTGGCCAGACGCCATCGCAGCTACTCACAATACCTCATCCGACTCGTCAACGCATGGTGGATTCAGTTACTGGCTCGCATTTACTCTTTGATAACGGAGAAAATGTACGAGAGTACAAACTTGCGACACCCTCTTACGGTGAGAATCGTACAAGCTTCATGGGTATGACATCAACTGGGCAACTTGTCGTTGCTTCACCAGCGTTGGATATCAAAATTCATCAATTCCTACCAAACGTACCTGGAAACTCTGGAATGCCGTTTACATTTGAGCCAGCGAAAGAACAAACGACGCTAGGTTCATTCATGGGTTCGATTCGTCGACGCACTGGTTTGAGTGAAACTCCAGAGTGCGTAAAAGCAATAGGAAAGCTTGATCCCAGACTGGCACGTGAGGGCTCGCCGTTGCCATGCGCAACATTACCTGGAGGTCGACACCTCGTCATCGGTGGATACGCAGACAACTCTCTACAAATCTTCAATATGGAGAAAGGTGTTGTGGAGAGTGTCAAAGTTGGTCATCGGGGGCCAATATCAACCTTAGCTGCATCAACAGACGGTAGAGTCCTCGCAACTGGCTCCGCTGATGGGACAATAGGAATCTGGACGGTGAAACTTCCGACAGAAAAGGTAACAATCGGAGAAAATCTAAGAGAAACAATCGCACCGATAATCCAGGTCGACGCCAACTCTATTTTCAATGATGGAACGACTGTTGCAAATGTGATTGATGTGGGACAGGATGATGTCACGCCAGCGCTGAAGATGTCTCTGAGCGGTCCCGTTTGCGTGTTAAAGGGACACGGCGATGCTACCGCGGCCATAGCACTCAGCACAAACTTAGATTTACTAGTCGCTGTCAGTCCTTTCGGGGGAGCAACCTTTTATTCCATCATGACTCGTGATGTCATCGCGCACATACCAAAACTCAGCGGTTCTCTTTGTTCTGTTTCGGACGAAGGTTTTGTTGTCGTGTGGTCTGAGCAAAGTCATGCAATGACCGTTTTATCATTGAATGGAAACGTCTTGTCAACGGCTGTGCTTCAGGATGTCTGTCCCGCGCTGAGTACCATGTTGATTTCAAAAGATGGATACAGTCTCGTCGCAGGGACGACTGCTCAAGCCGGCAAAAGTTCAGTAGTTGTGTTCGATTTGCCACAGCTGATACTACGCAAGAAATGGGATTTCGAGGCTGAATCCAGTGTTTCAAGTGTCCTTCTGACATCTGAGAACACCAACATGATTGTTTGCACGGCAGACGGCACGTTAAGAGTTTTTGTTGATCCAAGCCTCTCTGCTCGTTCGATAGAATTGATAATACAAGCAGGATGGTCCTCTGTCATTTAGTGCACGATGGATGAGGATTTCTGAGCTCGCCCTTGGCACGTTCTGGCACGTTACGTTCTGATCGACACACACTGTGAAGGCGCGTTAATAAATTTTGATAGAGTATAAGTAGGTACTAAGTAGTTTACAAGATTGTTATTCATCACTAGCAGATTATTAGATAAAACTTTTACGTCCGGGTAAGACGACACTCTCGTGGATCGAGAGAGAAAAATCTTGAGCGATGTGCGGCGCATCGCGGGTAAGTGCAAGGAAGCCTGCGGTATGGCTCACTTCTTTCCAGTGTTGCTGGCCCACACGCACCGCAGCCTTCCAGAGGAGTGCGTTGTGAGATAGATAAGCCACCTTTGCAGTTGAAGCCACAAGTTCTACGTTCACTTCCCTCTTCAGACGGTCGACGCAGTAACTTGGCAAGCCGTCAATCTTGAGACGTTTTGCCAACTCGTAGAGCTCTGACAGCATGTCTGGGCTGGGATGCACTGGAATCTCATATATCCAACGAAGAGCCGCCAATAGAACAGGGACTCGAGTATCTTGCAAGACAATCGACTTGATCGCGTCTTCCTCGGGCGATAATACTTTGCGCACCGTGAACAAGACTAAGACAGACATGTAGTACAGCACTCGTAGAATGAGTGAGAGGGGCATTCCAAGCCACCTGTGATAGTGTTTTGAAAGCCTGACAACATCCGGAGTCCTGTTCATCGCCGCGGTAATTGGTGATGTGTCTAACAGTTCGCTCAGATATTTTGAACCGCTACGGATGACATCTGTGTGGGCATATATCTTGACGTTGTCCACGATGAAGTGCATGTCTCCAGGATCGTGAGAGCCCTTTATCGGGACGTGCAGTGATCCGCCCATCAACCCACCTTTCATGCCGTAGATCCCTCTCTCATTGAGCTGTGACAGAATTTTAGCCTCAAGATTGGACTCGACGATCTCAGTGATGGCATCACCCTCGATATTCCCCTCTTCTTCTGCTGCTTCCTCTTCCGCAGAAGGTTTGTCAATGTACGATTTTTTTCCATCCAAATCTCGACCGCTCTCACCCATTGGGAACGGCATGTAAGCCTCTAAATTAATAGCGATACACACTCCACTTTCTTCAGGTGTGCTACGAATGGAGGGATCACGAGAGCCGTGGAGGATAACGAGGGCTCCATCGACGCATGCGCCGGCGTGGCTGAAGCGAGGATCCGTGTCAGAGTCAGGATTCAACCTCGCCCATTCACCGGTAGGAAAGTGGAACACGTACGTGTCACCGAGTACTTGATCCTGAAGTAAAACGCGACCACCGTGGATGATCCAGTTCGAACCGAGGACGCACGATAGGTACGACGTGCGCGGGCTAGGGACTTGTCCTGCCCTCGCAACCATCGTCCAACGCGGCGTTCCTTGTGCAGAAAGTTGTAGCACCCACAACACCATCTCGATCGACGTTTCGCTCGGACTCAAAATATACAACACCGAATTTCGGGCAGCCATAGCGCACCCTTCGCCCCCGACTGGGTGTTTCCATTGAGTGTCGATGGTGAGCCACTCTGAGTCTGCAAGATCGAAACCATATAAGTCGTTGTAGATGACCACGTCTTGACCAGGTTGTACATCCTTCCCGCCGAAGACGAAAAGAACGTTATCAGAGATACACATACAATGACCAGTACGCGTCGGTGGAGGGTCCCCGAGCACGTCGACAAGCGTCCACGAGCACGCGACAAAGTCAAAGACCCAGAGGTCGTTGAGACAGCCAAACTGGCCTTGACCACCAAAAACGTACAACAAATCCCCGTGTACAACCGCGGTATGACCGTATCGACCGGGCGGTAGCCCAACCTCTGGATCAGTGGCGGTGGCTGGAACCTCGTAGCACGCGCCTCTACCGCTCCAGCGATAGATGTTTGTCACGAACTCGCCCTCGTGCGCCAAACCGCCGTACGTGTACACTTCGTCTTCCCAAACAAAAGCCGCGCTTCCAACGAAATACGACTCTGCGTCCCCATCGTCCATATCATCTCTATCCATATAGTTCTCTTCGTCCGCATCCACGGCTTCCGCCACGTCGTCTTCGACGTCCACGTTCACTTGGCCTCCGATCTTCGCGCCTCCCTCTTTAACACCCACTCCTCTGGCTGCATACGTCACCCTCGTCGTCGTCTTCGTCGTCACCATCGTTTCAACGTTATGCACATCTCCGACATTCTCTTCTTCATTCGCCAACGCGTCCGCCAACGCGTTCAAAAACGCCGCGCGCGACTGCAACGGCGGGATCCCACGAGCTCGAGCGTGCGCGCTCAATTCCTTCGTGCTCATCGATGTCAAGAGGACGCCATCGATCTCCATCTTCGCCCACTGGTACACCGGCAGTCACCACCGCGGGTCTTCTTCAAAACTTTGCCGCGAGTTTCCGAGTCGCTTCACCGCCGTCCACGCGTCTGTCCGTCGGCGTCTGACGCTTGCCGTCTGCCGTCGTCGTGTGTTGTGAAGCTCAAATTTTGCAGAGGGGCACTCAATCGAAAACGACGAGTCATGAACCGTGTTTTTGAAAACAAAACTTTTTTGGGGGAAACGCCGAGCGGAGAGAGTCCGTTCCAGACGTGAGACGACGTCGCTCGGTGGACATCGTCGTCGTCGTCGTCGAAAAATGGGACGGTTCGGCGGCGAACGCGCGGTGGAGCGAACACCTTTGGTCGGTGGTGCCGACATCGGTGCGCGGAAGAGCGAGGGACGGACGCGACGCGGGGGTGAAGCGAGCTCGAGCGCTCAACACCATGACGTTCTCCCGCGGGAGAGAAGAGCGACGTCGAGGTTGGGATCGAAAGGAGCGTACGGCACCCGGGAGGACGTGGAGAAGGGTAAATATACAGATGGACGCGCGATGGAGCGGGATGGATGGGGAAGTCGGCGACTCGGGACGGGGTGGAGCCGAACGTCGACGTACGGTGCGTCCTGCGTGGCTCTGGCTGGGTGCGCGTTTGGGTTGCTTCGAAGTTGGTGCTTTCCGGTTGATGCCTTGCCGAGGTCCACGAGAGATTTTTTCATGAATCAAGTGCGCGCGAAAGATGAGGATATCAGCGCTCAGCTGTCCGCTTCGGCTGTGTTCGAAGATTTTTGTTCGGCGATGCGCGATGAAAAGGCGTGTGGCGACTTGAGACGAGTTCGTGAAGGTTTGGCAACTTTGGATGAGGACACGTACGAAAATTTGGTGTCGAAGGCCAAGACAATCAAAACAGACGGTTTCGAGGACAGCACTGGCTTCTTGGGAGCGTACGATTCTGTGGTGAATAGCATGGTGGACGAGCCCCGTGGCTTTGTTTCACTCGTTCCGCACTGGTCCACAGCCGGTTTGGGCTTTGAGACTGCGCCAGAATCAGACAGTGTTCAGGCAAAAAAGTTGGGCGTGTTTGTGGCAGATATATTTCCACTGTTGCGAAAGTATCCACACTGGGATATGTCTGATACCAATGAGATTCGTTACTTGACTCGTCACATGAACGAGCGAGGCTCGCCGGCGTCGCCGGCGTCATTATCCAAGTCAGAAACGAATGGAATCATCGGGGTTCGACCTTCGAAGAATGAAAATCGTAATATCGCTTACTCGCGCTTTGCGTCAAACCAGGGATTCCACGGTAGCAAGCGTACACCGCATTTGGGCTCTCGCTTTGCGTTGCATGCTGCGTCACATGGGCTCCCTGAGAAGTTTGACTCTCGAGACGAGTTTCCAAAGTGTGCGAGACTGATAGGAACGACTCGCGATCAAGGAAAATGCGGTTCCTGCTGGGCCGTCGCCGCGACGGAAGTTATGAATGATCGCCTATGCGTTGCTACAAATGGTGCCGCTGCCGAAGAACTGAGTCCACAGTTTGCTCTGTCTTGCTACGACAGCGGGGACGGATGCTCTGGTGGTGATGTGCTGGATACCATGGAAATCGCATTAATAAAGGGTTTACCTCACGGTGGGATGCTCGATTCTTCCTCCTGTTTACCGTACGAGTTTGAGCCGTGCAATCATCCGTGTATGGAGCCTGGAATCGTGCCCCAGTCGTGCCCATCAAGGTGCGCTGACGGCTCACCCATGCAGCTTGTTTACCCTAGATCGGCGCCGTACACATGCCCCGATGATGATATCGTCTGCATCGCGAAAGAGATTTACAAGCACGGCTCAGTTGCCGTCACCTTTGGACCCGTTTACGAGGACTTCTACTCGTACAAACACGGCGTGTACAAGGTTCCAGACGGCGCTGATGATCCACTTGGACAACACGCGACCAAGCTGATAGGATGGGGTAAAACGGATGAGGGTGAGCATTATTGGTTGATGGTCAACTCGTGGAAGAATTGGGGACACGACGGCATAGGAAAAGTTCGAATGGGTGAGATGAATGTGGAGAAGGGCATAGCATGCATCGAGATGTAGGCGAATGAATAGGTAGTGCAGGAATTTGTTGTAAGATGAGCTATATTAAAGCAGGCCACACAAGCGCTTTCTAAAACGCAACGTATAGACCGTCCCTAAACAACGCCACGGTTTAGTGGGCCACGAACGCCTTGCCAGCCTTGGAGCCGCTCGGGATCACCTTCAGGGTGTTGAAGCGGACAGTCTTGGACAGCGGTCGGCACTGGCCGACGACAACCTTGTCGCCTTCGTTGCAGCGGAAGCACGGGGAAAGGTGGGCAGAGATGTTGGTGTGACGCTTTTCGTAACGCTGGTACTTCTTGATAAAGTGCAAGTAGTCCATGCGCATGACGATGGTGCGGTTCATCTTGGTAGACTTGACGACACCGGTCAAGATGCGGCCACGAATCGAAACGTTGCCGGTGAACGGGCACTTCTTGTCGATGTAGGTGCCTGGGTACGGTAAGAAAACATTCGTCAGTCTTGTGTCCTCGCCATTCGTTCCCTTTTTGCCCTCCAATCAACCGCACGCGGGTTGCGGACGGGACATAAAGCCTCCCACGCGTTCGCGCTGGGTGGCCAAAGCCCTAGAAACACGACGTGGTCCACTTCGGGGTCTTCTCGCGCACGCACCTTCAATAGCCTCGCGAGGAGTCTTGAAACCGAGACCAACATTCTTGTAGTAACGGTTACCACCCTTGCCAGCCTTCTTCTTCGCAGACGCGGCGAAACTGTGTCACGGACAAAGAGATTCCAAAGTCAGTCTCGGCGGCTCTCGCCCGCGAACGCGATCTCTCAAGACTTTTCAAACCACGCGGGCGCCGTCGCGCCGCCGCCGTCTCGCGAACACGCGCGAGAGATAAAAAATGTTAATTAACATACCCTTGGTTCACGCCGAGTTGCTTTTGGTACGCCTTCTCGTGCTGCGCGCGGTGAAAGATTACACAGGTTAGGTTTCCGCGTTTCCCATCGCCCATCCAGACCCTCCGAGGAGCTCGCGAGCTTCCTCTCACCTCATTCCTCCCGGCGTCTCTCCTTCCCGCGCCATCGCGGTCGTCGAAAGTCGTCGTCGAAAGTCGTCGTCGAAAGTCGTCGTCGAAAGTCGCCGTCGCGCACGCACCTGTTCGGCAGCCATGTTTGGTCGCTTCGAACGCGCGTCTAAAAGGCGGAGTCGCTCGAGCGCGAGCGCGGCTTCTTTCCGGTTGCAAAGGAGAGACGCGCGGGCCCGAGGGGCGTGTTTTTTTTATTTCTACCGGGCGAGCTTTTTACACGTACTCAAGAAAAAGAAGACAGATCTAGAACACATTAAACATAGATGAGCATCTATCGGACATTCGATACGTCACTGAAAACACACACACACAATACTCCGAGTCCGAGCCGCGCGCCCCCCCGCCAGCGTCGCCGCATCGCCACTCTGAGAAGGGAGGAAAAAGATTACGTGTAGGATGATCGCCCTCAACGCAACCATCGCGACGCGCGCGACGACGGCCAAGGTGAGCGAGCGAGGAAAACGATAGAAAACGCGACGGGGGATTCGCCTCCCGGGTCGAGTCGGGGAGGCTGCGGGCGAGGAACGCGACCGACTGACTCGGCGTGTTGGTTTTGGTTGGAAAGATGGTGACGTTGCCGTGACGACGGGGAGGGTGGCTTGGAAACATGGACTGACTTTATTTTTATCCGTGGAATGTCGTCATCGCGCGATAGGTGGCTCGCCAAACTCGCGCTCGAGCGAGCGTGAAAGCCGTGGAACCGGTGCCGGTTAACGAGGTGCGCGGTTCCTGCCAAACGAACACGGACTGCGGCCGGGCTGAAAAGACGGCGGACGAGGCGCGCGTCTTCGAAATGGCCAAGGCCAAGTGCGTTCACCCGGATCGTCCGGTCGCCAAGGCGTGCGGTGATTGCCCGCGTCGTAAGTGATTCGCGAAAAGTAGTTACAATTCTTTGAGACGAGCTATCTGGCATCGTGTGACGTATACTCACGTATTGTTGTAAAACTCACTCAGTCAGCGCTTTTCGTGTCGAACGCACGACACGCCTAGATAGAAGAATGCGAAAAATACCGGTATGGAGCACGCCGCGTAGCCGAGCGAAATGAATTTGTTTCTACTCGTGAGCTCAAACGGGCGTAGTATCGATTCACCGGTTATCGCAGTGCACGCCTGCGTACCCAGCAGCAAGTTGAGGATCCGTCTCGACGACTCTGGAAGCGCAAGCTGATCAAGGAGTTCGTTCGTTCCTTCAGAGTCGCAGTGATCGTAAAACTCGCGTTGGTCGTACTCATTCACCATTAGACAGCTCCAGCTCCATTGAATGTAGGATACAGTGTAGAGCCACTTCCAGACGACATGTAGCGTGCTCACCCTGATGAAGAAGCCACCGACAAGCATGTAGAGGGTGGAAAAAATGGGTAAAATTGCCGCTGGGCCAACATCACCAGGTATCGAAGCCGCGATTGTCGATCCGATCAACTGCGCGATGGTGAAGTTTGTGAACATTCCGAGACAGAAGAAAGCGAAAGCAGCGGCGGTGTTTTGGAGACCAATGCTAAAATACAGAATCGCAGAGTACGTGACAGAGGCCAATATCGTCATCGGTATTTCTGCTAGAATTTTACTCGTCACGTACGTCAAAGGTCGATAGAGCGAATCGTGGAGTTCACGCGTGTAGACTTCTCGCTCAAATTTTACCTCTTCAACGTGAACCTGAGCCATGAACGCAGGGAGGATCGTCGAGATGAAAAGAACTCCATTCCGATTTATGATCCCTGGCGGCGTGTACGTTTGGTTGAAGAAGAATGACGAAAACAGCGCGCCAAGCGTAGAGTACAATCCCAAGCGTGTAAACCAAAAGATGCCACGTCTCCATCTACGCAAATCTTTGTACCTCAACATCACGATGAGCTCTGCGAAGAATGAGTATGCATAAGGCCCAGCTTTACATTCTGCGTCGATGGTGTGCACTATCGCTGATAGTTCTTTAACCTCTTTCTTGTTCTCTTCGCAGAGTTGGGAATCTGTGTAATACTCAACTGTAGATTCAAATGATATGCAGTCAATCAAATACTCAGCAATGTTGACCCCTGCTTCGTACACAAAGCCTTGCGTCACGAAAAACTCGAGGCTATTGTTCGCTCCACCAAAGAAAACAAGATGACCGCCAGTGCAAAGCAACATTAGCTTATCAAATGATTTGTAAATGTTCATGGACGGTTGGTGAATGGTCAAAATAATGGTCCGCCCGTCCTCACACTGGAGCCGCTGAAGAGCGTTCATGACATCGAAAGCCATGCTGCTGTCGAGTCCTGATGTTGGCTCATCTATGAACATGGCGCGTGCATCTGCTGCAAGCAGAGCAACTGCGAGCGCTAGGCGCTTCATCTCTCCGCCAGAGATTCCTCTGATGACATGGTTACCGACGAGAGCATGTCGACACTTATCGAGGTTCATCTGATCTATGACGTGCTCGATCAGTTGTAATTTGTAAGTCGTCGACTCTTGTCTGCGAATCATGACTGAAAACAAAAGCGTCTCAAATACGCTCGCACCACCGAAGAAACTCTCCGTCTGAGGTACGTATGCGGTGTACTTCTTCAGCAAATTTGCGTCGGCGACGCAACCATTGAATAAGACCTTGCCAAAAATGGTTCCTTCAGTCTTTCGACCTGCGATTTTTATTCAGTTGAATGCCGGTAAAACAAAATGTTTTTCCAAACTGACCTGCTACGATGTCGAGAAGAGTAGTCTTCCCGGCACCGGATGGTCCGAGCACCGCACAGAGTTCGCCAGGATAAATTGCTGCATTAACGTGCTGCAAAATTGTCTTGCATTGCATTTCATTGCCGACGTCATCTAAGACGATGGAGAAGCCTCTCTGATCCTGCAACGATTTGGACGACACGTGCGAGCCTGCCTCGGGAACATCGACGGGCCCATTCTCATCTGGCTCGCCGAGGTCTCGCGCAGTTTCCACGTCTACGGTAAAATTGGAAGTTGGCCTCGGTGCGTTTCCAGACTCTCCACCGTCTTCAAGGCTCGCGCCTCGCGCCGTAGAACTGCGGCCACCCATGTATGCGAGAGGAGGGCGAGACACGAAACGTCGTCGCGATGTGACGTGATCGGTTTCGTTTCGCGCGTTCATGTGTACGCCGTTTTGTGAGCCCTTCTTTATTTTATGGTTCATAAATCGTCATTTCATATTTTGTGTCACGTTAGCCGCACCCGGAGATTCGTCTATCTATTGCGTTCCGCTCGTTTCGATTTTGATATTGCTTGTGTCTGCACCACGTTCACGACGATCTTCTTTTTCGCGACCAGTTCGCGCAGAAGGTTACCGAACGACCCGGGCTGACGCTTTTGCAGCTCGTCCGTGAAAGCCGGTTCGCAATTCCAACCGCCTCTGAATGACAATGCATGTTTTGGTAACTTGGCAAACGCGTACTCGCATGACAACGTTTCTTTGTTGGCGTGTACATAGAGGGACCGTAACGCGTCACGCGACGTTGAGTAACTTCGCGGCGAGGCGGTCCAGCATTCACCGTTGTACACCGTTTCACCGTTGTTCACCGTTCCCAAAATTGTACACGAATGTCCGTCACCCCAACGCAGCTGCAACTCGCGATGGTCGGCGGCGATATTCATCGAGCCTCTTTTGGCTAAGCTCGTCACCTCTTGCATTCTTGTCTTCACCTTGCATCCGTTCTGAAGCGTTCGCGATTCATCGAGCGGCTTCTCGTTTTGAAGCTTTCGATTTAACTCTCGGACGGTGTTGACGCTCATCTCAGATTTTCTATTTGTAACCGGTCGTCCGTCAGCAAGTCGCGCATTCTTGTCGAGCGGCGGCGCGTCTTTCAGAACTTGACTCGCCAAAATCCCAAGCTGCGACATGTTGGAGCGTTGAAAACTTTGCGGCGCGACGATCGGGTCGGGTTCGTTCGCCTCGCGGTCCAGACCGTCTTTTACTATACCAATGACCACGCTCGCGACGGATTTCGCGTACACGATGAAGCAGATGTCCAAGGCGGTGAGGGACTGACATTGACCTGACAGTAGTCCAGCAGGCACTTTCAGTACAGATCCACAAGCGGCGGGGCTGCCTTTCGTCATATTCACGGGAGCGACCTCGTGTGAGGTACGCCTCCCCGCCGGCATCATGAAGGACGCATCAAAGAGCTTCCGCTCAATTTCCGTCGCAGGTAAACCCGAACATGAAGCCTGGAATGAGATTTTCGCCGCCGCGCCCAGTTGAAAAATGCCGATGCACTGTTCGCCGACACCGGCGTCGCTGTCGCGATGTCTATGAAAATGGCGGTAAAAATCATCGCTCGCGTCGATAAAGAGGTGATGTCCCCCGAGGGTGACACCCAGAATAGAGCTTGATGACGTCTCGTTCCACGCGTCGAACAGATATCCATGCGACAAAGCGGGGCCTTTCGGCCGCGCCATGCCTAGGTATCTGTTAGTATTGCTTTTAAAGTCATAACGATCGACCTCCTCAATACCCGAACACGTCGCGAACCATTCGTCATCGGTAGAAAATAACCCGCTTAAGGATCTCGCGGATCTTGCTGTCTCATCAAGACACTTGAATTTCTTTAGCCATCTCTCGATAAGACCCGTCTCGCCGGTGCCGAACGCAAAATGCGCTTTGTCGGTGTCGATGTAGACGACGCGGGCGATTTTCGACGCCGCAGTTCGCGCTGCGCAAAAATCGCCCTTGGACACCGCTACTTCTATCTCCCCCATAACGGTTGTAAGTAGGTCCTTAACGGCGGCGCGCACCTTCTGCTCGTCGTCGTCAGCTTCCTGACTTTGCACCTGAAAATCCGGCGTCACTGCACCTGAAAATCCCACAGCTGACGGAACCTGGAGAGAAGAACTATGAGCGTTTCCGCTCTGCCCCACGCGCGCTCGAGCGTCCGGCTCGTTCGAGCCCCGCCCGTCGTCCTCGTCCACGTCCTCGTCGGACACGAGGTCGATGGCATCCGCTGTCCCGCGCCCAGCGCCGTCGATGCGCGTGGATTTACCCGCCATTCCCGGCGGCACCAGTCGTGCGCCCGTCTTCCCGGCGACTGCGCTCGCGCCCGCGACGACGTTCACGCACACCACGTCGTCATCACTGGATTCACCGGTCATCACACCGCCCGGCCGCACCAGTCGTGCGCGCGGCCCCCGCGCTGTCCGTGCTCCGTCGGCCGGGTTCGGCGTGTCCTCGAGGACAGCGAACGGGTTCGACGTCTCCACCATCGCTGGCCCGAAGAACGAGCGAAAATCGCGAAAAACGACCGCGTCGGCGGTGCTTAAGTATTTCTTGCGAATTCGTTCCGCGCTCGATCCCGTCGTCGCCGTCGCCCGTCGCGCTCTGCCGCGTCCGCCGCGCGTCCGTCCCGGTCCGTCCCGGTCTGTCCCACACACGTACCGGTATGTATTAAATTCGCACTGTATACACATACAAACACGTACACACAAAAATGACGTTTTGAATCATCGGCGTTTCCGAGACGAGTTTTCTCGGAAACGGTGAAGGGGCGCGCCGCTGGAGAGCACAGCACAAACAATAACGTAAGTACGGTGTACGGTAATTACTTAAAAAGGTAAATATGGACACATTTATTCGTTTTTCGTAAACAAAACATACACTCAGACGCTCGTGCCGTAGGATGGCAAGGATGCAACGTTGCTTCGAAGCATCGCAGCCTCGTCATCAGGGAGTTCGTCCTTCTTGGCATCAACAAGGTGCTCATTCAGCGACTGAGAGGCTGACGTGTGTTGTTGCCGTATCTTTGACTTCACGATAAGACCAATAATCACGCTGATTACGGTGAGCACACCGAACGTAAGATCGGGTGCGCTCGACATGGAGCGCAGCGTGGCGTATGCTGACTTTCGCACCGGTGCGCCGAGCGCTACAGATGATGGCGTGCGTCCGTGAACTTGTTGCGGTGATATGGGAGACTCCAACTCTGACTCCTCTCCAAGAGCAGCCGTCGTCAAATGACATCGAACGTCCGCGTACATGTACACAACACCTGCAGAGTTACCAGCATTATCTGTGATACCGCTGACGGTGACCTTGTACCGTCCTTGCGCCGGGTACGGGAACTCAATGACCCAGTTACCTTCGTCGACGCCGTTGAAGCAGTTGATATTATACGATTGCAGCTGTTCCGGGGTCACAAGTACGTTCTGAACCGCACCAGTACCGCCACATTGACTGTTCACTTTTTTGACAGTGACACTCGTTGAAGAACAGTCGATGGGTTCGTAAAACTTGACTCCATAGAAACGCTCATCTGAGCTTATGCGCATTTGCTCCATGGGCTTGACAGTGTCAACGGACAGGGTGAGCCTTTGATCGGAAACAAACTCGTGAACGCTTGAGATGGCGAGAGAAGGACCACCAAAGCAGAAATTCTTGACTCGAACTTCATAAGTTCCATCCTTAAAACCGCTCATGAGTTTCTCGTACTGATTGTTCAACTCCCATTCAAAAGTACACCCATCAAGTCGAGAGCTGTCACAGAGCAAGTTTTTCTTCTTGTTCTGCTCATCTGAATCCTCCGCCTTGGCGGTGATCCACTCTCCTGCACCAACCTTCCTATACTGCAGACGTACAAAGCGCAAGCGTTCATTGGCATTCGCTTCTTGTGACCCTGAAGACGGCCATAGATTACTGGCATCAGGATTGAAGACGGTGAGAGGGATTGCATCCTCGGGCTGTGACACTGCGGTGAAAGCGTGGCGAGCCATCGTTGTAGCATCAAAGGCAACTGAGGGGCACTTTGATTCCCAAGTCATTTCCCCTAGCGCGATCCTATCGTTGCTTGGATAACGATAGAGAGAAGACTCAATGTCAGCTTCACACAGAGATAGTAGCTCAAGTTGTGCGTGCTTGATGACACCTCGAGAGCTTGGAGAGACTTTGAGGTACAGCAGTGTTTCCTTCACTCGTTGTTTACCAGCCAAATTATCTCCCTCTACGAGCATGCTGACGGTCCCACTCATATCTAAACTACCAAATCCAACAGAAAAGTCTGAATTGGCAAGTTCATCGCCAACAGGCGGCGCCGTCTGCATTGCGGCAGCTGCTGCGAGAGCGACATGCAAAGCGTCGGCTCCTTGGCCTGCTTTTTTCGCAGCTTCGTCCTTGATGCGCATTATGTGTGATGACAGAGATGCCTGCCCCCATTCAGCGGCAGTATTGTTGACGACTGAAGATACTGAAAGTCCATCAGCACTTGGTCGAGCGGCTTCATTGAACACGGCTTCGTGAAGCGCCTTCATGGCGAGATCTAACCCATCTCTAATGCGCAGTCCAAACTGTCCGCGTTCACGATACGGGGATTCATTGACGACTTTCAGACGGAAAACCGCTTGCTCGTCCGGATTTAAGTGTCGCCTATGTTCGTAATCGAGCTCAATTCGTACTCCAGATTGGCGGTGCATTGTGAGGGGTTCACCTGGGCAAAGACTTCTGCCGCCCTTAGTCACAAACACAGGAGTGCCGAAACGCTTGTCAGTACCTACCGATACGACAAACTTATCCCCAAAGTCGTCATCAGCAAGAGAGTAACTGGCTGTCACAGAGCCCTTTTTGTTCCAAGCAAAGACTCGTTCTGTGGACAGTTGACGCTCCTGCGATGCTGCCAGCTCGATCCCGTATCCGAAGACATTGAAGACCTCGACATCGAACTTGAATTTATTTTCAGCTTTCCCGTCAAAGGACATACCGAGATTCCAACTTTCTCCGCCGAGTCCTTCCTTGGAAGTGAACGTGAAATCTAGCGTTTGACCTCCTCCGCTGAATGTCAACAAAATGCTTTCCTCCGCCGATTCAGGTGACCCACGAACATGCATCCCTGTTTTTGCCGATGATCCTGTCAATGAAGCCATGATTCTTGACGCATCTGTTGCCGAAAGATCCCTAGTTTCACCAAGACTATCGACAGCGCCATCATAAAGAGAGTGGTTGGAACCTTCGAGTTCACCCGAAACGCACTTCGATCCCCCACACCTCTGAATGTCGCTAGAAAGGTCGGCGGCTGCAGCTGAATTTGAACCCATCTGATAAAGCACATCGTCCGAGGGCGTGTTGAAAATATCATTGAAATGTGCATGAACGGCGTTGTCTTTTGTGTACGAAATACTCAAACCTGGTACGTCATTTTCAATGAAACCTACCAGACGAGCCATATTCAAATACGGCAACTGAATGGCGGGGAAACCCAGAGCCAAGAACCCGAAGTCGAGTAACTGAATCGCACTAGTTCTCATCCATTCGTTTGCCAATTCTGTAGCGAGGCCGGCAGAGTTTGCGTCCAAAGCATCATTGTATTTAGTTTCGCCAGTTTGGAAATCTCGCTGATACAGGGAGTTTTCTCCGAAGTAAGGCGTTTTGATTCTTTCCAACTGGGAGAAGTCTTTTGCGTACTGCCCGTCGACGCCAAGTTCAGGAATCAGATACACCTGCGGTGCTGACCACGCAAGGGTCCTCACCCATGACTCTATGCGAGTCTCTAGTTCGTTCTGCCAACCAAATTTCATCTCTTCCCGAGTACAGTGCTCTGCATCTACGCAGTCATAAACTAAACCCGAATCGTCGTTTTCTACGGCACCAGATTGGACCAACACCTGCAGTGAGCGGAGATTTGGTACCACTTGCGACTCGATTGTGTGTACATTGAACAGGTAGGAGGTTGGCTTTCGAGGGAGCCACGATATGCCTACGTCCGTGTACAAGCACGGTCGGTCAGGAACACCTAGACCAATGTCGTCGCGAAGATCAAGAACATCAGAAAGCTTGTACACAAGTTCTATGCCTCCGCCAAGAATAACATCCCCTGGACGACCAGGAATCGCTGGGTCCTTGCTCGACGTTATAGTTCGCGATGTCGTCGTTGTAAGACTCCAACCGTCGTCTTTCTTGCCTGTCACTGTGAATTTCGGCTGTTCAAGTTCTTGTGCAAACTTAAGCTTCGCTTCGAGTTTGCCTACTTCTACATCGACGCCAAATTCAGCAATCCAGCCAGCGCTGATTTGCGAATCTAGTTTGAACTCCAGATCAGTACCAAACTCGCCCGTAGACTTGGACCCAGCGCTGAAAGCTCGCCGATCTGAGACTGTAAATGAAATTTCGATGTCTGTACCAGTGTTCAACGAAGCGTACGAGTTATCACCTGGTGGATCGTGCACGACGGTGTAGACCAATCCATTGATTGGCACTGTTGCCCAAAATTGGTCATCGCTCTCGCCACTTCCTCCGCGCAATTTAGCGCCAAGGATTACAAATTCACGACGACCAGTGACTGTGGTGGCGAAATATCCATCATATCGATCCACCATCACACTGAGCATGCGTCTGTGGTTGCCAGCAAGTCTTGGCGGCCCTGCAGCCAGCGTAATTCCGGAAGTTGGATCGACTTCTTCAGCTTGTGGAACCAACAATCGACCATCCTCGTCTAAATTCACCTCAAAATCGCAAGTTTCACCGCCTTTACCGCGGACGTGACACGGTGATTCAGACTCAGCGCCGATATCGTGCCTTATCTGCACCTTTGTAGAACCTGTCTTGTCTTCAGTGTTCGGAAACTTTTGACAGCGGACCAAATCACCCCCAATTCTGTGCAGCTCAAAAACCTTGACATTGACTTGACGCGATTGTCTAACATTCACATATGAGGACTGCGAAGAGCCGAGGAAATGCACCGCATGAAGAGCTCCTGCTGGTTCAGTCGAGTTGTAACACACATCGTCCTCGTCCGCAATAATCGGAATGTTGACGACCTCGACGCACACAAACCCGTGGTACTTGTACCTGATACTCTGCCAGTCTGAGTTGTCTCGCATCAAAGCTAATCGTTCAAGCGTGTTTCTCCTCCGGAAAAAATGAAGCATGTCGCCCGGACCCTCGTTCGCGCACCCATCCTTCCAAGGCTCGCTGTTGATGAGCTGTGGAACACCACTGACCTGCGAACCCTTGTGCAGTGAGATGGAGTAGTCCATCGCAGCAAACGGCCAAACACGCGCGTTTTCTGGTAGGTAGACATCTTTTGGCACATTCTGCGTATTTGTCATCCAACCATTTATGTCGGCGCTTGACACGATAACTGGAGCATGACAGCCATTGACGGGCGTGATTGAGAAAAGTGCGTCAGTGTACAATGCATCGCATTCTCCCTGATAGAGACCCAAATCGATATTGCCCTTTGTAACATCGGTGAAAAATATGTAACTTTCATCAGTAACTTCGCGTAGGTGCACCATCGTTTCGACACCATCGCAATCGATGACATCAACCGCGTCTGCGATTGTCCTGCCGGTGTAACAAATAGTATGCTTTGGGAATTTTGCTGAGAACATGTATGATTTGCCGCGCGTCACTGCAAATTCAAACCATCCGGTCTCATCAGTCTTGTATTCCTTCTCTTCCGCATTCGGATTCATCGTTTCATACACAGAGATGATCGCTTCAAACAATCCACAGCGCACTGACGAGTCAACCCAGTGTCTCGGGAAAAGTACAGCACCCTTGACAAGCACCACAGTGTCGTCCGAAAATTCTTTTACCACTGAGTTCCTATGTCTTACGCTCACCTGTGTCGCTTCAATTGATGTCATGTTGGAAAAGAGGCGATCATATCTCTGTTGTTGGGCATCTTCATCCTCATTTTGATCGAACACGTGCACGACATCTGGGAACCGTTTTGTTGCGTGTACACGCAAATCAAGATTTCCTCCAAAGACGCGTTGCTCAATATTTGTAGAGGTCAAAGCAGCATATCTCTTCTCAGAATCGATGTCGATTGTTAAAGAATGCTGACCAGGCACGGAAACTGCTATCGGCATGACCCATGTTTGATTATTTTCCGCCAAGATTACAGTTGGTTCCTGATGCATCTGGCGACATTCCACATTTCTCATGCGAGAAAGAATATCAATACCACCATCCTCGAGAGAGTCGTACAAATTTTGCCACGAAGTCGAGTTGGTTGGCAGCGTTGATGAATTTCTATGAAGCAGCAAAATCTTGGTGCAAACCTCGCTGGATGAAGACGACTTGAAATCGTACATGTACTTGATGTCCTTAACCGGATAAATAAGTATGGGCTCTACTCGTAATACGCCCGTTGACATGCGTCGCGAAGCCAATTCAAACTCTTCAAGAGCAAGGGAACCGTCTCCATCGTAGTCAAGCTCGTTCCAAATTTCGTCTGGTATGATGAGTCTCCCCTTTAGTGGAAAGTTCAAAATACCCTCGATAAAAGTTTGAAACTCTTGGCGAGTCACATGTCCAGAGTCATCCAGATCAGAATGTTCAAGTTGGTGAGCCGGCGGTGGTGGGGACGGTGGTGGTGGTGATGGCGGTGGTGATGGCGGTGGTGATGGCGGCGGTGATGGCGACGGTGGGGGCGGATTCGGTGGAGGGGGTCGTTCTGGTGCCGGGGGCGAGAGAGGCGGTGACGGTGGCGCTGCTGGCATCGGTGGTGGTGCTGGAGGAGGAGCTGTGCCGATCAATGCATCTTTCATGTATGCGCTGACTTGTGACATTTCAGAAGCGCTCAGTGCGCGGTCCCAAATCATCACCTCAGCGACCGCCCAATCAGAGCGCTGATTGCCGCAGCATCCACCCGTCGGCGCGGCGTTGATGCTCAATCCGCGGTAGCCAGAACTTCCCTTTCTGTCCGCAATAGCAACATTCACACCGTCAACAAACGCGTTCGCCCCATAATTGGTACCACACATGACTAGCCAATCGGTTGGGTTCCCACGGCTCACCTTCGGCGTGATCCATGCGTCGTAGTACGCCACCCCGCGCTTTCCATGGTGATGACCATGTAAAAAGTTGCCGGGTCCACCAATGAAAATACGATTTCTATGAAGCCCGGTATATCTCGAGAGCGTACAGAGTGTCCATTGTGCTCTGAGAATATAATCACCAAACGTGTAAGAAGAGTCTACGTCACCATAAATCGCGCGAACCTCTCTGTCAGAACCATACCCGGCGTACGAGCTGATGCCAACGTCGCCACTGATCACCTGGGAACGTCGACCATTTACGACGTCTGTCCAACCAAAAATATCTGCGGTGGCACTCGGGAACCAGGCACTTAATCCTGAGACTGGAACACCTTTGGACGAGAGCCCGCGTAGACGTTCAGACTTTCTTTCCTCAGTGTATGCAGAGGTTAAGTCAGCAGCTCCAAGAATTTTCAGTTCGAGGTATTTCGAAGCAACGACCATCTCGGTACTTGTAAGAGCGCGATCCCATGTCATCACCTCGGCCACTGCCCAGTCTGAGGTGAGATCACCGCAACATGCCCCTTCAGGTGCAAAATTAATGGATACATGCTTCGATCCTGAGTATCCTTGTCTGTTCTCAATCGCTATGTTGACACCATCGGCGTAAACTCTCTCGCCATCGTTTGTTCCGCACATGATGAGCCAGTTCAATGGGTCACCTCTGTTCGACTTCGAAGTCATCCACTTGTCGTAGAAGGCAACTCCACGCATGTTGTCGTGATGACCATGGACAAAATTACCAGAACCAAGGAAGATGCGTCGACGGTGTACACCTGTGTAGCGAGAAACTGTGCACATTGACCAAGTTTTGGGTAAAATTTCACCGAAATCATACTGTGCGTTTGTATCCCCAGCAAGGCTATTGACCTCTTGCGACGCACCAAACCCGGCTTGACGAACTACATTTACTTGTCCACCTTCTTTGTCCACCTTCTTCCCGATGAATTCACCGACAGAGCTTTTCCACTCTTCCGCTATTTCATCATTGTCAAAGTGTGAATAAAGCCCGTCTTGCAGCTGCTGCATCAGCTTCGCCTTCATCACGTCCAATTCGTAGGTTTGCATGTCGCTGAGAAGTCTTCTCCTCTGCTCCGACTGGGAGGTATCATTTGTAGCGATTGGTACTTCGGAATCAGTGTGCGGATACTCATTGTCACCTTCATCTTCGAGTTCGTCGGGAAACTCGTTCTGAAGGATGAAAAGTGCCTGCTGAACTCCACTTGCTTCTGAGCTCGTGTCAGACGTGTCCAGTAATTCTTCGACGGATTCCGGATAAATTTCTTCCTTGTAGGCACCAATCGCAATGTACGACTTGACTGGGACACGTTGAGTAAAGTCCCTCAATTCTAACTCGTACCTACCATCCTCATCAGTGGTGGTAGTGTAAGTGCATCGTCCAGGTCTACCCAAACCGTAAACTTCAGTCACGTTCACATTCGCCGACGCTACAACATTCAGGTATCGCCCGTGATACGAGGTTAAGTTCGTTCCAGCGCAAGTGAAGAACATGCACTTGTGAGACGATTTCGTCAGCAGTGCAGATGAATCCTCTTTACACATGTGGCCGTACGCATGAGTTTCGACATCCGAGACGTATGCTTTGACAGGGTGGGTTGAGATATCAGTATCGAAAGGCACACACACTTGTACTGAGGACACACCAGACCAAGTCGATAGGTCAATGCGTAAATACTCGTCAGTTTCTAATGAAACTGAGCCCGAAGCGCCGCTCGGATCGCCATCAGTCGCGATAAACGCCAACTGTTGAGCCGTGCGTGTGGCAGAAGAGGTGTGACTGACCCGCTTGAAAAGCGCCAAGTTGTGCTGTTCATCGTGAATATGTGAAGACTCTCTTATGAGACTACCCGTACGCGTGACGAAGTCTACACAGATCCGCACATCGTCAACTGGAACAGTTGTTCCACCTGCAAACACATTGCCTTCAACCATCGTAAGCCATGGTGACTTGAACGAATGAGTCAAGGAGATGAAATCAGAATCACCTTCAACTTTTGTGCGTATCGCGTACTTGTACATGAGACCCGGTTTTACCCCAGCTTCTCGATCGATGTAAGTGATTGAACTAAACTCAGCAGCACAACCCTTCAAGCCGCCTTCAATTTTCACAACAGCTGCAAAATTTTCAGCGCTCGAGCCCGAAACGTCTTCGTGACGTAGGATTTCGTAACCAGTTTCTTCCCACGCCGTGTCACGAAAAGTGAAAATCACACCTGACATGTCGAGAGTCGCGAGGACGTCGATAGCTGAGCTATCATAGTATAAGCCGGTGCGACACGCGAACTCATTGTACGTCGAAGGATCCTTCGCTGCCTGCACTGAAGAAACGCATACGACTCTTCTCGAAGACGGCAGAGAGTGTGCGCGGTGCACACAGACTGCGCGATGTCCGCAATTGAAGGCATCTAAAAATGTGGCGAGAGACACGACTCCCGTGTATAGCCGAGCGTCGTCGAATTCAACATCCACCGCTCCGAACATGGTAATCTTAGGCATGAGATGTAGCTTGTCCCGAGCACTCCATTGCTTCGCCTCTACGTAAGTTGAGTCGCTCACTCCTTCCTTGACATTACCATCCGGATTCGCGAACAAAGCAGCGCCTTCTCTGTAACTCATCGAGAAACCTACGTAGTGCCATTTGGCGCACTGCAAAGTCTCTGACACGCGAAGTTCTTCCGTTTCCTCGCTGCCAAGCGTGGAATCCTTTTTGGAAAATCTTAAGATTAAGATCATTCCACTCACTGTGTTTCCATCCTTGACAGGCTCCAAAATGAGATGCATCGAGTACGTCACATGTCCGTGGGTCCCCGAGGTAGATACGATCGACTGACGAAACACTTTTTCATCGGATCTATCACTCTCACACTCGAAGCTAACCCATGATGAAAACGCGACGTCATCTGTGATTACATCGCCAACGTATTTGAATGAAAAATCCACAGTTGACGGAGAATTTTTCGCTGGCCCCAAGCACAGTTTGCCAACGGATCCCGAACACACTGCAACCTGCCTACCGTACTCACCAAGTAGCTCGGAAGGCGTTCGCTGTCCTCCTATCGATGGTGAAGACGAGACGAACGAAGTATGTTCGCCGGTCGTCACTTCGTCAAAAAGGAATTGTGCTACAAGTGACATCTTTGACTCGTCGAAGTCACCAGACACTGGGCGAATATCGATTATTTCTTTGACTGCATAACGCACATCATCGTCAGAACCGAGCGCGCGGTACGATGATCCCGAGTGCTCAGGTAGAGCAGCTCGGACATCCAACTTGTCATAAAGCATACCATCGATGTAAATACAGACAAAGTCACCGACCTCTGGAGCTGGACTCCCGTAAGACCAAGTCATTCGCATTTCTGATGAGTTTCCAGCGCATTCCTTGACAGGTGTCTCTCTTCCAGGCTTATTTGAGGGATAGACAGCATCCTCGAAAACGATGGCATTGCTGCGTCCGCATGCCCCCTTTGTAAAATCAGAAATCATGAACGAGTTGATGTTCAAAGATATCGGGCTTTTGATGGCATTCCATTTTCGTAATATGGACAAATCGACACTTTGGCGCTCAGCTGCACTGATCATCTCCTCATAAGACAGCTCGCCATCCGTCGGCGCAACATCGTAGCGACGGAAAAATGCTTCCTTGGCTTGATAGACAGCAACAGCGTCGTCACAGTTGATTGTGACGAATTCGTGCGAGCTAAGCATGAGAAACTTGATCACCTCTTCGTAAGCTTCGGCTACGGTGGATTTACCCATCGGTATTGTCTTTCCGCAGCCATAACCAGACATCGTGAAAGTATGAAGAATGCCACTCGCCGTCGTGTCAGGCACAATTGTTCCGACTCCATCCACAAAGCTACAGCTGTAATGAATCTCGTATTCTCCGGGAACGATGTTCGACTCAGCGTCAGTCAAGCCGACTGTCTTAGGGAAAAAGTCATCCCAACGTTTGCATGGTAGAAAATCACCAGCAGTAGAGAACGTGCACACAGTGCCCTGTTTTTGGATCCGGACTTTGCAACGCAACCCAGCGTCTTCATTCACTTCAGAGTCCGTCTTTGTGAGAAAACAGTCATTTGGATTTGCACAAGATGGATGTTCAACGACTACTGCAAAATCATAAGCGCTCGAAGGTACTGATGCGGCTTTGTTCGCGGCGCGAACCGTTGGCTGAATAAACTTGCCCGGGGGCGGCGGTGAGGGCGGGGGCGGCGGCGGCGGAGCTGGTGGGGTTGGCGGGATGTACTGTCGAAGAAACAACGGTGAAAACATTCGGTATCGCTCACCAGACCATGCATAGTTGAAATTATAATGCCCAGACGTTGCGGATGTGTCCAAAACAGCATGATTGGTGCGCATCCATCGATTATTGTGCGGACTGTGCACGCCAACTTGACCATCGCCAAGATCAACGACGCGAAATCTTTCTGATGGCCAGGACGACCAAGATGGAAGCTCTGAATAACCCATGACTGCTGAGGTATCCATGTCTCCACCAATCATTCGTACGTATCGATTTCGCTTGCCGTTATGAAGAGCAATGAGGTCACCACCACCATCGACGATGCGAAATTTCTCTTCATACCAATTCCAGCCAACTTCGCTCCAGGCAGAGTGCCACTTGGTTCCCATGTTCGTGTCGCTTATCATGGCGACAAGACGACTATTGGCGGGGTTGTGGAATGAGACGATTGCACCGATAGGAGGTTTAACCAGGACGACCCGGAAACGCGCCCAGCTTGGGTTTGCGTGCTCTGGCAGGTCAAAAGCTTCCATGTTTGAAGAGCACGCGACGTAACTTGACGTCACGATGAGGAACCTCCTGACAACATCGTTGTAGAATGCGATTTTACCATCGTTGGCGTCGTACGCTCGCCAAAGTGACGATGAAGTTGGTGTAGTCGACCATCTCACGTCGCAAGTCGTACCGGTGGACATGTACATGAATCCGTTACGAAATGCGTTGTACAGATAAAATTGACCACTTCCATCGTTGCCAACGATGCGCCATCTCTCTGATGGCCATTCCTGTACGTCTGGTAACTCATCCCAGTTTTTTTCTGGTGAGCGCACAATGTCATCTGGATAGCACGCGACGAATCTGTTATGCGCTGGGCTGTGCAAAGCTACGACTGAGCCGCTAGCTACGTTTGGAGAAACATTCACCACTCGGAAACGTTCGTTGAATCTACCTGCTGGTAGATCTGTGTATGCCGTCGGTACAGAAGTTCTCACATTAAGAGAACGATCAATCTGAATGAAGCGGTTATGCCAATCAGAGTGTAAAGCAATCATCCCGTCCCCTGCGTCGACGACACGAAATCTCTCCCAACCCCAACTACTAGGTAGTGCATTCCACGCTTGGGTACCGGACCCGTCTATAGTCCCGTCATCCCTCATGCGCAGGAATCGATTGGCTTTCGCGCTATGCAGAGCGATTCGACCATTGCCTGCATCAACGACTCGGAATCGCTCGAGTGTCCAATCCCAAGGTAAACGTTCCCAGTCCTTCTCAGAGGATACTTGGACAGTGCGATCCGTATTCATTTTCAAGTATCGATTATATTTGCCAGAATGTAAAGCAATCTCAGCACCGATTGGCAATCGCGTCATTACCACTCGGAATCTCTCCCAGGTCCATTCGCTCTTCGGGGGCATGTTCATGTCGCTCCAGTAAGGATGAGTTGCATCTGTGCTGGCATCATCACGCATGCGAACGTAGCGCTTATGATGCGGAGAATAGATTCCTATTTCGCCATCCCCAGCGTCGACTATGCGAAAACGTTCCCACGTCCAATCAGCTGGAAATGCATCCCAACTTTTCTCCGGAGATGCGTCCAAGCGCGCGTTGTCTCTCATGCGAAGGAACCGATTCGTCGCGGCGCAATGAAACGCAACGTCTCCGTCACCAATATCGACGATGCGAAACCGCTTCCAATTCCAATCTGAAGGCAAAGCGTTCCAATCCTTCTGGTGCGAGCCCGTGACGTAACCTCCGTTTGGTATCGTCAGGAACCGGTTGTGCACTGTTGAGTGAAGCGCCACCTCGGCGCCAATCCACCAACGGTTCGTCCCAGCTGGACCGATGTCCGAACCTGCGAACGCCCCACCTTCCGCTGGAAGAGGTCGAGACGCACCCGCCGCCTCGGCGACGAACCTAGTCCCCGTCGCGATCGCAAACAGGATGGCGACGGCGAGAGCCATGGCGCGCGAGCTTCGGCGTCTCATCTCCCCGCTCGCTCTCGCTCGCTCCCTACGACTCAAGCCCTCTTTCCGCTCGACAACACCGGGCTCGACGAAGCACGAAACCCTCAGACCCTCTTTCGTCACGGTCGTGCGTCCCGTCTCGTCGCAGTCGCTCGTTCGCTGCCGTCCTCGCGTCGCGTTCGAACGATCCTGTTCCCAACACCCAAAGAGAAGGATCCAACACCCAAAGAGAAGGATCCGGATTCGACGTGAACACTCGACCGACGAAATCCGACCTCGGGGTTCGCTCAGCGGTCGACCGCGAGTTTCCGCGTAGCACGTTCGCGCGCCGGCGGCTGGCCGTCTCGCTCGCGAGTCGTCGGGCGTGCGTCGCGCTCTCTCTCTCGCGCCGATTCGCGCCACTGACGCCGGTACTGTACCGGCGGTACATTAGGCCTGCTGCACCTGTATCAGGCTGATACCGTATCAGTGTATCAACGTATCAGACTTTTTGTATGTGCAAACAGTGTGAAAACTGCCGATTCTGATACGTATCAGGAAATTCCTGATACGAGATTCAAGCACTCCTACGGTACATCTACCCAATCGTGTTTGTTCGAGTCACGAGCGGTCAATCTGTTTTTTTCGAGGGTCTAAAAACAGTTGTTACAACAGCTGGCCCACGCGCGGACGACGGGCGAGAATACTGAGACGAGTTGGAGGAAGAATCACTTTTGACGCTCCTTTTTCCACTTAAAGTGCGAAGACGTCGTCCCGTCTGGATTGGTCTTGGTGATTTTCACCTTGTGTCCCTTTGCGTGCGAGACAATCTTTTGCATGGCTAAATCTTGAGACATTTGCTTGAGCTTTTTGGCGCGTTCGTCGTACGCGCTGAGCGTCTTGTACGCGCCGCGTTGCATTCTGGCGAGTTTTTTGACGGAAATCTCAGGAACGATGCCGGCGCTCGTGCCGACGCCGCCGTCTTGATTTCTCACGCCCACGACGGCGTCTTCTGCCTCCAACTGCGATTTTCGCGGGCGATTGAAGGATCGACCGACGAGTTCCGGCGCCGTGTCAAAGTGCTCCGCCGCGTCAAAATTCTTCGCCTCCTCCTCCGTATCCACAAACACGGTGTGCTTGCGCCGTTTATCCCCTATGCCGATACCGTGCAAATTCTTCTTCATCTTTTCCACCCTTTTCGCCTCCACACCAGCCTTCAACTGCACGTACTTGACGTCTTGCGTCTTCATCACTCGCAACTCCTCCTCTGTGTACTTGTTCTGCTCAGAGCTTCTCGCCACGTGCACGCCATCCTCCGTTTTCGACCGCTGCATCGCAAAGTAAAACTCATCCGGGTTTCTATACGCTGCCTTGCGTTTCAACGCGTTGATCGCATCCTCCTTTTTGTGGTAATCCCTCGCTCGAAGCACGTAGTCCTTCTTCTTTTCCAGCAGACCCAAGCGTTTGCGTTCACTCGGTTGCGACCGCTCCTTGTGCGTCTTGCGTTTCACCGCGTTTCGAAGCGCGCTCGACATTGCGCGCCGCTTTCAGTTTTATCTATCGCGCGCGCTTTCGGCGTCGAATTCCTATTCGTGTTCGCGTCGTCGGGTCGCGTTCTGGTGCCACCGGCGCGCGCGTGCGTCTCGAGCCGCCGCCGCAGTCAGTCACCCCTCGAATTTTTTACGGTTCACGAACCGTCAATTTTCACTCTGATGGATGATTTCTGACTTCCGACGAAGCGTTCGTCGCGCGCAACCAACAGCTCTGCTCTGCACACCGCCACCCCGCGCTCCGTGGGCCCCGTTCGGTCGTCCACCCGGACGCGTCGGCATGACGACGACGACGTCGACGCCGACGCCGACGCCGACGACGGAATCGGAGGCGTACGATGCGTTGGGGCTGCGGCGAGGCGCGGATGCGTCTGAAATCAAAGCAAAGTTTCGAGCGTTGGCGTTAACGACGCACCCGGATGCGGTGTCTGGGGATCGGGAGAGGTTTCGGGCGATCGTTCGCGCGAAAGAAATACTCTTACGTTCGTCGTCTTCGTCGTCTTGGGGCGGGTTCACGGCGGCTGAGACGGCGGCGAGGCGGGCGAGTGAGAATAAACTACCGAGGCACTTTCACGGTTTCGTCTTTGCAACCGTTGCGGTGCTCGTCGGTTTGGCGTACGTTCGGACGCATGCGGAGGACAGGAAAGAGGCGCGGTCACCGCTCGTGCGTCACGCGTTGGGTTTGCCGGAGAGGAAGAGCGCGGATGGCCGGGTTGATGGATGCTGAGGAAAAACTTTTAGAGCGTTTTAGTTGCGTTGTGTATTACCTGTTGTAAAATTGTTCGCGAGAAGAAGACTCAACCTATCAACGCTGCTTCACCTTGACGCTCTTATTCGTCCACCAATCCTCGGCGAGAACGACAATCTTATCACCCTTCCACAACCGAAGCGCGGTGTCCTTTCTCGGGGAAATTTTCAGCATGCCGTTTGAAAGCAAGACGCCGACAGCGATTTCGTCGCGCTCTCGCGCGCGTTCGCAGAGCACGCCCCATGTCAACTCGCCGTCTTCCTCGACGCTGAATTCGTCGTACGGACGAATATAAAGCTCCTTACCATCCTTTTCGAGCAAAAAGTCAAACAAACCGGCCAACTTTGGGTTTGCCGAAACCTGAAGGAGAGCACCGCCGATCAAGTTGTCGTGCAAGATGATGTCGAGCGTGCCAATGTTTGCGTAAACATCCTCCGCCACTCTCTTGGTCACTTCTTCGTCTAATTCCGCCACGATGTGTGGAGCGTGACCCGTGTTCGCGGTCTTTGCTAAGTGAGCGATTTGCATGACCGATGCCAGGGCGTAGCTGCTAGTGGGATCATTCGGACCATCTGGAGGCATAATCAAGACGGAGCCCGCCTCTTGAATCTTGAGCTTTTCAAGAGTCGCTCGTTCCATGGCGTCCGCCTTGATGTGCTTGACGGCGCAGCACTGGTTGCCCTTCAACTCTCGTCCGGGAATGTCAGCGTTCGAAACAACGGTGATTTTCGATCCCGGAGGCGCCAAAGTGAGCATGTCTTGCAGGCAATCTGAGCTGTCAGAGTTCCATCCCAACATGAAAATATTACGAGCCGCGGGAAGTTTGATCGGACACCTCTTCATGATGACCGATTGACTACCAGACTGCGGTATGAAGACGTCTTCCACTCCGTCTTTTCTCTTGCGGAATTCCTTTTCAATGACAGACTTGTTCTCCGCAATCACCACGACTTCGCCTCTCGAGGAGATGAGATGGTCGTCGCCCGGGCCCAAGATGAAGTCACCGCTATCAGAGGTGAGCCCGACGAGCGTGGCGCTGTTAAACATTCTCCACGCCTCTCTGAAGGTTTTCCCAGCGAGAGAAGGATGGGAGAAGGTGTAAAACTCACAGCTTTCGTCAGACTGAAGCATGAGATCTTCGAAGAGTCGACATCCTCCCGGTTGCATGACTGAAAATGCCTTGAGTTTAGAGAGCTCAGAGGTCCCGTTTACAAACGCCACCTTGCCGGCGTTCTTGTCTGATCTGTTCGTCAAGTCAACCGCTAAAGTCACGTGGCTTTCGTGATCACTCAAACGATGAGGCACTTGAACGATGATGTCGGGTTGCTTGCCGCTCGTGTTCACGTCTGACCTCACGTTGAGCACGGTCGCAGCCTTGTTGCTTTCAATCGTGCCTGTGTCGTCTCCGTCCTCGTGCAAGACGACTATGCGTTCGGCGTTCCACGCGTTGACGCGATCCAAATCTTCTGCGTCGTAACCTTGACCCTGTCGAGTCACGATTGTGATTTCAGGGAACTCAGAGAGCTCATCAGCGATGATATTATCCATCTCCCCCTTGTCTCTAGCGGCGAGTAGCACGACGGGCTTTTGGAAACCAATGCCTTCGCTCTTCGCCACGGCAATTTGCTTGAGCAACGGAATCAATTGCTTGTTCCAGTTGACAATCACGGTGTGATCCTTCTCGTAAACCTTGCTGTTTCCATTCTTCACCTCGTCAACCTTGCTCGCGATTTCGTCAGAGACGACACCGATGAGAATGGCAAAGGTAAACATGCCGATGAAGACGATGAGTTGCGCGACGATGATGGTCTTCAGGCTCTCTTCCGCGGTACTATCGGCACCTGGAACGTCATTCATCCAGTAAAACGTCTTTGCGATGGATTCCCCCCACTCTTCTTCGCTCACGTGTTTATATATCGCCGCCGCACCGAGCACGAGCGGCACCATCGCCGTCATGATCACCAGTATCTTACCGTACAGCGGCCACTCAAACACCCGTTGCGCGACGTACACCCCGTTATTCTTAACGTCATCAATCTTCCTCGCCAGGCTCGACCGTCCGTTGGACGCCACCACAGCTTGCGGTCGCATCGCCCATCCACCCCCGAGCGCGAACACCGCGACGCACGCGCTTCCGACAGCGCTCAACCTCAGCGACGGCGATTCCCAACCACTCTTCTTCGTACCCGCGTCCTCGACGACACTCTCCCCGCGCATCACCAACATCGCGCGTTCCGACGTCCTCACCCTTCGTCGCTCCTCGTGACGACGACGACATTCATTCTCTTTATCCCCTTCACCCGTCGTCGCTCCCAACGCTCGGCAGCCGCCGCCGCCGACGCGCGTTCGACGTTGCCGACGCGCGTAATCTTGTTCCCAATTCCCATTCCCACCGACCCGCGGTGTTCTCTTCGTCGTCGTCGTCGTCGTCGTCGTCGTCGTCGTCGTTCGTCGTTCGACGATTCGTCGCACGACGATTCGTCCTCGCGTCGATAATGAACTCGGCGTCGTCGTCATCCTTCGCATCGTCCACGTCGGGACGTTCGACGACTGAGGAGTGGACCGCGTCGCGAAAGGATCGATTCAGTCTCTCAGTCGACCACGCGCGCGTGCGGTTCAACACGGTTGTGGAAATTCCATCTCTTGGTTCGGGACTCGTCGTTGTTAGACATGGGACTCGCACTCGCGCACTCGCGCACTCGCGCACGCAACGAACGATGATGATGTTTGCGCTTCGCGGTGGAGCGGTGTTCCTTCGACGAACCCGGGGGCGAGGGGCGACGACGACGACGACGACGACGGGGGTATCGACGAGGATGTCGAGCGCGGCGTCGGCCGGTGGGAGCGGTGGTGGGTCGTCGTCTTCTTCTGGAAAAGTTGAGTTTGAGACGGTCGGGGTCGTTCGAAGGAGACTGCGTGAACTGGAGACGCGCGTGGAAGCGGCGCTGGCGATCGCGGACGTCGCGGGACTTCGGTCGAGGTACGAAGAGTTGGATGCGGCGAGCGGGGCGGGGGATTTGTGGGATGAGCCGAAAAGGGCGAGGACGGTGATGGCGGAGTTGGCGGAGACTAGGGAAGAGTTGGAAGCGGCGAGGGCGTTTGAGACGCACGTGGACGATGCGAGGACGGCGTTGGAGCTAGCAGAGGCTGGAGAGGTGGAGAGTGAGATGGATGAGATGTTGAAAGAAGCGGTGGCGAGCGTGGATGCGTTGGATAGCGCGTTGGACGCGTGGGAACTGAGACGGCTATTGGGCGGTAAGTACGACGCATTTGGCGCCGTGGTGCAAATTTACGCCGGGGCTGGCGGATTGGACGCGCAGGATTGGACGGAGATGCTCGAAAAGATGTATTTGGGTTGGTGCGAGAAACGAGGGTTCGGTGTGCGCGTGACGGAGCGACTCGAGGGTGAAGGCGGGGGCTTGAAGACGGCGACGTTGGAGGTGGACGGACGCTATGCGTACGGTTACCTGAGCGCCGAAAAGGGTACACACAGACTCGTCAGACAGAGTCCGTTCAACAAAGACGCGACGAGGCAGACCAGTTTCGCGGCGGTGGACGTCATACCCCTGTTTGAGGATGACATGGATGAGGTGGTGAGTCTGCCGGATAGTGACTTGGAAGTATCGACAATGCGAAGCGGAGGTCCTGGCGGGCAAAATGTCAACAAACTCGAGACTGCCGTGCGAATTAAACACGTTCCGACTGGTATTTCCGTTAAGTGTGATGAGCATAGGACGCAACAGGCTAACAAGCAAGCGGCGATGCTCCGTCTCAAGGCGAAGCTCATCGCAGTCGCTGAAGAGGCGCGCGTGGCGGACATCGCTGCTCTTCGTGGCGATGTCGTCAAGGCGGAATGGGGACAGCAAATACGCAACTACGTACTACACCCGTACAAGCTCGTAAAAGATGTGCGTACCGGTGAGGAGACGAGCGACGTGGCAAAAGTGTTAGGGGGTTCATTGGATGAGTACATGAATTCATACCTGCGATGGAAGGCAGCTTCATCCGAATAGACTAATTCTATGGAGTCTTTATTACAAGTGTAAATATATGTTTGCGTAGAGAGTACACAACAACGCCTCTAGCCCCAGAACGAATCGACAGTCTTTGAGATTTTCTCCTTGTGACCGCGTCCGTGCCTCTCCTTTGAGTGATTCACCTTTGACACGTAATTGCTGTTTCTCGCACTTTTCCGTTGCTTTTCCAGCTTTAAGCGCTGACGAATCGCCTCAGCAGCCGCGACTGGATCGACAGAGAACATTGAAGCCGTCTCCATCTTGAGTCTCCTTTCGGCTTCTTTGCGTTCTTTTCTGAGCTCCGCTTTCGTCGGTGCTGTTGCGGGACTTTTGGGTCTCTTGTCCTCAGCGCTTTCCGAGCCGCTTGCCGACGGTTCATCGTATTTTCTATGATTAAACTTTTGCATCGGGACAACTTCCTCGTCGTAAGTTCCTCGTCGATTGAAATCACCCTCATCATTTATCGCCGCCTGGACTTGCGCCGCTAGTTCCGCAATCTCATCGTCATTGAGCTTCATGTCGTACTGTTGCGTGTCCTCTTCATCAATCTCTTCGCCCTCTTCATCAATCTCGTCGTCCTCTTCTTCCTCCGACTCGTCTTCTGAATCAAAGTCTTCATCCGAATCGTCAGACTCTCTTCCTTTTTCATGAATCGCTTGAGTGTATTCCTCGAGCTGTTGCACTTGGTTTCTTGTGAAACCACTGGCGCGCAACTGCACATCAATCGCTTGACTGGGATCTATGCATGATGTGATCTCCTTGAAATCGGGATCAGGCTCGCCGAGAGGATCCTCCTCCGCGCGATAGTCCCAGTGCCGAAGGAAAAACTTGTGTAAACACTTGACATCGCGCCAGAAGAGCTCTTCGGCGTTGGGGTGGTTCGTGGAGATCATTTGAGGGAAATCGATGATGACGAGCCTTTGCTTGTCGTCGAGCATCAAGTTGAACTCGTTGTAATCGCAGTGAACCAAACCATGCTTCGCGAGCTTGACGATGTTTTGCATACAGTCGCGGTAAATATCACCAGTTCTTTCCGGGTTCCGAATCTGTCTCAAGGGGGCGCCACGGACGATAGACATGAGCACTGCGTGTCTGTTCAAGTCAATGGGTTCCGGAACGGGAAAGCCGTACTCGTGCAAAGCAACCATAAATTGGTGTTCTTTCAGAGCCGCAAGCCTGGACAAATACAACCAATTGTACTGAGTTCGCTTACCGAGGTAGTCTCGCTTACTCTTGACGTCCCGGAAAGACGTTCTCCCCAAGCGGTGGAGCTTGAGTGCCATCTGTCTCCCGTCGCCGTCGATGACCTCGTACACATCGGACTCTTTACCGACACCAATCTTCCTACCCACCCCCGAGATGACTCCTCGATTAACGAACGATTTCAAAGCCAAGAAATCGTACCCGAGCGGTGTCAATCGATACCCATCGTACTCTTTGTTTTCGTGATGCACCAACTTGTGCTTGAGGAGCTCCTTGATGTGCTTGAAGCCACCACCGCGTTTGAGTCCGGCGATGGCGTTGATGAGCTGCACGGGCACAATCTCGTGGTTCTTCATGCCCATCTCTGTCGCGACGAGCACGCGCCATGTGTCCTTCTCGAGGTAGCGCAGAACGTTGACGTCAAACTTCATGACTGGCGGCGGCGGCTGAGGGACGACGCGCTTTCGTGTTCGCTTTCGTCTTCTGGAGAAAGCCGAGCGTTCAAGGCTCTGAAACGCCCACTGAAGGTGTCTTTATCGTCTCCAAGCGAGTCCAGCGCGTGAGAAGAGGGTCGATGAGGCGAACACTGGCGGGAGCTTGGAAAGAGTGGCTTGCGAGCCACGAGCGAGTGCGCGAGTGTGTTTCGGACTCCGAACACAAATGTGTGATGATATTACAACAGGATGTCTGCGTCATGCTTGCGCGCTTCGTCGATGTATCTGCTTAAACTACATTCATATCATCGCTGACTCATCGCGGTTCAGCGCGGACTGCCGCGAGGCGAGCGTCGCTGAAAGTTGTGAGAGTCGGGCGTGCGTGCTGCCATCGATGACGAGCGGCGGTGTGATGTGTAAACTCGGCGCCTCGCCGATCAAAAACTGCAAAAGAGTCTGCGCCCGTCCGTAAATGTCCAAGGCAATTTGTTTGTTTTCCGACAACTCCTCGCGAACGCCCTCTTTCGCGAGTCGGCATATTTTTTCGTACACTAATTCCATTCCATCTGGAAGCGTTGCATCCGTATCGAAACCGGCGGCGCGGCAAGCCGCCGCCGCCTTCTCCGCGCGAGTATGCGCGGCGCAGAACGCTTCCCTGATTCTTACAGTTGCCCTTTTGGCGCTCACAGCCATCGAACTACTACTGGGTGAGTGGTTACTCGATGAAGTACTCGTGCTCGCGCTCGTGCCGCTCATGGCAATTGAGTTCTTCCTTTCCATGGAGAAGATTTCAGATGCGAATTTGTGCGCCGAGCGCAGAGCTTCGAGTGATACGAGCCCGAGCGCCAAGGCTTCAAGTTTATTGCCGAGGTTCCATTGCTCCATCGATGTATCGCGCAAAACAGCGGATGCCTTCTCGAGTACGCCGACGCGCACTCCAAGATGCATAGCTTGTATTTGCGACTGCGTTTGGCATCTCGCCGGCGGCATAAACACCCCTTGTTCTCCGGGAGAGCTGTCGCGAGAGCCGCGCGCTCGGCCACCAAATGTCGCCACTGGGCCATCACTTGGACTCGGCGACATTCGAGAGAGAGGAGACGAGCCCAAAGAGGAAGGGCGAAACGAAGAGGGTCGCATTGAACCTGGAGATGAAACCAAAACATAGTCAGAGCCAATGTTCACTCGTTCAGAGCTATCCATTCGCGCCTTTGACGCAGAGATGGGATAACTCGGACGATTCCAAGATTTTGAACTTGGTGTCGTCGTCGTCCTCGCCGCCGTCCTCGCCGCCGTCGTATCCATTTCATTCGGTGGTGATACACTATTACTTTCAATATCCATGTCAAATGTCATCGTCTCGCTTTCGTCGCTGTGCCCACTTCCCGAAGAGCCGTCGTGTTGCTTTTCAGCGTTCGACGGAGTCTTTGGGATACCGAGACCGACCTCAGTTTTGAAAAACGGATGATTGAAAAACTTGTCAAACGATATTCGGTCCGCAGCGTTTCTGTGCAGCAAACCTCTCAAGAGATTGATGCATTCTGGAGATAACTCCTTCGCGATTTCCATGGGAATTTTGAATTCAGTCTTTTGAATGTTTCGCAAAAGTTGCACTTGGTTTTGTCCCGTGAACGGAACCGTGCCGACCAACATTTCAAACAAAATCGTCCCAACGCTCCACAAATCTGCCTTGGCGTCGTACTTTTGATAGTTTAGAACTTCTGGAGCCATGTAAAGAGGACTACCGCACACGGTGTCCGCCATTCCTTCGCTATCTCTGATGTACCTGGCGAACCCGAAATCTGCAATCTTAAGCTCCGCGTCCAAACCATCCGAACTGAGCAACAAATTCTGTGGTTTGAGATCTCGATGGATGAGTTGAGCCTTGCGCATCGCCCTAAGCCCCTCGGCGAGCTGCTTCATGAAACGTCTCGCTGAGGCTTCGTCCATGCGTCCGTGCTTCTTGATAAACTGGCTCAAATCCCCCCCTCCGCAGTACTCCAAGACGATGTAAACCGTTTCTCCACTCGTCTCCATGTCGATGAATCGCAAAATGTTCTCGTCTCTCATCCTGCGCATCACCTCAACCTCGAGCTTGAGACTCTCCTTGAGTTTTTTGGATAATCTCTCGCACGCAATCTCCTTCACCGCCACGCACTGTCCCGTCTTCGCGCAGCTCCCGCGCCAAACCGTCGCAAAAGACCCTCGCCCTAGTCTTTCACCGAGAACCCACCGTTCTCCGACGACGCGGCGCGTCTCCCCGTTTCCTTCTCGACCAACATCCTCCCCGTCGGTTCTCCCCCTCTCCCGCGCGTCTCGCTTCATCGCCTCCCCACCGCGAGCCAACCCAGTGACCTTTTCCCGGACGTTCTTCGTCAACCACGCCGTCGGCGACATCATCTCGTCTTCCTCTTCACCGTCCGTCCGTCCGTCCGTCCGTCGCCCGCGCGCGCCCCCCCTCTAAAACAATCTAGTCGCACAAGAGCGATGAAAAAAAATCAAAAAAAGACTTCGAACGAGTCGAATCGAATCGACCGCGCCACCGACGAACGAACGACGGAACGAGACCAAGGCGCGGGCGCGCACCCGTCCTCCGTCGTCGCGAGCCACCCCGCGTTTCCGTTCCCGTTCCCGTCGCCGTCGTCGGCGCGCGACTCGAAGTGTCGTCGTTCGCTTTGAAACGACGCGCGTGACGCGGCACGCATCTTTTCAACGACCATTCGGGGTGCCGTTCGATACGTTGACGATTCATGACTCAAAATTTACACACGCGGGGGGGAAAGTCGTTCCGTTCCGTTCCGTTCCGATTGATGCGTGCTGTGCGTGTGTACAGACAGTTCAAAGACACCAGGTGCCGCCTGTTTCAT
>Ga0181578_10000255_pt1 | contig 50012 bp, 45 predicted proteins | sample 071ome_21_FD_148659 | JGI IMG/M metagenome (GOLD analysis project Ga0181578, IMG submission 148659) | Coastal salt marsh microbial communities from the Groves Creek Marsh, Skidaway Island, Georgia - 071401CT metaG (spades assembly) | ecosystem: Environmental > Aquatic > Marine > Intertidal zone... | reverse complement strand
CTCCATCTCCTTGGCGACGAGGTCGGTGAACTTTCCCTTTCCTTCGTCGCCCCATTGGGTACCGACGACGACGGTCGCAGGCACGGCGCACTCCTCTCGCAGGTTTGCGTTACCCCGGAAGGCTAACTGCCCTCGACCCACCAGCCACCCAACGGAGGTTTACCGTCGAAACGGTCACCTTCGGTGGTTCGGGACGCGAAGCGGGGAGGGGTCTGCCCCCTCCCCGCTTTCGTGTTCAGATCGTTACCGCTTGCTCAGCGTCGACGCTTAACCAGTGAAGCTCGGTGTGCCGACCTGTGCATTCGCCGCACCTGCACCCAACACACCGGTCGGGTCTTCTGGATCTGACTCTGGCTCTGGCTCTGGCGTGGTGGTCGACGGCGCTGCCGTGGTCGACGGCGCTGCCGTGGTCGACGGCGCTGCCGTGGTCGTCGGCGGCTCGGGTTCCGGCCCAGTTTCGAACGAGTAGTGGGAAATCCTCTTGCCTGGACACACATCGGTAATGTCGATGCTTGTCTCGTAATTCCCGGTGAAGACCACGGTGATCGGTCCGCAGTTGTTGTTCTTCCCCGAACCGGCCTTTGCGCAGTAGCTGAGGATCACTTCGCCGGGAGGTGCCTCGATAATGACCGGATCGTTGCCGTCCGGGTACAGGTGCTCACCAGGGCACACGTTGTCATTATTGCCACCACCATCGCCGGCGGCGTGCGAGTCCTTGTGACCCGCTCCAGCAGGTGACAGGAGGGAAAGGGTGAGCGCAAGAACACCCGCCACACCGACAAGAACCCGAAGGGACTTTTTTGACACGAAATTTCTCCTACCGTCGACGACCGCAAGCAGCGGCACTTGGGGTGGGGCCGGTTTCGCTCTCCGCTCCTCGTGGACCAAAGCGACCAATACAGTCCACGGATCACTGCATCCCCGTAACTCGGAACTCTATCCGACCTCGGCTGCGTTGCGCAAGCCTCTCCTCACGCTTCGTTGGAAGTTGACCACTGACAGTGGCAGATCCGTGCCGTGGGGTACCGAAGCTAGAGTGATCAGCTGAGCACAAACTCCACGACAGCTCGTTCGTCACCATCGGCCACCTCACCGTCCAGCGTGCGATCCGACTCATCCACTGGACCGGTCGCCACTGTGACGGTGTCGCCCTCGAGGTACTGACCTTCGAGAACGGCGAGGGCGAGACGGTCGCCGATCTCGCGCTGGATGAGCCGCTTGAGAGGACGAGCACCGAAGGCCGGGTCGAACCCGTGACTGGCCAGCAACGCCTTGGCATCGTCGGTCACGTGCAGTTCGAGACGACGATCAGCGAGCCGCGTGGCGAGCGCCGCGAGTTGGATGTCGACGATCTCGACCAGGTCGGCTTCGGTGAGGGGGCGGAAGCGGACGATGTCATCGATCCGGTTCACGAACTCGGGTCGGAAGAAGTCACCCGGCTCTCCCGGCAGGTTCGAGGTCATGATCAGCACGACGTTGCTGAAGTCGACCGTTCGACCCTGGCCATCGGTCAGGCGGCCGTCGTCGAGCAGCTGCAACAGGGTGTTGAACACGTCAGGATGGGCCTTCTCGACCTCGTCGAGCAGCACGACCGAATAGGGGCGCCGACGCACAGTCTCGGTCAACTGCCCACCTTCGTCGTAGCCGACATACCCGGGAGGTGCGCCGATCAAACGACTGACGCTGTGCTTCTCCATGTATTCACTCATGTCGAGGCGCACCATGGAGCGTTCGTCGTCGAAGAGGAACTGGGCCAGCGAACGGGCCAGTTCGGTCTTGCCGACCCCCGTCGGGCCGAGGAACAAAAAACTCCCAATCGGCTTGCTGGGGTCGGACAACCCGGCCCGACTGCGACGAATCGCGTTGGCCACCACCGACACGGCTGCATCTTGGCCAACGACACGTTTGTGCAGGTGTTCCTCGAGTCGGACCAGTTTCTGCACTTCGCCTTCCATCAGGCGACTTACGGGCACACCCGTCCAGCGGCTGACGACTTCGGCGATGTCTTCTTCGGTGACCTCCTCTTTGAGCATCGAGTCTTGAGCCTGGATCTTGTCGAGCTGTTCCTTGGCCTCGTCGAAGGCCCGCTCCAGGGCCGGGATGCGGCCGTAGCGCAACTGCGCCGCCACCTCGAGATCGGTTTCGCGGTCGACCTCGCCTCGGAGCTGTTCGAGCTCTTCGTTGATCGCGCGGAGTTCGTCGATGGCGTCCTTCTCGCTCTGCCAGCGGACGGTCAGCGCCGACAGTTCTTCTTGGAGGTCGGCGAGTTCTCGATCGAGGTCGTCGAGACGTTCGGCACTGGCCGCATCGGTCTCCTTGGCCAGCGCCAAGCGCTCGATCTCGAGCTGCCGGGCCCGGCGTTCGACGACGTCGATCTCGGTCGGCACCGAGTCGATCTCGATCCGCAGTGAGCTGCCCGCCTCGTCGATCAAGTCGATGGCCTTGTCCGGGAGGTGCCGTCCCGTGAGGTAGCGGTCGCTCAAGACTGCTGCTGCCACGAGTGCACTGTCCTGGATGCGCACACCGTGATGGATCTCGTAGCGCTCCTTGAGTCCGCGCAGGATCGCCACAGCAGCCTCGACCGACGGTGGTTCGACGAGCACCTGCTGGAAGCGACGCTCGAGCGCAGGATCTTTCTCGACGTACTTGCGGTACTCGTCGAGCGTGGTGGCGCCGACCATGCGGAGCTTGCCCCGAGCGAGCAGGGGCTTGAGCATGTTGCCCGCATCCATCGCCCCGTCAGCGCCTCCTCCCGCACCCACGACGGTGTGCATCTCGTCGATGAAGGTGACGATCTCGCCGTCGGCATCCTCGATCTCCTTGAGCACGGCCTGGAGTCGTTCCTCGAACTCGCCGCGGTACTTGGCGCCGGCGACCATCGCGGTGAGATCGAGGCTGATGAGCTTCTTGTTCTGCAGGCTGGTCGGCACGTCGCCTTCGACAATGCGTTGGGCCAAACCCTCGACGATCGCGGTCTTGCCGACCCCGGGTTCGCCGATGAGGACCGGATTGTTCTTGGTGCGGCGGCTCAGCACTCGGATGACCCGGCGGATCTCCTCGTCGCGGCCGATGACGGGATCGAGTTCGCCCCCACGGGCCCGTTCGGTGAGGTCGAGACCGAATCGTTCGAGTGCCTGGTATTGGTTCTCGGGGTTCTGGCTCGTGACCCGATGGCTTCCCCTCACCTCTCGCAACGCCACCAGCAGCGTCTCGTTGTCGACCTGCTTCAGGCCGGCGACCTTGCCGGCGAAGGCCAACAGCAGGTGCTCGGTCGACAGATACTCGTCGCCGAGATCCTCTCGCGCCGTGTCGGCGGCGCCGAAGGTCTCGCGCAGCGCCTTGCTCATCTGCGGATCGGAGCCGTAGGCGTTCGGCAGTTTGGCGACGACGGCCTCGGCTTCGTTTCGGGCCGCCACAATGTCGACGCCGACGCGATGCAGAAGCGGCAACACGATGCCCTCCTCCTGTCCGAGGAGCGCAAGGAAAAGGTGTTCGGGGACAACCTCGGGATGGGCGGCCGCCCGCACTGCCTCTGAGGCAGCCGTGAAAGCTTCCGTGGTCTTGATCGTCCAACGATTCGGGTCGAGCGCCATGGGTGGGGGTCCTCCTGGTCGGTCAGTCTACGGGCAAAAAGTTGAGTGCAATAGACTCAACTTTGGCCCAGGTCGTTCTATTCCCACTCTCACCTCCCGACGTCCGCTCTCGCCGGTTCGCAGGGGCGACGCTACGGTCGGAGCCGAATGAAGGTGTTGATCGATGCCGTCCACGCGGCCGATGTTTGGATGCTCGGCGCAGTCGAAGACCGTCTCCTCAAGAACGGCGAGGAGACGCTGTGGATCTCGCGGCCCGGGAAGGACGCTGTCGGCGAACTCATCGAGGCTCGCAACCGGCCATACGTGAACGGTCCCCCGGCCGGCACCTCGATGCCCACACTCGGCTTCGAATTGCTCGCCCGCGACTGGCGCGTATGGCACACCGTACGGTCGTTCGCTCCCGACGTGATCCTCACCCGCTCGCCGAGCGGCGTCCACGCCGGCCGTCTCACCAGAACCCCCGTCCTCTACGACACCGATGACGGCCACGTCGCCGGCTTGCTGTACTACCTGGCGGGCCCGCTCGCCGACATCGTCACCAGTCCCACTGCCACCGACCGGACCTACGGCAAGCACCATCGGAAGTACCAGGGCTACAAGGAGCTCTGCTACCTCCACCCGCAACGGTTCGAAGCCGACCCGGCCATCCGCCACGAGCTCGGACTCGCCCCCGACGAACCCTTCAGCGTTCTCCGCCTCACCGCATTCACCGCAAGTCACGACACCCGACAGGCCGGCATGAACCGTCGACAGGTCGAGGAGGTGATCGAGCGACTCTCGAGCATCGGCCGAGTCCTGATCTCGCCGGAGCACGATCTCCCACCGACACTGCAAACCCTCCGCATCCCGGCGGCACCAGCGCGTTTTCACCACGTGCTCGCCGCCGCCCAACTCGTCGTCAGTGACAGCCAATCGGTCAGCTCCGAAGCGGGCGTGATCGGCACGCCATCACTTCGCTTCAACACCTGGGCCGGACGCCACCCCTATCAGGTCGAACTCGAGGAGCGTTGGGGTCTGACCAAGGCGTTTCATCTCGACGACGAGGCCGCGTTCTTCGCCGAACTCGACCAACTGATCGACGACCTTCCTGCCGCCCACGAACGCCAAACCGCCCGCCGCGACCGGATGCTGGAATGGGCCAGCGATCCGGTCGACGATCTCACGTCCTGGACCTACGAGCTCGCCGAGCGGCGTTTGCCGCTGGCTGCTGCGAGCTAGGTGCCGCGCCGATAGATCGTGACACTCTGATGGAGGGGCACGAGATCGCGTCGATACTCGCGATGCGCCTCTGCAACTGCCGACACCGTCGATCGCTCAGCCTCGGCGAGCTTTCCCTCGAGTTCGGCGACCTGAGCTTCGAGGTCGAGCACCCGCTTGACACCGGCAAGGTTCAGACCCTCGTTGGTGAGTTCCTGAATCCGGCTGAGCAGCGCAATGTCGGCATCGCTGTAGCGACGGCTTCCCCCACCGGTACGCGCCGGATCGACCAGACCCTTGCGTTCGTAGATCCGCAACGTCTGCGGATGCATGCCTGCGAGCTCGGCAGCGACACTGATCACATACACCGCACGGGTGAATCGCTCGTCGTTCATGACATCTCCTCTCCTCAGACTTCCAGATGAGAGCGGGGCGAGCCAGGCGATGCGGCGGCAAAGCTTTCGACCGCCGCTCGTTGCGCATCGGACAGTTGGTCGGGAATGAGCACCGTCGCTGTCACCAGGAGGTCTCCGGTATCGCCCCCCTTGCCCCGCAACCGGAAGGTCCGCCCCGAGGTCGTGCCGGCCGGGATCCGCATCTTGACCATCTCACCACCGAGGGTCGGGACACTGATATCGGCACCCAATACCGCCTCAGGGAAGGTGATCGGCACCTCGAGCGTCAGATCACGCCCCTGACGACCGAAAAGCAGATGATCCTTCACTCGGACCTTCACGAACAGGTCGCCGGGTGGACCACCGAATCGACCGGGACCACCGCGACCTTTGAGACGGATCCGCTGACCGGTCTTGACACCAGCAGGAATACGCACCTTGACATCGCGGGCTCGAACCTCACCCCCACTTCCCTGGCAGGTTCGGCACGGATCGGTGATCAACGAGCCGCGACCGCCACACTGGCCACACGGACGGCTCATCGAGAAGAACCCCTGATTGTCGTTCTGCATGCCCGATCCGTCACATACACCACATTTGGTGGGCGCGGATCCGGGTGCAGAACCCACGCCGTTGCACGTCGAGCAGGTCGCCTCGGAGGTGAGGTGGATCTCGGTCTCGAGCCCGTTGACAGCATCGGCGAAATCAAGCGACAGCTCCGTCTCGAGATCGGCGCCCTGCTGCGCACGCGACGCTTGCTGCTGACGGCCGGCAGCGCGACCACCACCTCCACGGCCGAACAGGCCCCCGAGGAGATCGCCGATGTCGTCAAAGCCGACGTTGAACCCTCCTGCGCCCGGTCCAGCTCCGCCAAACATGCCGGCCGTCGGGCCCATGCGACGCACCTCGTCGTAGGCCTTGCGTTTCTCGTCGTCACCGATGACGTCGTAGGCCGCCGACACCTCTTTGAACCGTTCTTCGGCCGCAGTGTCACCGGGGTTCGCATCAGGGTGCAGTTCGCGCGCGAGCTTTCGATATGCCTTGGTGATCTCCTTGGCAGAGGCACCCTCTGCGACCCCGAGCACCTTGTAGTAGTCCTTCTCGAACCACTCGCGCTGCGCCTCGGTCATCACTTGCTCCCAGCGTCAACCCAATCGGAGCAAGAGGTGCGGGCTCGTGCAGCCATCAGCCCCTCACTTTCACCATTGCCGCTCGCAGCACCCGGCCATTCCAGGCGTACCCGGTTCGCAGCACCTGCGCCACGACCGGGCCGTTGGTGGAGTCATCGCCCGGCTCACTCATCGCTGCCTCGTGAAGATTGGGGTCGAACGGGGCGTCGACATCGGCAATCACCTGCAATCCGGCCCGCTCCAGTTCGCCCCGAAGTTGCGCAGCAATGGGTTCGACACCGTCTACGCCCTGAAGCTCAGCGGCCTCACATGCGTCGAGTACCGGAAGCAAGGCTTCGGCAACCCGCGACCCGGCCTGAGCTGCGACGTCGCTGTTTCGCTTTTCGGTTTGTTTCTTGAAATTGGCGAACTCGGCCGACGTGCGCTGCCAGCGGTCGAGGTAGTCGTCGCGCTCAGCGGTGGTGACCTCCAAGGTGGTGACCAGCGCTTCGACGGTCAGTACCTGTTCGTCACCGTCGTCGCTCGAGTGCTGCTGATCGGCGGCGTCCGTCGAGACGGCGTCGCTCCCGTCCGACTCCGACGAGCCGGACGGGACCGCATCGTCGTCGAGTGGCACCTGATCGCCTTGGGCGTCGGAAGTCACTCCGCAGCCTCGTCGTCCTCGATGATCTCGGCGTCGACGACCTCGTCGTCGTCTGGGGTACCGGCCGCAGCCTCAGCTGCCTGCTCGGCGGCAGCAGCCTGCTCGTACAGACGTTGACCGAACTCCTGGCTTGCGTTCATGAGCGCCTCGGTGGCGTCCTTGATCGCTTCCATGTCCGTGCCCTCGAGGGCCGCCTTCACATCGGCAACCTTGGCCTCGATGGTGGCTTTTTCGTCATCGCTGACGTTGTCGCTCTGGTCCTTGAGCATCTTCTCGGTCTGATACACGAGACCGTCGGCGGTGTTGCGGACCTCGGCCTCTTCTCTGCGCTTGCGGTCTTCCTCTGCGTGCGCTTCGGCGTCTTTGACCATCTGATCGATGGCGTCCTTGTCGAGCGAGCTCTGACCGGTGATTGTCATCGACTGCTCCTTGCCGGTGGCCTTGTCTTGCGCCGCCACGTGCACGATGCCGTTTGCATCGATGTCGAAGGTGACCTCGATCTGGGGCATGCCGCGCGGCGCCGGTGGCAGGTCGACGAGCTGGAACTTGCCCAGCGTCTTGTTGTAGGCGGCCATCTCGCGCTCGCCCTGCAGAACATGGATCTCGACGGACGGCTGGCTGTCTTCGGCCGTGGTGAAGGTCTCGCTCTTGCGAGTGGGGATCGTCGTGTTGCGCTCGATCAGCGTCGTCATGACACCGCCCTTCGTCTCGATGCCGAGCGACAGCGGGGTGACGTCGAGCAGCAGCACATCCTTGACCTCGCCGCGCAACACGCCTGCCTGCACGGCGGCGCCGATCGCAACGACCTCGTCGGGATTCACCGTCTTGTTCGGCTCCTTGCCGGTCATGGAGGTGACCAGCTCAGCAACCGCAGGCATCCGGGTGGAACCGCCGACGAGCACGACATGGTCGACCTCGCCCTTGGACAGCCCGGCGTCCTTGATGGCCTGCTCGAACGGCTTGCGAGTGCGTTCCAACAGATCGGATGTGAGATCTTCGAACTTGGCCCGACTGAGTTCGTAGTCGAGGTGAAGCGGGCCGGCATCGGTTGCCGTCACGTACGGCATGTTGATCTGCGTCGACGTGGTCTGCGACAGCTCGATCTTCGCCTTTTCGGCCGCCTCTTTGAGGCGCTGAGCGGCCATCGGGTCCTTGCGAAGGTCGACCCCGTGTTCACCGTTGAAGGTGTCGGCCAACCAGTCGATGATCGCTTCGTCCCAGTCGTCGCCGCCGAGATTGGTGTCGCCGCTGGTCGACTTGACCTCGAACACACCATCACCGAGTTCGAGGACCGACACGTCGAAGGTGCCGCCGCCGAGGTCGAACACGAGGATCGTCTGCTCGGTGTCTTCCTTGTCGAGGCCGTAGGCGAGGGCGGCTGCGGTGGGTTCGTTGATGATCCGAAGCACCTCGAGACCGGCGACCTTGCCCGCTTCCTGGGTGGCGGTGCGCTGCGCATCGTCGAAATAGGCAGGAACCGTGATGACGGCTTGGGTGACCGTGTCGCCGAGATATTCCTCGGCATCACGCTTGAGCTTCATCAACGTGCGGGCGCTGATCTCTTGCCCGCTGTAGCCCTTGCCGTCGATGTCGATCGACCAACTGGTCCCCATGTGACGTTTCACGGAACGAATCGTGCGAGTGGGGTTGGTGATCGCCTGACGCTTCGCAACTTCACCGACAAGGACTTCTCCGTCCTTTGCGAACGCAACAACGGACGGGGTCGTGCGGGACCCCTCGGAATTCGGGATGACGACGGGATCGCCGCCCTCGAGGACAGCGACAACGGAGTTGGTTGTTCCGAGATCGATACCGACAGCTTTTGGCATGATGTTCGCTTCTTTCGCTCACAGCGGCACCGCTGCTCAGCGGGGCCGTACGTTGGGGGATTCGGATAGCAGAACCCGATGCTAGGGGGAAACATTCCCATTGACACCGAAAACTTGAGCGTATTCGTATCAAGTTTTCTGGGCGAATGCTCACCGATGGCCGATGACCCCGACAGATGCTTGCCCCCGGGCCACAACCGACGATGGCCGCCCCAGGGGCGACGAGAAGACAGTGGCCGACTCCGAAACGCAGTGCGCTGTGTGCCACCCGTCGGTTGCGTCCAAACCCGGTGGTCGAACCGCCGTGCTGGTGTGCGCCGAACAACGCCGACGCACACCAGCCGGGGGGTGTCAGCTTTCGAGCCCGTAACCGGCAGAGCCGTGTTCGGCGACGTCGAGGCCCATGACCTCTTCCTCCTCGTCGACCCGCAGGCCGAGCGTCGCCTTCAAGGCGCCGAAGAGCACAACCGAGGTGATGCCGACCCACGCGATGACCACCACCACCATGACGAACTGCATCGCCAACTGGTCGAAACCACCACCGTAGAGGAGACCCGCATCCTCACGACCGAGGAAGGCATCGTCGTACGTGGCGAACAGTCCAATCGACAACGTGCCCCAGATGCCGCACACGCCGTGAACAGAGATTGCACCGACCGGATCGTCGATCTTGATCGAATCGAAGGCCAGCACGGCAAACACGACGATCACACCGCCGATCAGGCCGATCACGAATGCCCAGAACGGCGTGACCGCACCGACGGGCGCAGTGATCGACACAAGACCGGCAAGTGCACCATTGCCCGCCATGGCGACATCGGCCTTCCCCGTCTTGGCCCAAATGATGGTGGTGGCGCCAAGCACACCTGCCGCAGCGGCCAGGAGCGTGTTCATCGCCAAGAACGACAGATAGACATCGGCGGCAAGCTCGGAGCCGGCGTTGAAACCGAACCAACCAAACCAGAGGATGAACACACCGATCACGGCGTAGCCGATGTTGTGTCCGGGGATGGCCCGAGGCGAACCATCAGGACCGTACTTGCCCAGCCGGGGGCCAATCATCTTGGCCCCGACGAGTGCAGCGACCGCACCGGTGAGATGCACGATCGTCGAGCCTGCGAAGTCGGAATACACGGCGTCGCCGATCGACATCTGCGCAATCCAGCCACCTCCCCACGTCCAATGCACGACGACCGGGTAGATCACAGCAGTCATGACTGCGGCAAAGATGAGATACGTCGTGAACTTCGTCCGCTCGGCCATCGCACCCGATGCGATCGTCACCGCTGTTGCTGCGAAGACAACTTGGAAGAAGAAGTTGGTTGCCGGGGTCAGGCCGGCCGACAGATCGAACAACACGTCAGGATCGGCCGAGTCCTGGAAGAACAGGTCACCGAAGCCACCCAACCACTTACTGCCTCCACTGCCATAGGCGATCGTGTAGCCGACGATGAAGAACATCGTGACCCCCACCGCCATGTCGGCAAGGTTCTTGGCCATGATGTTCGCCAGGTTCTTGGCTCGGGTCAGACCCGCCTCGACAAAGGCGAAACCGGCCTGCATGAGGAAGACCAAGCAACCGGCGACAACCAACCAGAGATTGTCCATCACCGCCTGAACGGTTTCTGCACCGGCCTCTTGGGCCAGGTTGGCGAATACAGCAGTTGACACGATCGTCTCCTTTGCAGTGTTGCTCACCGCGACGTCGCGGCATGGCCCGCACGCTAGGGAGATCGCTTTTCACGCTCGTTCGCAGGGCGTTACCCGTTTGCTGCGACTTGCTGACGGTTGTCTGACAGTGTGTCGAGCAGGTACCCCCGACCCCTGACGGTCGTGACCGTCAGGTCGAGCTCGTCGAGCCGTCGACGCAACCTGGAGATATGCACATCGAGCGCATTGCGGGGCGGGCGCTCGTCGGGCCAGGCTGCATCCATCAGATCGTGACGGCTGACCACCGCCCCGAACCGGGCGATCAAGGCATCGACGAGCCGATGCTCCACCGGCGACAGGGCAACGGCGGTCCCGGCGTGGCGGAGCACTCCCTCCGGCGAGAGTTGTGGAAACGCTTTCCCCCGTGCTCGTTCGGCGAGTGTGTCGACTCGCACCCGCACGTCGGCCTGGTCAGCCGGAAGCCGTACCCAGTCCTCGAGCTCATCGATCGGTGGTGGGGGCACGACATCGCCGTCCACCACCACCAGTCGGGGGACGCCTGCGGCACGAAGTTCGTCGAGCTGGGCTCGTGCCGCAGGCCACCGAATCAGTCGAACATCCATGACCGAACCCTAGGGATCGGTCATTTCCGGTCTGTTTCAGGATCGTGAAACGCGACAGCGCCTGATTGCGCGCCGATCCTGGCCGGGCGAGTAGGTTGCAAACGTCATGCTTTCGCGAATGAAGCCCCACCACCTCGTCCGTCTCCTGGGCGTTGGCATCGCCCTCTTTACGTTCGGCTCGTACCTCGCTCCGTTCGTCTTCGACTTCGACGACGACGAGGTCGTCACCCGCCACGTCTTCGAAAACATTCCCGACGCCTTCAAGCTCGCCTTCTACACCGTGATCCCAGTCTTGTTGATCATCGGAGCGTGGGAGTTTTCGAACCGCGTCAAGAACTGGCAACGCGGGCGCCCCGACAACCGCCGCACCACACTGAAGAACGCCAAGAAACGGGCCGAGAGTTTCCGAGCCGGTGTCTACATGCAGACGCTGCTTCGAGAACCGGGCGCCGGAATCATGCACTCGATGATCTACTTCGGGTTCATCATCCTTTTGGGGGTCACCACGGTCCTCGAAGTCAACCACCAGGTGCCCACCAGCCTGAAGTTCCTGCACGGCGACGTGTACCGGGCCTACGCCGCCATCGGCGACGGTGCGGGGCTGATCTTCACGATCGGCATCGTGTGGGCGATCGTCCGTCGATACGGCCCGTTCGACTGGCGGCCCTACCGCATCCGCATCAAGAGCAAGCCCGAGCACGCCGTCATCCTCGGCGTGTTCCTTGCCATCGCAGTGACCGGCTACGCCGCAGAGATGTTCCGGATCGCGGAGCAAGGCATGCCCGACTTCGAGAAGTGGAGCTTCGTCGGCTACCCGCTCGCCACACTCGTCGAGACCAATGGCAACGTGGCCGGCTGGCACCAGTTCTGGTGGGCTGCCCACGTCGTCAGCTTCATTGCCTTCCTGCTGATCCTTCCGACCACGATGCTGCGCCACATGTTCACCTCGCCGCTGAACATGTACCTCAAGGACAGAGACCGTCCGAAGGGCGCAATGAAGCCGATGCCGAACCTGGTCGAGGGCGACACCGAACTCGAGACGTTCGGTGCCTCGGTCATCGAAGATTTCACCTGGAAGCAACTGCTCGACACCGACGCCTGCACGATGTGTGGCCGTTGCACCTCGGTGTGTCCTGCCCACGCCACCGGAAAGCCCCTCGACCCGCGCGAGATCGTCCTGAAGACCGGCGAAGTCATGGCCCGCACCGGTGACCCTGCCGTCTCACCCCCCATCGGGGTCGACGACGACATCACCGTGCCGGCCAACTGGATGTTCGATCGCATCACCCAGACCGAACTGTGGAGCTGCACGTCGTGCAAGGCATGCGATGAGATCTGCCCGGTCAACATCGAAATCCTCGACAAGATCCTCGACATGCGTCGCTACCTGACGCTCATGGAGTCGGACTTCCCCTCCGAACTCGGTCAGGCATTCCGATCGATGGAGAACTCTGCCAACCCGTGGGGAATGTCCCAGGGCGAACGAGCCGACTGGACCTCCGGCGTCGACGGCATCAACATCCTCGAGGGCGGCGATCCAATAGAAGCTGAGTATCTGTACTGGGTCGGGTGTGCTGGTTCGTTCGACGACAAGAACAAGAAGGTCACCCAGTCGATGGCAAAGCTGATGCAGCGTGCTGGTATCGACTTTGCGATCCTCGGACCGGCCGAGAACTGCACTGGCGATTCGGCTCGCCGTTCCGGCAACGAGTACCTGTTCCAGATGCTTGCAACCCAAAACATCGAGACGCTGAACACAATGGGCGTGAAGAAGATCGTCACGCAGTGCCCCCACTGCTTCAACACGCTCGCCAACGAGTACCCCCAGCTCGGCGGTCACTACGACGTGGTACACCACTCACAATTCCTCGAGTGGCTCGTCGACCAGGGCAAGCTCGATCTCAGCAACGCCGAACTGGACGAGCGGGTCGTCTACCACGACTCGTGCTACCTCGGTCGCCACAACGACGTCTACATGGCGCCCCGCAAGGTGCTCGGCAGCCTCGGCGGCATCCAACTGGTCGAGGCGGGCCGAAACGGCACCAAAGGCATGTGCTGTGGCGCCGGTGGTGCCCGCATGTGGATGGAGGAGGACATCGGCGACAAGGTCAACGACGTCCGAGCCAAGGAGCTGGTCGACACCGGAGCCCAACGCATCGCAACGGCGTGTCCGTTCTGCTACGTGATGATGGACGACGGCACGAAGGCAGCCGGCAAGGACGAGGACGAGGTCCGCGTCACCGACATCGCGATGACCGTTCTCGAAGCTGTCGAAGCAGGTGAAGCTCGGCGCGCCGAAGAGCTCCATCGCTGACCAGGCCGACACCGTTAGCCTCCGAGAGGTGTCGGACGCACCCCGCATCCTGGTCATCGACAACTACGACTCGTTCGTCTACATCCTCGTTCAATACCTGGGCGAACTCGGTGCGGATCCGCTCGTCTACCGCAACGACGAGATCGATGTCACAGCCATCGACGCGCTGGCGCCCGACGGAATTCTGATCTCGCCCGGTCCGGGTACCCCCGACGACGCCGGTGTCAGCCTCTCCGTGTTCACCGAGCTCGCCGGCAGCCGACCGATCTTCGGCGTGTGCCTCGGCATGCAATGCATGGGCCAGGCCTTTGGCGGCGACGTCATCCGTGCTCCGCAGGTGATGCACGGCAAGACGTCCTTGATCCGTCACAACGACATCGGTGTGTTCCTGGCGCTGCCGAACCCGATCGAAGCGACGCGCTACCACTCGCTGATCGTCGATCGAACCACGGTCCCGGGTGTCCTGGAAATCACCGCCGAGACCGACGACGGACTCGTCATGGGCCTTCGACACCGCGAGCTCGACATCGAGGGCGTCCAATTCCATCCGGAGTCGGTACTGACCAACGCCGGTCACGATCTACTCCAGAACTTCCTCGATCGCTGCCGCAGCTGACTGCGGCAGCCCGTTTGGTCAGTCCTCGGGCGGCGCCGTACTCGGCGTGACGATCGTTGTCGTGGTGGTCGCCTCTGGGGCTGCTTCCCCGACAGTGATCAGGACCTCAGAACCCACTTCGACCTCGACGAAGGCCTCTGGCTGCTGCGCGATGACTCGACCCACGTTGGCTGACCCGGCCGGTACCTGCTCGTATTGCACGATCGGCTCCAGCAGGGAATTGCGCAGCGACTGAATTGCGGTGTCGGCAAAGACCTGCGTCACAGCAGGGACCGACACCGTCGGCAGACCGGTCGAGACGACGAGTGTCACCTGGGTACCAGCCGGCACGAGCGAACCGGCAACGGGCTCGGTGCGAATGACCATGCCCTCCTCGATCTCCTCGGAGGCCTCCTCGATCTGCCCGCTGCCGACCTCGAAGCCGGCGCTGCGGAGCGCATTGACGGCATCGATCACCGACAGGCCCTCGACATCGACCATGGGGACGACCTCGGGACCGCTGGAGACCGTGATTTCGACCGTCTCACCCGGAGCCAAGGCTGCGCCCGACGCCGGTGACTGATTGATCACCGTGCCGGCCTCTTGGGGACTGGTGCTCGTCACCGTGCTGATGACGTAGCCGAGGCCCTGCAGGATCGCGGTGGCGCTCACATCGGTCTCGCCGATCACGTTCGGAACCGTGTCGGCGGTACCGGAACTGACGGTGAGTTCGATGACCTCACCGGCCTCGACTCGTTGCCCCGACGGAGGATCCTGCCCGAACACTTCGTTGGTCGGCACCTCGTTGTTCGACTCGAAGCGAACGTCGAAGCCGAGGTTCGCTTCGAGCAGCACCTCACGAGCGGCCTGCACATCCATACCGACGATGTCGGGGATCTCGATCAGCTCGGCGCTCGGGTCGGTTTCGTCAGCCGGATCATCGCCACCATCGCCGCCGAGTTCACCGATGAAGGCAGACAGGAGATACCCCAGGATCGCCACGAGCGCGAGCAACGAGCCGACCAAGGCAGCCATCCGCCACAATCCGCCCCCGCGTGCGGGTTCCTCGTAGTAGTAGCCACCGGAGGAATAGGGCTGCTGGGGATCGGCGGTATAGCCCGGATGGACCTGCTGCATCGGTATCGCCTGCTGGGCTGGCACGGCCGCAGCCGGTGTCACCGGCTGCGCAGTCGTGGCCTCGACCGGCGCACTCGGGGGTTGCGAGGCGACAGCGTCCTGTGGACTGGCCGATGCTGCGCCGGCCCCTGCAGCAGCCGATGCCCTCCCGGGGAGACTGTGTGCTCCCTGAAGATAGCGACGCAGGTCGCTGCGAAGATCGTCGGCAGTCGGGTAGCGGTTGACGGGATTCTTGGACAACAGCTTCATCGTGATCGCCTCGAGCGACTGAGGAACCTGCACCCCTCGCTCCGTCAACGACTGGGGCCGTTCCTGCACGTGCTTGTACGCAACAGCGACGGGTGTCTCAGCCTGGAACGGCGGAACACCGGCGAGCATCTCGTACATCACAACACCGAGCGAATACAGATCGGAGCGCCCATCGAGCGACTTGCCCATCGCCTGCTCGGGCGAGAAATAGGTGGCCGTGCCCATCACCGAGCCGTGCTGGGTGAGTCCCGCCTCGCCCCCGCTGACCAGCGCCGTGGCAATGCCGAAGTCGGCCACCTTCACGTCGCCGCTGTCCGACACGAGGATATTGCCGAGCTTGATGTCGCGGTGGACGAGACCCGCACCATGGGCGAGAGCCAGGGCCGCTGCGACGTCAGAACCGATCTCGGCCGCCCGGTCCGGGTGCAGGGGCCCAGTGCTTCGCAACACGTCGGACATCGACCGGCCCGACACGTGCTCCATCACGATGTAATAAGTGCCGCGCTCCTGGCCCCAGTCGTAGATGCCCACGACGTTCGGGTGGTTGAGGGTCGCAGCTGCTTGGGCCTCACGGCGAAAGCGTTCGACGAAATTCGGGTCGTTGGCGAACTCGGGGAAAAGCACCTTCAGGGCGACTTCCCGGCCGAGGGTTTCGTCGCGAGCGAGATACACGTCGGCCATGCCACCTCTTGCAATGTGACGCAACAGCTCGTAGCGACCGTTGAAGACCGTTGGTCCTTGCTCGGACATAACAGCAAAGCCTACCGGCGCGGGTAGTCCGCAACGCTGCACCCGCACATTCGAGTGCAGCCGAGCCTGCACAGGATCACGAGACGCCGAAGAACACCTCGATGACCGCTCGAGCGATCGGTGCAGCGACCCGACCACCGGTCTGTTCACTCGCACCTTCCTGCGCCTCGACGATCACGGCGAACGCAAGCGACGGATCCTCGCCAGCACGTCCTGCGAAGCCGACGATCCAGGCGTGCGAGTTCGGGGGATCGGTGCCGAGCTGGGCAGTCCCGGTCTTCCCACCGATGTCGAGGCCTTCGACGAAGAGGTTTCGTGCGGTTCCCTCGCTGGCAACGACTCGCATCGCCTCCGCAAGCGTGTTCGCTGTCGACGTCCTCATGGCGATACGGGAGATCTCCGATTCGATCGTCTCGTAGCGCGACCCGTCCGCAGCCACGAGCTCGACGACAACATGGGGTGTCATCACCACCCCACCGTTGGCGATCGCCGCAGCAACCAGAGCCATCTGCAGCGGTGTGGCAGCCACGTCGTTTTGCCCGATCGCGGTCTGGGCAAGGCGCGCCGAATCCTCGTGGATCGATACCGATCCATTGGGTCGAGTCGAGTCTCGAGCCTCGTCGACCCCCCGGTAGAAGTCGACGTCGGCCAGCCGTTTGCCGAACTCGACGGGGAAGCGTGAAGTTGCCGGTGATGGCAAGTCGATACCCGGCACCGTGTTGAAGCCGAACGACTCGGCGGCATCGACCATGCCGGCAGGCCCGACCCACTCTGCCCCCATCTCTGCGAACGCGGTGTTGCACGACACCCGCAAGATCTCGACCAGATCCCCTCCGCACGTGCTGCCACCGAAGTTCCGAATCGGGAGACCGGACGGGATTGGGTCGTACGCCTCGCCCGCCGCGAACACCGGGGCAGTCGCATCGATCAGGCCCGACTCGATCCCTGCAGCAGCAGTCACGAGCTTGAAGGTGGAACCGGGAAAGAAGATCTCGCGGTATGCCTTGGCCAGCAGCGGATTGTTCGGATCGGATAGAAGCTCGCTGAATGCCGCGTTGGCTGCGGATCCGTCGGGGTCGGCCAGACGGTTCGGGTCGAAACTGGGATACGTCCACATCGCAACGAGCTCGCCAGTGCGCGGATCGAGTGCGACGACGCTGCCACGACGATCACCGAGCGCATCGCGGGCTGCGGTCTGCACGTCATGACGAATCGACAGGCGCAACATGGCGGTGGTGTCTCGGTCAGCAAAGAGATCACCGAGCGACACGAGCTGTTGTCCGATCGGTGTGCCGGCGAGCTCATCGTTGTAGACCCGCTCCAGGCCGGTCGCAGCAACGTTCAGCGACTGGTAACCGACGATATGTGCGTACAGGTCACCCTCGGGATACTGGCGGACGAAGTCGACCGAACCGTCGTAGGGCACCGAACGGGCGAGCACCACACCATCGGCGGTGACGATCGGACCCCGAGGGCGCCCGAACTCCCGAATCAGACCACGAGTGTTGTTGACATCTTCCTGCAGGCGCTCCGCGCCGAAGAACTGCACCCGGTTGAGCTGTACGAACAGCAGCACATACAGCACGACAAAGGCGATACCGAGCCGACGAATACGGGGATTCACATCGCCTCCGCCGACCGCTGCTCGTGTGAAAGCTTGATCAGCAACGCGAGCAGGACGTAGTTGGCGACGAGCGATGAGCCGCCGTAGCTGACGAACGGGAGAGTGATGCCGGTGAGGGGCACGACGCGCAACACACCGCCGATGATCACGAACGCCTGCACACCGATGAGGGTCGTGAGACCGAGAGCAAACAGCTTGTCGAAGATCCGGCTGGTTCGAATGGCGATCCGTAGCCCCGATCCCACGAGGATCAGGAACGCCATCAGCACGGCAGAGGATCCGGCCAGACCCAGTTCTTCGCCGATCGCCGCGAAGATGAAGTCGGTCTCGACGAATGGGATGCGACCGGGTTCGCCCTGGCCGAGCCCGGTCCCGGTCAGCCCACCGTCTGCAAGCGCAAATGACGCCTCGACGATCTGGAACCCGTCACCCTTGGGATCGGCGAACGGATCGATCCAGCTGTCCACCCGCGCCTGCACATGGTCGAACAACTGCCACGACACGACCGCACCCGCCACGAAGAGTCCACCGCCGACCCCAAGCACGATCCAGCGCTCGCTCGCCACCCACAACACCACGACGAACAAGGTGAAGAACAGCAGGGACGACCCGAGATCGCGCTCGAGGATCATCACCCCGAGAGAGCCGGTCCACGCCACGCCGATCGGCGCGAGATCACGCAACTCGAGTCGGGTGCGAAGCAGTTCCCTCGAGTCGACCAGATACGCAGCAAAAAACGCAGCGAGGGCCAGCTTGGCGAATTCCCCCGGCTGGAAGTTGACCGGTCCGACGCTGGCCCAGATCCGAGCTCCGTTGATCTCTCGGCCCAACCCGGGGACCAGCGGGAGCACCAGCAGACCCAGACCGGCCAGCCCGAGGAGATACCGGTACGACTCGAGCATCCGAACCCTCGGAAGGACGACGAGCGTCGCCACGAGACCCCCGACACCGACTGCGGTCCACGTCGACTGCAACGCTGCAAGTCCACCGTCGAGCCGCGTGATGACGACATAGCCGAGACCGTTGAGCAGCAACGCCACCGGCACGAGCACCGGATCAGCGGCCGGAGCCCACCGCCGAACGGCAACATGCACAACCAGCCCGAGGCCGAACATCCAGAACAAGAAGGGACCGACGTCGGCGGGGATCGTCTCACTCGCGCCGAACGAGGCCATGCCATACGCAGCTGCCACCGTTGCGCCCACCATGAGCAGCAAACCTGCCTCGACTCGGCGGGGGTGCACCACGTTGCGCAGGTCGGTCTTCACTCCTTGGGCCGACGATCCGGCGGCAGTCACGGCGACCCAGGCTCGTCGACCTGGGCGTCGCCGTCGACGCCGACGGGGGTGACCACGTGCATCTAGGCAGCCAACGCTGCCAACAGCACGGCGAGCACAACGAACACGGCGACGACCAGCAACACGACGGGACCGGTCATCTTCGCCGGGATCGACTCGGCTCCGAATCCACCGGATCGCAGTTCCGAGACGTCGCTGTCATGGGTGTCGATGCTCGGTCGCTCGGCGATCGGGGCATTGTGATCGAGGGCCAGATACGTGGCAGTGACGCGGTCGCTCGGCGGCGCATCGCCGATCTCGGCATCGACGATGTCGACGACCACCACGGAGATGTTGTCGCGGCCACCTGCACCAACCGCCCGATCGACCAGCTCGTCGGCGGCTTCCTGCGCAGGCCCGAACGACGTCAACACACCGCAGATCTCGTCCTCGTCGACTTCGTTGAACAGTCCATCACTGCAGAGGAGGTAACGGTCACCCTTCACCGGGACGAGTTCCCACGCGTCTACCAGCACCCGCTCGTCGATACCGAGCGCGCGCGTGATGATGTTGCGCTGGGGGTGCACGGCAGCCTCTGCGCGGGTCAACCGACCGTCGCGAACGAGCGATTCGACCAGACTGTGGTCAGTGGTGTGCTGGCAAAGCACACCATCGGTCACTCGGTAGAGGCGGCTGTCACCGACGTTGGCGACACCGAGCCGATCAGGCCCGGGGCCATGGAGGTCGATGAGTACGGTGACGGTGGTACCCATCCCTCGCAGCTCACGCTCCAGTTCACCCCGACCGACGATCTGGCTGTTGGCCTTCTGCACCTCTTCGATGAGATCGTCGACGGTGGCGACCGTTGCCGCCGCAGCCAGCGCATCGGCAACGATTGCCGACGCCGTTTCGCCACCCCGGTGTCCACCCATCCCATCAGCCACGACGAACATCGGATCGTTTGCGAGCAGGTGGTCCTGATTGGTTGGTCGGACCTTGCCTGCGTGGGTCGCAGCACCAACGGCAAAGACGGTCACACCAGCTCCAAGACGTGACCGCCAACCTGCACACGGTCGCCGGGACCGACGCCGACGGCGGTGGCGACAACGCGATCGTTCAGCAGCGTGCCGTTGGTGGAACCAAGATCCTCGACGACCCAACGTCCCCCGGTGCACACCACCCGAGCGTGCCGCTTGGAAACCCGAGCATCGTCGATGACAACCTCACAACCCGGCGCGCGTCCGATGATGGCCTCACCCTGAAACTCGAAGACCGAGCCGGCTGCAGACGCCGGGGCAACCACGACGATGCGCGCCCTGGCCCATTCATCGCGCTCGACGCCGGGCGAGACACCTGAACTCCCAGTAACCGCCGCAGGCACGGCGAGTGCCGACGCCGCAGCCACCCGATGCTCGGCACGTAGCTCAGCCCATACGGCACGAAGCACGCGCAAGAAGGTCAGGTACACGAGCGCGAGCAGACAGATTCGCAGAACGAGGAGGAGTGAATCCGACACGGTTCACCGATCGTAGTTGCTTCCCTGCGGGCCAGCGGGGCCGCGTCCGCCGGTCACCCCACCCGGAACTCGATCATGGTTGTACCGCCAAGGGCAATCTGGTCCCCGTCCTCGAGGCGGCGAAACGTCACCCGCTCACCGTTGACCGTGGTGCCATTGGTGGAGCCGAGATCGGCGAGGACGAACCCGTCCTGCTCTGGTCGGATTTCGGCGTGCTCTCGGCTGACATTGGTGTCGTCGAACGTGACCGTGCACTCGGGAAGCCGGCCGAAGGTGAGGCGGAACTCACCGAGGACAACCTGCTCACCCGACCCCAGATGCAGTACCCCGTTCGCACGATCGGCTTCTTTCAGGCGACCATCGACTCGAAGCTGGCCATCACGGACCGACGCACTGCTGTTCAGGGTGATCCTCACCGGACCCATGAACTGCCAACCCTCGTCACGAGCAGTCTCACGCGCTGCATCAGCCAGCTCGCGAATCAGTGACTCCTCCACCTCTGCGAAGCGCTCGAAATCGGCGATGGCGAGAACGACCTCGAACACATTGGCGACGACGGTCTGGCCCCGCACCCCAACCGAGCGCGAATCGGCCATCTCACGAGCGATTCGATGTGCGATCTCGACGGGCCGCACACCGCCGCGGAAAAACCGGCCAACCGCACCATCGACGAAACGCTCGAGACGACGCTCCACAGATCGCAGGCCCACGGCTCCCGAGATTACCCCTGCCGCATCGAACCTGCGTTGCGATAGTCTCGCCAAGGCATCGTTCGATGCGACCCGCGCGAGTGGCGGAATTGGCAGACGCGCAGGCTTCAGGTGCCTGTGCCCGAAAGGGTGTGAGGGTTCAAGTCCCTCCTCGCGCACAACCCATGACCCTCGAACCACCGGTTCGAGGGTTTCGTGCCTTTGCGGACCTTCGTGCAGGCGGCGTCGACGACATCGACACGCTCGCTCCACCCACCCATGCGGCTAGCTCGGAGTGGGCCAGCGAGCAGACCCGTCCTCGCTGATTGCGAAACCCAAGTCGAGGAGGTCACGAACCTCTTCCAGCGAACTGGGTCGGCCGAAAAGGAACCCTTGGGCGACATCACATCCAAGGTCGCGAAGCAAATCGAGCGTTCCCCTGTCCTCCACCCCTTCGGCGACCACGCGATGGCCCAGGTTGTGACCAAGATCGATGATCGAGCGGGCAATGATGCGGTCGTTCTCGTTTGCGACCATGCCGCTGATGAACGACCGATCGATCTTGATCTCGCGGATCGGCAGCCGTCGTAGGTGCGTCAGCGAGGAGAATCCGGTGCCGAAGTCATCGATCGAAATACGGATCCCGAGCTGGTCGATGGCTTCGAGCACGTCGAAGATCGCACGATGGTCCTCCATCACCTCCCGCTCCGTGATTTCGAGGATCAGTCGGTCGGGCGCAATGCCAGCGGCTTCGAGCCGTTCGGCAAGCTGTTCGGGAAGCTTGCGTTGGTACAGATTGCGCACCGGCACGTTGACGGCGACACGGGTACCGGGAAGGTCGACCATTGCCTCGATGGCAAGATCGATGACGCGATAGGTCAGCTCGCCGATCAGCCCAGACACCTCGCAGAGCTCGAGGAAATGGTCCGGGCCAAGAAGACCGCGTTCGGGATGTTGCCAGCGGGCAAGCGCCTCCAACTCGGTGGATCGGCCCGTGCTGATATCAACCTTCGGCTGAAATCGGAGTTCGAGTTCTGCGTCGAGCAGGTTGCGAAGCTCCCCCATGAGTTCCAATCGGTCGCGCGTATGCCGGTCGTCGTCGGGGACATAGAAGCGAAACCCCCCACCCGATCGCTTCGCGCTGTACATCGCAACGTCGGCATGTTGCAACAAGGCATGCGGATCGCGCCCGTGCAACGGGGCGACCGTCCCACCGATGCTCACCGAGACCTCGACATCGATGCCCCCGAGGTTCACCGGCTCTCGCACCACCTCGACGATACGGGCCGCAACATGGCTGAGTGTCTCCTCATCTGCGCCAGCGATCACCATGGCGAACTCGTCACCACCCAGCCGCGAGACGGTGTCGAGTTCTCGGGTGATCTGGTTCAGCCGATGAGCGATGATCGTCAGAAGATCATCGCCATATCCGTGGCCGAGCGTGTCGTTGATCTCCTTGAACTCGTCGAGATCCATCAAGAGCAGGCCGAGTGTTGTCTCGTCACGCCCGATTCTGGTGAGCGCGTGCGAGAGTCGATCGAACAGCAGGGCGCGGTTCGGCAACCCCGTGAGTGGGTCGTGGAACGCTTGGTGGCGAATCGTCTCCGTTGCCTCCTGCCGTTCAGTGACGTCCTTGAACTCGACCGCGGTACTGCCGTCTGGGAGACCGACGAGGGCATAGTCGTAGATCCGCGTCGCAGTCGGAGTGACGATCCGGAGATTCTCTCGCTCGACATCTCGATTCGTCCGAGCCTGCTCGTCGAGGTCGCTGAGCAGGTTTTTGGGAAGCCACGGGAGAACCACTCCGACCGGGAGCGCTTCGATATCTGCAGGATCGGCGTCGGCCATCCTGGCGAAGGCGGGATTGGCCTGCAGGACCACCGGATCATCGAGATGATCGGTGCGGGGCGCAATGACGAGAAGCGGCTCGACCTGACGATCGATCACGGCAGCGAGACGATCGACGGCGGCCCGCACTGCAACTTCGTCGGAAATGTCGAGTACGACACCTCGCAGGCGTGGGCCGGTCGGTCCATCGACGCGCCGCAGGACCTCACGCACGACCCGGGCCGATCCATCGGCAGCGTTCAATCGGAATTCGTGGACCGTGGGCTGATCGCTCTCTATCGCAGCGTCGGTCGTGTCGAGATAGGTGCGGAGGTCATCTCGGTGGATACGGCGCTCGACGGTGAGCGTTCGCCACTCGGCCGGGCTGAACCCGACCATGTCATCGACCCATCCCAGCGCTCGGGTCAAGCGTCCGGTGCCAGGATCGCTCTCCCACACGATGACGGGGAGGCTGTCGATCAGGTCGGTCACCCGAAGGACACCAACTCGGCCCTGGTCGATGATCTCGACATTGTTGCGATGCAGCGCCATGGAGGTGCCGACAAAGATCGCCCAGACGACCGGCCATTGCTCGGCTTCGGTCAAGGCCCCAGCCAACCCCGTCCATGCCGACGCGAGCGCCCACAGCATCCATGTGACCCGATGGCTGACCAGCCAACCTCCCGTAGTCGCAGCAAGTGTCGGGGTGAGCAACACCACCCAGAGGACCGGATCCGTTGCCGACGCGAATCCGATGACGATGACATCGAATGCCGCAAGCCAACCCACCTGTGAGGTGCGCTGCACGAAGAAGAAGACGACCACCAGGCTCAGCATGTAGATCACGGCAGCGATCGTGAGTGGGTTCCCGGGGAAGAGCCACATGCAGCTGATGACCACAGGCGGTCCGATCGCCACGTGAGCCGTTCGTACAAGGTCGACGGTGCGGTCGCGTGCGGCAGCCGAGTCCAGCGTCCACTCTTCGACCAGCGTGTCGAAGTCGTCGTGCGAGCGACGAGCGAACGGGCGTTGCGCACTCATCGCTTCAGCACTCGACCCACGGGGTTCGCGACCTGCACCGACGCAGCTTGTGGCACCGCCTCCTCCGGCGCAGTACCAACCTGTTCGAGTGCCATCTCTGACCCGTCTCCGTACGACGTTGTTGCAACGCTCTACCTGATTCATCGGCCGAACGCTCCCCTTGTTTAGGTTCGACCACGACGCCTGTCCAACCAGCACCTACGGTCGGGTGGTGATCTCACACGCGACAAGCCTTGTCTGGTACGCCTGCTACGGCTCGAACTGCTCCTACCAGCGCTTCCGCGCGTACCTCGAGGGCGGGTCGCCTGACGGCGGCGACCATGTGCACCGAGGCGCCCGTGATCCATCCCCACCGGTTGCCCACGGGCCGATCACGTTTCCTCACGCCATCTGCTTCCGTGGCCATTCGGTGGGGTGGGGTGGATCCCCGGCCTTCCTCGAACATACGTCGACAGATCCGGGGGCGCTGGGACGGCGCTACCTGATCACCAAAGAACAATTCGAGGACGTTCTGGCCCAGGAGAACCGCACCGATGCGCCATTGCTCGTCGATACCGACCGGCCGGTGGGTGATCGTCAGCTCGTCTGCGAACGGCCGTACGGACAGGTGTTGACGCTCCCCCCGGTCGACGGCCATCCGGTCCTGACCTTCACGAGTCCCGAGCCACCCGAGACCCGCACGCCCGGATCTCCGTCCGCCGCCTACCTCGGCACGATCGTCCGGGGACTTGCCGAGATTCATCCCCTCGATGCCGACCAGATCGCTTCACAGCTGCTCCGGTCCTCGGGCATCACGATGGAGTGGGACCATACGTCGATCGTGGAATTGCTCACTGCACCCGAGCGACCCTGATTGCGCACAGGTCCCTGCTCGGCCTGTGGCTGCACACGATCGGTCGACAACGCCTACCGCCGACCCCCGACCAGAGCTGGGACGACCGGCGAGCGCGTCACCGTCGACTTGGACCTCGCTGTCAATTCGCGAACAGCATCATCCACTGCTCTTTCGTGGATGGTCGGAACACGATGTTGCGGGCCCGGGTGTTGCCCATCGTGGCAGTTGCCTCCGCCGAGTACTGGTGACCCGGGCACAGGATGGTGTCGTCACTGACCCGTCCAAGGCGAGTCGTGAGACTCTCGTACATCTGCTCAGGATCCGAACCTGGGAGATCGGTTCGACCGCAACCGTCGAGGAACAACGTGTCACCGGCGACGAGGCGACCGTCGACGAGGAAGCATTGGCTTCCCGGGGTGTGTCCGGGAGTGTGGATCAGCTCGATCTCGACGTCGCCCACTCGAACGATGTCACCACTTGCATGCTCGACGAGCGACTCGCCGGTGACGCCCGTGACCTTCCGGACGTAGTCGGCTTCCTGCGCTTGGACATGGATCGGCACATCGATGCGCTCGAGCAGCGTTGCGATCCCTTCGAGCTCAAAACCCATCATGGAACCACCAACATGGTCCGGGTGGTAATGGGTGGCCAGCACACCGGTGCACCTCATCCCGTCGGCCTCGAGCACGTCAACGAGCGCGTTGACGTCATAGGCGGGATCGACGAGGACCGCCTCACCGGTGTGACGATCCCCGATGGCATAGACGAAGTTCACCATCTGCTGCGCCATCGGATCGCTCTGTGCAAAGTCACGGCCCGAGAGCAACTGCCGGAAATAGAAACGCTCGCTCACGTCGGTCATGTCGCCACTGTAGAACCGCACTCCGCAACCACACTCACCCAAGCGCAGAGAGCTGTGCTCGAAAAAAGGTCCGAAGGGAAGCCTGGTAGCACCTCGAGTAGTCGGCGTAGGCCGCTCGGAACTCGGCGGCCGGCCACTCGGGGGGCGCCAGCTCGACGGGCAGCAGCGGGTCGGCGACGAGATGCCGGAGTGCATCAGCGGCAAGCACGAATCCGTCCGCAAGCGAGTCGGAGCCGTTTCCGAGCGTCTCGCACAGCGTCCGGGCCAGCGCGCTCCAACCCTCGAGATCGAACAGTTCGGCGACCAACGCCCGACCGTCACGTTCGGGACGCCCGTACCATCGCTCGGCCTGTGCCTCCACGATACGTACCGCACTCGGGAGACGGTTTGGCGCCAGATTCGCCGGGCGGAGCCACACACCGTCGCGCCGCTCAGCCAGCCCGAGGTGACCACACGCTCGCCGAAGGGCCGCCCGGTCTCGCGATGACCGGGCCCCGCTCGGCACGACAACCATCTCCCACGAACCGTCCCACGCTCGAGAGGCAGGGTGGAGGCCGACCTCCTGGCGATGATGCCGCTCGAGGAGTGCGCCGGTCAGGGCGTACTCTCCACCGGCCACCTGCACGAGCTCGCCGCGCTCGACCATGCGGGACAGTGCGGTTCTCGTCGTACCGGCCCGAATCCCGAACTCGGCGGCAAAGGCGACGAGCAACCGGGCCGGAAGCCGAGGCGGCACCGTGCCCAGGAGTGTCGATGCGACAACGGAGCGGGCCGAGAGCGCAGTGCCGCTCATCGGCCGATCACTGCGTGAGTGTTCGGAAGAACGACCAGTACCCCGGCTGCGTCATGCCGGGGACGATGTAGCCGTCTTCTTCGAGGGCTCGATGCAGTTTGGCCAGGTTGCTCATCGGTATGCCGGAGTCGACGTGATGGGCGAGGTGGTAGCCGATGCCCTGGGACAAGAACACATGCTTGGCAAGAACGCCCTGCCGGATGTCGTGGGTGGTGAACCGCCGATCGGCCGAGCGGGTCATGCCTCCGTGTTCGGCGAGCGCACGCAGCCGGTTGAAGACTCGAAAATAGGTCGCCCACGGCAGGAGCCACAGGAGGAAATAGGCCCACCACACACCGAAGGCCATGAACATCGTGAAGACGAAGACCTGACCCGAGAGGTACCGGATCGCCCGCAGACGGCGTCCTGGCCTGAACAGGCCGACGAACGCCGGTTTGAGGTTCTTGTAGGCAGAGATTCCGACTGCATCGCGAACAAGCTTGCGCCGCAACGAAGCCCTCGAGATCGGGTAGAGCGAATACAGCAGGAAGTCTGGTTCTTTCTCGCCGAACTCGTCGCGATGGTGCTGCGTGTGCACGAGTCGATACCCGTTGCCGCCGTCACCGAAGACGAGCCACCCGATCAACTTTTCACCGATCAGATCGTTCCAGCGTCGATTCGAAAAGAGGAGTCGGTGTGCAGCTTCATGGTGGAGCGTGAGTACCCGCTGAAACCAGCTCCCCATCATCACGAAAACGAAGATCCATGTGGGAATCGCAACAGCGAGGGGCCACGCAGCGGCGGCGACAGCCAGCCAGGTGTACGCGAACGGCAGCGACAACGCGACAACGGTGTGGAACACGTTCACCAGATTCGGGATCCGCCGCAGTTCGGCCCGAAACGCCGGTTTCGGGCGTCCGTCGGGGCGGAGTCGATCGGAGCCCTCGAAGGGCGGAACCGTCTCCTCCGCCGGCGAAAGACCGCCGGTGAAGCGGGCAACACGATCGTCGTGGTCCATCTCCGGTGAGACGGACGCCGCAGGCCGGAGCGTCCCGGTGGCGGTGAACGAGAAGTCCATGTGGAGACATTACGAAAACTCCGACACGTAACGCAAGATCCGTAACAGTTCTGATCAGCTGGCCGATTCCGCAACGACGGCGGGTGTTCCGAAATCATGCCGAGCGCAGTGGTCAGGACTGATTCTCTCCACTAGCTTGTGGGCGACTGTAAACGTTTACAGTCCGACGGCCGACGTGCCGTTCGGGACAGCACCCCTGGAGGGGAAACACCACATGAAAAGCACCATGCTGAAACTGTTGGCGTCGCTTTTCGCCCTGTCTCTCATCGCCGCCGCGTGCGGTGACGACGATGTTGCCGAGGACACCTCGGCCGACAGTGGCGACGCAGACGCCCTGGCCGCAGCCGAAGACGCTCTGGCCGCAGCCGAGGCCGCCAAGGAGGCTGCCGAGGCAGACGCCGAGGCCGCTCGCGCCGAGGCCGAAGAGGCCGCAGCTGCCGCTGGCGATGGCGGCGACGACAACCCACTCGCGGGTACCGCCGTGCGCATCACCGGGCCAGTCCGCTCCCCGGCCGAGGTTGCCGGCTTGCAAGGCGCCCTCGACATCTTCGCTGACGAAAACGACATGACGATCTTCTACGTCGGCTCAGCCGACTGGGAGTCCGAGATCAACGTGCAGATCGAAGCCGGTACCCCACCGGACATCTCGATCTTCCCGCAGCCCGGCAAGCTCGCCGACTTCGCCAACGACGGCTTCGTGCTGCCGCTGCCCGACGACGTCACGGCGTCGGTCTCGCAGAACTGGTCCGCCGGTGCCATGGGATTCGGCAACGTGGGCGGCGTGCAGTACGGCGTGCCCGACAAGACCGACCTCAAGTCGCTCGTCTGGTACCAGCCAGCCCGCTGGGAAGCCGCCGGCTACGAGGTTCCGACCACGCTCGACGGTCTTTGGGAGCTCAGCAACCAGATGATCGCCGACGGCAACACCCCGTGGTGCGTCGGTATCGAGTCCGGCACTGCGACCGGTTGGGCCTTCACCGACTGGGTCGAGGACATCATGCTTCGGCGTCACAGCGGTGAGACCTATGACGCCTGGACCAGCGGCGACCTGCTCTTCTCGAGCCCCGAGGTCTCCGGTGTGATGCAGGAGGTTCTCGACATCTGGAACACCCCGGGCATGGTGTACGCCCAGGGTGGAACGATCGCATCGACCTCGTTCCGTGACAACGGCGAGCCGCTCGTCAACGGCGAATGCTTCATGCACCGCCAGGCAAGCTTCTTCTCGGCCTTCTTCCCCGACGGCACGCCCGTCCAGGACGGTTCCGAGGGCGCAATCGACGTCTTCCAGTTCCCGCAGGGTGACACCGATCCTCCGATCGTGCTCACCGCCGGCACGCTGGTCGGCGCGTTCACCGACAGCCCTGCAGTCTGGGCCGTGATGGAGTACTTCGGTTCGCCCGAGTTCGCCAACCGTCGTCAGCAGATCCAGAAGGATGCCAAGGGTGGCGGGGATGTACTTTCCGGCTTCAACACGGCAAACCAGAACGTCGACCGTTCGCTGTGGAACCCGCTGGAGCAGAGCTTCCTCGAGATCATGGCCAACAACGACGTCCGGTTCGACGGTTCCGACCTGATGCCGGCTGACGTCGGTGCCGGCACCTTCTGGGAGCAGGGCACCGCAATGGTCAACGGCGAAGCCACTGTCGAAGAGGCTGCGGCCATCATCGACGCCAGTTGGCCGTCGTGACCAACCGCAGCCTCGGCTGCACCGCATTCTGAATGATGCGCCGTCGAGGGCGGTGGTCGACTCCGGCCGCCGCCCTCGACACCTTTTCGACACACCTCGGGGGAGACCACATGACCGCAGTTGCCGACGACTCGGCAACCGAGCTGACATCTGACGAAACCACTCGGTCGGGCCTGCAACTGGGCAACCGCGTCCGCGGCATCGTTCTCAGCCTCCTGCTGCTGGGCCTGGTCGGCGCCTCCGCCAACATCGGGCAGCTCGGCCGCCTCGGCCGAATCACGTTCTGGATCGTCGTCGTCGTCGCAACCAGTGCCGCAGTGTTCGTGTCGCTCAACCTCATGGTTTCGCTGGCGCGACGAAACTGGACGGCCTACCGGAGCCTCACCGGGGCGCTGCTCGGCGGTATCGGGTTTGGTCTCCTCCGCGGCAACCGCTCGGTCGGTGCGCTCGTCGCAGACAGTGAGTTCCAGCTCATCCTCGATGACGGCGAGACGATCGTCGTCGAAGATCGAGCGCTGGTCGACGCCATCGCAAAGATCGCCGACCCCACGCTGATCGAATACGCCACCGGTGTGGTCGGTCTCGTCGAGTGGCCGATCCTCGGTGCCGTTCTCGGTGCGCTCGCCGGCATGGCAACAGGTTTCGCCGACCGCCGGGTCCGCCTCGCCGTTCCGACCCTCATCGGACTTGGAGGTGGCTGGGTCGTCGGCGACAACCTGCTGTTCCGAAACCGACCCGATGCGTCGCTCGTCACCGTGGCAGTGATGGCAGTCATCGGTGCCGCGGTCGTGGGTGGTAGTTCCTACCTTGCCGGCAAGCGCCACGTCCTCGTCGAGCGATGTCTGCTCGGCGCAGCGCTCGGGGCCACCACCGGCGGCTGGCTGCTTCCCGACCTCAGCGGTGGCTCGGCCACAACATCCCGGTTGGTGTGCATGATCCCCCTCGGCCTCCTCGGCCTGCGGTTCGGCTGGCCCCCGGCCCGTGACGCAAACGGCATGGCCTCGTTCGACCGCCGCGCCCGTGCCGTCATCTTTCTGGCCCCGGCACTGACCTTCCTCACCGTCAATCTCATCGTTCCTGCGATTCGGACGATCATCACCTCGTTTCAGGATCGCGACAGCGAGGAGTTCGTCGGCTTCGACAACTACCGTGAACTTGCTGGGTCGGAGCGATTCCTCGACTGGCGGTCGTGGAGCGGGGACGATGGCACCTGGAACGTCCTCACCAGCCGACTCACCTGGGGCGGCCTGTTCCTGATCGTTGTCGGCTTCACAATCGCCACGTCGATCAACTGGACCCGCAACCGCACCCGGGGCCTCGATCACTCCCCCACCTCGAGAGGATCGATCCTGGTCGGTGGCGTCTTGATCGCCTTCGCCTTCTTCTCGGTCATTCGCGGCACACTGCCGAACACCATCTGGTGGATGTTCACCGTCACGATCGGCGCCACCACGCTCGGCTTGGCGATGGCGGTTCTCTCCCAGAAGGCCGGCCGGTGGGAGAGCATCGCAAAATCGCTCGTGTTCATGCCGATGGCGATCTCGATGGTCGGCGCATCGGTCATTTGGCGCCTCCAATACGCTCCAAAGAACACCAGTCAGAAGCAGACCGGAGTCCTCAACGCCGTTTGGGTGGAGCTCGGCGATCTGAGCCACGCCGGCGTCGAGGGGTCCGATTACCCCGGCTGGATCCGCTGGGCCGTGCTGATCGCCCTTGGAGCGATCCTCGCCCGGATCGGGTTCACGATCTGGGCGAGATGGCAGCGCGACGAAGGCTTTGCAGCAGCCGGCGTGATGGCGGTCATCACCGGCTGGCTGTTCATCGAGATCCTCCTGCGAGATCTCGGTGGCTTCCAGATCAACGACGACGGTTCCATCCAGGCCGAAGCGGTTGCGTTTCGCGAACTGGTGCAACCGTTCAACAACGTCTACCTGATGTTCATTCTCATCTGGATCCAAACCGGCTTCGCCATGGTGATCCTGTCGGCCGCGATCAAAGCGGTGCCCGAGGAGCTCCATGAGGCGGCCCGCATCGACGGCGCCACCGAATCCGAGCAGTTCTTCAACGTCACGCTGCCGCAGATCTTGCCGACCGTTGGCGTCGTGCTCACCACGATTCTGGTCGCCGTGGCCAAGGTGTTCGACATCGTTCGCGTCAGCACCGGGGGCAACTTCGGTACCAACGTGCTGGCCCACGACTTCATCACCGAGTCGTTCCAGTTCCTCAACCGCGGCGTCGGCTCCGCGATGGCAGTGGTCATTCTCCTCATCGTTGCGCCCGTGCTGATCTTCAACGTCTTCAACATGCAGAAGGCGGAGTCATGAGGAACGGCAACTCCGTGATCGACCGCGCCTACCGCAAACTCAGCAACGTTCCGATGTGGGCGATGTGGGGCATCGTCGTGATCTGGACGATTCCCTCACTGTCACTGTTCGTCAACTCCTTCCGCAGTCGCACCCGCCAGCGTCAAACCGGCTTCTGGGAGGCGTTGTGGGATACCGACCGGAACTTCGAGGCCGGTTGTCCCGACGAATACCTTCGCGACGACCTGTTCCACGTACTCGAGAACTACTGCGTCGTCCTGAGCAACGACCAGGCATCGGGCATGCTGACATCGGTGATTTCGTCGCTCGCCATCGCCGTGCCGTCGACGATCATTCCGATCGCAATCGCCTGCTTCGCCGCATATGCCTTTGCCTGGATCGACTTCAAAGGCCGCAAACCCCTGTTCATCGCCACGGTGGCGCTGCTCTCGATTCCACTGCAGGTCGCGCTCATTCCGCTGCTGCGGATGTACCTCGGTGGGGCCCACTTCACGGTGCCGTTCACCGAGCGAACGCTCACGCTCATCCCCGACTTCGACTTGGCGGGAGGGCCGTGGGCCGTCGTGCTCACCCACACCGGCTTCGCCATGCCGTTCGCGATCTTCCTGCTCCACAACTACATGTCGAGCCTGCCTGACGAACTGATCGAGTCCGCTCGGGTGGACGGCGCCGACCACTTCAGCACCTTCATGCGACTCGTCCTGCCGTTGTCGGTGCCGGCGATTGCCGCATTTGCGATCTTCCAATTCCTCTGGACCTGGAACGACTATCTGATTGCGGTGATCATGCTCAACAGTGGGACGCCCGAGGTTTTCCCGACCACACAGCGCATCGCGAACCTCGCCGGTGACTTCGGCCGAACAGAGCACCTCCTCACGGCGGGCGCCTTCGTGCAGGCATTCGTGCCGCTCGTGGTGTTCTTCAGCCTCCAGCGATACTTCGTCCGCGGTCTCTTGGCCGGTTCCGTCAAGGGATAGGGACGGCGGTGGCGCTGCCACGAGGTCGTATCCTTTCCGTGGTGAGCAACGATCCCGCTTCGATCGCCTACCTCGGCCCGGCCGGTACCTTCACCGAACAGGCCCTGTGCGGTGAGCCCGACCTTGCAGAACTCGAGCTCCGCCCGGCGGGAAGCATCGTCGAGGTGCTGCGTGCGGCTGAGCGCGGTGAGGTCGACTATGGATTCGCTGCCATCGAAAACATGATCGAAGGATCGGTCAACGCCACCCTCGACACGTTGGCGTTCGAGGCGGAGGCATTGCTGATCCAGCGTGAGGTCGTGATGAACATCAGCCTCAACCTGCTCGTCCACCCCGGGGTGCAGCTCGCCGACATCCAGCACGTCAGGTCCTACCCGATCGCGTACGCCCAGTGCCGTCGGTTCCTGGCTGATCAACTCGGCCATGCTGCGATCGAGGCGACGAACTCCACAGCAGATGCAGCCCGCGAGCTCGCCGAGAGCGGCCGAACCGACACGGCGGCCGTGGCACCCGCTCGTTCCGCCGAGGTCTACGGCCTCGATGTGCTCGTGGCAGACATCGAGGATCACCCCGAGAACCAAACCCGCTTCGTCCTCGTGGGACGCGACGGGATCACTCCACCGTCCGGTCACGACAAGACCTCGATCCTGATCTACCAGCGAGAGGACGCTCCAGGTTCGTTGGTCGGCATCCTGCAAGAGTTCGCAGCACGGTCCATCAACCTGACCCGCCTCGAAAGCCGGCCCACCCGCAAAGGCCTCGGCGATTACTGCTTCCTGGCGGACTGCGAAGGCCACATCTCCGACGAAGTCGTCGGTGACGCCTTGCGCAACATCCACATGAAACAGGGCAATGTCAAGTTCCTCGGCTCGTATCCTTCGGCATACGGAGCCGCCGAGGTGCAGGAAGCCAACCGAGACGGGATCGCCCATGCCGACCGGTGGCTCGAAGCGCTCCGCAATCAAATCAAGTAGAACTCCCTCATGGGAGCCGACGCCGAACGACCGGTCTCGAGTTTCTACGAACGCGCCTACACGATCGAAGAGCACGAGACGAAAGACTTCTACTCGGCATGGGCTGCGACCTACGACGAAGAACTTGTCGAGGGTCGCTCCTACGCGATGCCGGCACGCTGTCGCGCGGCCTTCGACGCTCACGTGGTCGACCGACGCACACCGGTCATCGATCTCGGATGCGGCACCGGATTGCTCGGTCGTGAACTCGCCGACCTCGGTTTCGAAACCATCGACGGCATCGACTACTCACCCGAGATGATCGAGCGGGCCCACGCGACAGGGATCTACCGAGACCTTTGGAGCGCCGACCTCAACGAGCCGCTCGACATCGTCGACGGGGCGTACGGCGCCGCCGCCGCGATGGGAGTCTTTTCGTTCGGTCATGTCTACGCAGATGCTCTCGACGAGATCTGTCGGATCATCACGCCGGGCGGCACCCTGATCATCGGCGTCAACGAGGTCTTCGTGAACGAGAACACCTTGGTTCCCAAACTCGAACAACTCGATGCCGATGGCGTCATCTCACTCGATCTCCGCGAGCACGGCGCCCATATGCCCGTCTCCGGCGTCGACGGCTGGGTCTTCGTTGCGACCCGCCGGCACTGACCATTCTGGATGCCCGTCTGCATCGGCAGCAGGGCCCCACCACTGCCGTTCTCGGTTGCGAGATGGTCCTGTGGATGCTGGATGTCACCCGGCACCGGTGAGATCGACGAACCGTTGATCAACGAGAACCGGGACCGAGTCGCTGACATGGGCTGCGCTTGCGAACTGCACATCGCTCTCGAAGCCGTTGAACACGAGTTCGCGACCCGACGAACAGTGCTGGAGTTCGGCGACGATGTCGGCCTCGACAGCCCGCCACGCGTTGGCCGCCACTCTCGCCTCTGGTGAAAGATCAGCCGGCTCGAACAGCGAGAGCACGCAGCCTGCACCCCAAAGATCCTCGATGGCGACACGAATCGGTGTGTCGGCATCACCCCATCGCTCACCCGCTGCGATCACGGCGACCGACACATCTTGATCGGCGAACCACGAACCGATGGCAGCCCCGTTTCGGATACAGGCAGCAACGACGGCGTCGGCACCCGCTGCACTCGCGCCGAAGAGCAGCGCTGCGCCGTTCGGTGACGGCAACACCAGCCGGGTTCCCTCCGGCAGTGCGTCGAGCGACGCCGGTGACAGCGAGTACGTCCCGGCATCACGTCGGCTCGAGGCGACGGCGGCATCGACGGACTCGGCGAAGGCAGCTGCCCCGTCTCGGCTCGACGGGTACGGGAAGACAACTCCCCCGCGACCGAGGGCAACATCGACGCAGGTGGTGAACGACAGCACGTCGACCACGATCACGACATCGACGTGCGGCGCCAGTTCGGTCATGCCTTCACGACCCCACTCGAAGCGCACCCGATGGCCGGCCTGGTCGTTGGTCTTGGTGAGCTGCGGCACGGTCATGTCTGCACGAAACGCAGCACCGAGTGCATCAGCGCCAGCCACCGTACGCCGGTCGCAGACCCCACGACCGACTCGCGAATCTCCAGCGACCGGCCGGTTCGGGACAGACCGCCGCACTCGGACGCGGCCACAAGATCTCGTACGCCGCAAGAATGGCAGCCATCTCCTCCTCGCTGGGCTGCGGGTCGACGGTGAACGACATGACTACAGCGGAACGTTTCCGTGCTTGCGCTCCGGAACCTCTTCCCGCTTCGTCTCGAGCAGACGGAACCCGGCGACAACCTTGCGGCGGGTCTCGGCCGGCTCGATGACGTCGTCGACATAGCCGCGCTCGGCTGCGAGGTACGGGTTTGCGAGCCGGTTCGCATACTCGGCAACCAGTTCGTTTCGACGGGTTTCGGGATCGCTGGCCTCGGCCAGATCTCGACGATGAATGATCTCGACAGCGCCCTGGGGACCCATGACCGCAAGTTCAGCGGTGGGCCACGCATAGGAGATGTCGCAACCCACACCCTTGGAATCCATCACGACGTACGCTCCGCCGTACGCCTTGCGGGTGATGACCTGGATCCTCGGAACAGTCGCCTCGCAATAGGCGTAGAGCAGTTTCGCGCCATGACGGATGATGCCGCCGTACTCCTGATCGACCCCGGGAAGAAACCCGGGCACGTCGACGAACGTGAGAAGTGGGATGTTGAACGCATCGCAGGTGCGAACGAAGCGGGCCGCCTTCTCCGACGACTCGATGTCGAGGACACCTGCCAGCATCATCGGCTGATTCCCCACGACGCCGATACTGCGGCCCTCGATACGGGCGAATCCGCACACGATGCTCCGCCCCCATGAGGCGTGGTATTCCATGAAGTCACCGTCATCCACGACCGAGGCGATGACCTGCTTCATGTCGTACGGCACATTGGCGCTTTCGGGAAGAATCGTGTCGAGCTCGGGACAGAAACGATCCGGGTCATCGTCACCGAGCATGATCGGCGCAGTCTCGAGGTTGTTCGAGGGCAGGTGCGCCAACAGATTCTTCACCTGATCGAGGACCTCTTCTTCGTCGTTCGCGACAAACGTGGCGACGCCCGACTTGGTGGAGTGGGAGCCAGCACCGCCGAGATCCTCGAGGCTGACCTCTTCACCCGTCACCGTCTTCACCACGTCGGGACCGGTGATGAACATGTGCGACTTCTCTCGCACCATGAAGATGAAATCGGTCATGGCCGGGCTGTAGACGGCACCACCGGCGCACGGCCCGAGGATGACCGAGATCTGAGGAATGACACCCGATGCCTGGACATTGCGGTAGAAGATGCCGCCATACCCGTCGAGGCTCACGACGCCTTCCTGAATTCTGGCCCCGGCACCGTCGTTGAGGCCCACCATCGGCGCTCCCGTGGCAAGGGCGAGATCCATCACCTTGTGAAGCTTCTCGGCGAACACCTCGCCGAGTGCGCCCCCCATCACGGTGAAGTCTTGGGAGAAGACGAACACCTTGCGGCCCTCGACGGTTCCCCATCCGGTGATGACACCGTCGGTGTAGGGCCGCTCAGCGAGACCGGCATCGTCGGGAGCTCGGTGACGAGCAAGCATGTCGAGCTCGTGGAACGAGCCGGGGTCGAGCAGATAGTCGATGCGCTCCCGAGCCAGCATCTTTCCCTTGTCGTGCTGACGCTGGACCGATCGCTCCGACCCGGCGTGCCGCGCCGCCTCCTTGCGGTCGCGAAGGTCGTCGATCTTGGCTTGCATTGACGAATCGGTCACGGCGAAGAATCTAGCCGGGACTACCCGGGAGGCCCGTTCCTCGAGTCGGATCGGCCCCATGGCCCGAGAGCCCGACGACCCGTCGGGGCGCAGGAGCAGCGATGGCTAGTGTGACGCCATGGCTTCCGCCGGGATCCATCGCGTCTGTGTTTTCTGTGCCTCGTCGCCCGGATCCGATCCGGCGGTCACCGAAGCCACGGTTGCCCTGGGCCGCCTGCTGGCCGAACGCAACATCGAATTGGTGTACGGCGGTGGCGCCGTCGGACTCATGGGTCTCATCGCCGACACGGTGATGGAAGCCGGTGGCTCGGTGATCGGCGTGATCCCCGACGGCCTTTTTCCCGACGAGGTCGGCCACCAAGGTCTCACCCGCCTCGAAACGGTGGCGTCGATGCATGCACGCAAGGCACGCATGTACGACCTCGCCGATGCATTCATCGCGTTGCCGGGCGGATTCGGCACACTCGAGGAGCTCGCCGAGACCCTGACGTGGAACCAGATCGGACTCCTTGCCAAACCGGTGGGGGTACTCGACGTCGGCAGGTTCTGGCAGCCGCTCCTGTCGCTGTTCGATGACATGGTCGACCGTGCGATTCTGAAGTCGACGAACCGCTCGCTCGTCTTCGACGATCCCGACCCTGCCCGACTCCTCGACCAACTCGCTTCCTGGGAGCGTTCGCACGACCCCAAGTGGATCGGAGAAGACCTCGCATGAGCAATGGCGCCGCTCCGGTGGGCAGCGGCGAACGCATCACCAACCTCGACACTGTGCGCGGCGTTGCAACCCTCGGCATCTTGGCGATGAACGCCGTGTCGTTCGGGCTTCCTGCCCCCGCTTACTTCAACATCGACTATGCAGGTTCGCGGACGCAGCTCGACCAGGCGGTCGGCATCATCGGCGAGGTCTTCATCGATCAGAAATCGATGGCGCTCTTCTCGCTGCTGTTCGGTGCCGGCATCGTGCTGTTCGCCGATCGGGCCGAACAGCACGGTCGCCGGCCGGTACTGCTCAGTCTGTGGCGAAACCTCCTGCTCTTCGGCATCGGCCTCGTTCACGCCGCGTTCTGGGTCGGCGACATCCTCACGCTCTACGCCCTGTGCTCGCCGATTCTGCTTCTCCTCCGGAAGCGATCGGGTCGGACCCTCTTCATCACAGGCGCCGCCTGTCTCGCAGTATCCGCACTCTGGATGACAGGGACCCAGATGGTCATCGATCCGTCCGCCGATCTGGGTGACTACTGGCTGAACGAGCGCGTCTCGATGAGCGATCCCGTCGAATTGGCCTTCATCGTCGACTTCGGCGGCCGCGGTCTCGGAATGATGCTGATCGGTGTCGCTCTGTTTCGAACCGAGATCGTGCAGGGCACACGACCGGCAGCCTTCTACCGACGACTGGCGCTCGGCGGGCTCGGGTTGGGTCTGCCGCTGTCGGTCACCGGCGTGGTGATCCACTCGTCGAACAACTGGAACGGTGACGTCGCTCTGATCGGTGCCGTTCCGAACATTCTTGCAACAGCACCACTGGCAATCAGCTACATGGCTCTGATCACCCTGTGGAACCAGGGACGTGCGACATGGCTCCACGAACGGGTGCGAGCTGTTGGCCGCATGGCGCTCACCAACTACCTCGCTCAGACGGTGCTCGGCTTGCTCGTGCTCGACGGCATCTTCGAGTTCGGCACATTGGGACGCACACAGCTCCTGCTGTTCGTCGTTGGGGTGTGGACAGTGCAGCTTGCGTGGTCGCGGCCATGGCTTTCGCGGTTCTGTTTCGGGCCCGTCGAATGGATGTGGCGGGTCGCCACCTACCGGCGACTCCAGCCCATTCGACGCTGAGGTTCCTGACATCGCTGCAACGAACCTCGTGGCCGAACACCTCCGTGCCAGTATCTCGACATGAGTACGACCGATAGGTATCTGCACGGCAACTACGCCCCGGTAGCCGAGGAGACGACGGCGACGAACCTCCCGATCACGGGGACCATCCCCACTGGACTCGACGGCCGTTTGATCCGAAACGGCCCCAACCCTGTCGACGGCGGCGATCCCGCCGCCCATTGGTTCACCGGTACCGGCATGGTCCATGGCGTCCGTCTCCGCGACGGTCGGGCCGAGTGGTATCGCAATCGCTACGTCGTTTCCGACCGGGTCAGCACTGCTCTGGGAAAGGCGGTGACACCGGGTCCTCGGTTCGGCGAGAGTGACGGCACCGCGAACACCAACGTGATCGGCCACGCCGGCATGACACTTGCGATCGTGGAGGCCGGCGGTCAGCCCGTGCTCCTGTCCGACGAACTCGAGACGATCGAACGCATCGACTTCAACGGCACCCTTGACGGCTCGTTCTCTGCGCACCCAAAAATTGATCCGCTCACCGGAGAACTACATGTCGCCGCCTATCACTGGACCTGGGACTTCATCCGCTACCTGGTGGTGAATGCCGACGGCACCGCAGTCACCAAAAAGGTCGATGTGCCGGTCGGATACAGCCCGATGGTGCACGACATCCACATCACCGAGACTGCTGCGCTGCTCTTCGACTTCCCGTGTCGCTTCGACCTCGATGCTGCAATGGCCGGCCATCAACTCCCCTATCTCTGGGTCGAGGGCGAACCGGGGCGGGTTGGCGTGCTCCCGCTGGACGGCGGCGCCGACGACGTTCGCTGGTGCGAGGTCGATCCCTGCTATGTCTTTCATCCCTGCAACGCATTCGACCTACCCGACGGTCGAATCCAGATGGAAGTCGCCCGTCATGAAGCGATGTTCCGCACAGTTACCAACGGCCCGGCCGAAGGCGACCCGACGTTCGAACGCTGGACCCTCGACCCGACCACGGGTACGACCAAGGAGGAGCGACTCGACGACCGGGCCCACGAGTTCCCCCGCCACGACGAGCGCCGCCTCGGACGTCAGGCCCGCTACGGGTACACGGTCGGCTTCACCGGCACCGAAGGTCCCGGCTACAAACACGACCTGCAGACCGGCACCATCGAGGTCCACGACTTCGGCGCAGGCCGAGCGACCCAGGAGATGGTGTTCGTCCCCCGTGATCCCGACGCCGCGATCGATGACACATCCAACGAGGACGACGGGTGGATCATGTCGTACGTACATGACGCCAACACCGACACCGCCGACGTCGTGATCCTCGACGCTCAGGACTTCAGCGGCGAACCGGTCGCCACGGTGCACCTGCCCCAGCGAGTACCGTTCGGCTTCCACGGCAACTGGGTACCGACCCGGGCGTGACCCAGACTCCCTCTGGCTCCGCCAGCACTGGAGGTCCACCTCTCAGGTTCACGCAACTGTGCCTACGGGCGGCGCGTCGGCGCCCGACCTCTCTGCCCTGACGACGGAGCGGAGATCGCTTGCACGCCGTTTCGCACGTCGATGACGCTCAGCCCGGACCACCGAGGATCCGTGCGTCGGTGCCAGTGGCAATCGCCAGCAACTGCCGCAGCATCGAGCCGGTGGCTCCCCAGATGGTGTCTCCTTCGATCTCGAAAAACGTGAGTGCTCGCACGCCGTACTCGCGAAAACCCCAGATCTCCTCGCGCCACACCTCATCGCGCAGCAAATCGCCGAGAGCCACATGGACGATCGCCTCGACCTCTGCGGGCGACGCGACGTGGAGGTCCGGCTTGGTCTGCGCGACTGCCACGAACGGATGGATCAAGCTCTGCGAACCGACCGTCACGAAGCGATCGAGCTCACCGATACAAGTGACCGACGATGGATCGAGTGCAACCTCTTCCTCAGCTTCCCGCAGGGCCGTGCACCACAGATCGGGGTCCGCTTCGTCCTTTCGGCCACCCGGAAAAGAGACCTCGTGCGCATGACTCCGCATCCGGGGTGATCGCCGGGTGAGGACGACGTGAGGCTCACCCGCCTCCTCGTAGAGGACGCACAGCACCGCAGACTCCCGCGTCGTCGGTGCCATCAGCCCGACGTTGGCCGGAGGCCGACGCGCATCGAACTGCGTCGCAAGTGCGTCGAGGGACAGCCGACGATCCGACTCCGGCAGTTCAGACCAGGGCGGCGGGCCACCCAGTTCGGCATCGGACGGACGCGGGATGTGCTGCGGCCCTCCCCGCCCGGGGGGCGGCGCGAATAGGCCAGCCATTCGATCGTTCAGGACTGATCCTCGAGCAGTGACTTCAGCAGGTCGGGCATACCACCGGTTTTGAGGTTGCTCAGTACCTTGCCCGGTGGCGTGTCACCGCGCTCCCACTCCTCCCAGAACCCGAGGAGCTTGGCAGGGTCAGGTGTCGGCTTGTCCATTCGGTGAGGCTAGCGAGATCGAGAGCTTCCCTTGCGACCGGGCGATCCGATGACCGCCCACGGTTTCGGCGGCCCGATGGTTGCCGTGGACGACTTGGAGCACCCGCTCGATCGTGGCTGTGTCGACCGGGTACGGATCGCTCGTCGTTGCCTGGATCCACGATCGCAGGGCCTCGGTTGCGACTGCTCTCGGAGCAGTCCGCAACGCAGCAACGTCTGTGGGGTCGAGCGCTGCAGCCGCAGCCTCCACCACTTCGAGTGCGTCGGAGATGAGGTCGGCATGACGGTTGAGGATCGGTACCGGATCGCGCCCGAGAGCGCTGGCGATCTCGGGCAAAACCCGCAAACGCACGGCGGCGCGGTGATTGGACGTGTCCCGGTTGGTCTCGTCCTCACACGGTGCGATCCCGGCCTCCTCGCACACCGCCATCGTCTCGGTTCTTGTGAGCCTGAGAATCGGCCGGTGAGCGGATTGCATGCGAACGGCGCTGCCGGCCAAGCCGGCTCCTCGCAACAGGTTCAAGAGCACCGTCTCGGCTCGGTCGTTCGCAGTGTGGCCGACACAGACCCCGGCGGGCAGTGCGTGGTACCGCGCCGCACGAGCACGCGCTTCGAAGTTCGGCCCCGGATCGAGCTCGAGTTGGCGGAGCTCGAAGGGCACACACCATGCAGCGGCGAGTGTCTCGACGAACGCAGCATCGGCATCGGCCCCGGGGCGAACACCATGATGGATGTGCCAGATGGTGAACGACCGCTCGGCAACCCTCGCCAGCACCGCCATGGCCACACTGTCGGCACCACCACTCACGCCGAGATGAAGCTCACCGTCGGGGAAGGCACATCGGTCGAGCAGGTCGGCCGTGGCCATCGATTCAGGCGGCGACGGACGAAGCTCGGACCCGGTCGATCCAGAGCTGCGGCTCGCGGATCTCGGCGATCGACGGCACGTTTGCCGGTTCGGACCAGGCGAGATCCATGAGTGCTGCACCGCCAGCCTTCTCGACCTCGGCGATGAACGATTCGCCCTCGGCGTATTGCTTGAGCTTGGCCTCGAACCCGGCGAGCCGTTGGAACACCTTGGTGAAACCACTGGCTCCCATACGCCGATTGCGCAGGACGCGGGCGAAGCGGTCCTGCGATGGAATCAGTCCGTGACCAGCACGGTCCATGGTGACGTCACCGTGACCCTCGAGCAGGCTCATGAGGCCGGCGACCTCGTTGATCACCTCGAGCTGCTCCTCGGAGGCAAACAGCGCCATGATGCCACCCTGATCCATCGGATCTTCACCGCGCCTGCGAGCTTCGAGCAAACGCTGTGCAGCAGCAAGGAACCGCTTGGGGTCGGGATCGACGGACTCCATCGTGCCATTGACCAGACCGAGGAAGTGTTCACGCATCCAGGGCACACCGGTGAACTGGGCCCGATGGGTGACCTCGTGCAGTGCAAGCCACAACCGAAACTCATCCGGTGGAAAGGCGTAGCGCTTCTCGAGTGCCAGGACATTCGGCGCCACGTAGTAGACGATGTCTTGTTCCTCGGGCTTTTCGTCCTCGATCACGAGCAAGTCGTATTGACCGAGCACCCGGGTGGACATCCAACCGAGCATTGCCCCGAGTTCAGCTCCGGCGAACTTGGGTCCGATGGTCGACGTTTTGTCATCCATCTTGTCTTCGAGCTTGTCGGTGACCGGCTTCAGCAGCCGCTGGAACGACGCCAGATTGGCATCGACCCAACCCGCTCGATCCGTGACCCGACCACGTGCGTTGCCCGAAAGCGAGCGGAGACCGGTGCACGCAGCGACAAGGTCTTCGGCTTGCGCGGTGTAGCGGTCGAAATCATCCTCGAGCCCGTCGCGGTAGCGCGCTGCGGTGTACGGCTCGCGACCGGCGACCTTCCTGGCGACGGTGCGGGCGACGTCCCAGTCGACGGCGCCACTCATGTCAGTCGCGCGGGTAACGCTGGCGGGTCACCTGGGCGAGATACCCACCGACAGAGGCGACGATCGCCAAGATCGCCGAGACAGCGAGTACCGGTGCGATCCAGAAGTGCCAGACGACTGCAGAAAACATGCTCGCAAGTGTAGACGCCCTGGCTGCCCGACCCGCAGTCAGGCGACCGACACGGCCATGTCGACGACGACCCCCCAGTGATCGGACGGTACGACACCATCGATCGGTGTCATCGCGAAGCGCTCGGCCTGCACGGGATTGCCGTTGGGGCGTCGGCGCGGCCACGAAACCAAGACATAGTCGAGTCGGCGCTCCGGCCACGCCGAATCGTTGACGTACGGGTTCGAGGCAGAGTAGGTCGCTCCGCTGCCGGTACCGACCAGTTCCCAGGCGTCGGAGAACACGAGTCCGGGGACTGCGCCGGCAGATCGGCCGGTCAGACGCCGGATCTCGTCGCTGTCGGGCACGGCATTCAGGTCGCCGACGAGTACCGGCGGCAACAGCCGATCCGGGGCGGCCTCACGACGCTCGGCGATCAGCTGAGCGATCTCGTCGAGTTGTCGACACCGCAGCGCGCTCTGATCGAAGCCGTGCGACAGATGGGTGGTGAAAACATCCCATGGGCCAACCGGTGTCTCGATCTCGGCCCAGACCACCGTGCGATGTTTGGGCGCGGTTCCCACATCGAGGAATGCCCACCCCGAGTCGGTGATGGGCCACTGCGACGCGACAGCGTTCACCACACTGAAACGATCGTCCTCGCCGCCGGGTGCAGTCGCCACGAAGTACCCGAGTTCGTCGCGCAGCCACGCGATCTGGTCGGGCTCGCGCCCACACAGCTCCTGCAATCCCACGACATCGGGGGCGACGGATCGCAACGTCGACGCGATGGCCGGTGTTCGAGCCTCGAGGTCGCCATTGCGCCACCACGTGTTCCACGTGGCGAGACGCAACGTTGCAACCATGACGCTCGACGTTACCCCCTGGTCACCGAGCCCTCGTTCGTCCTCGACGGCTCAGGTGTTGCGTACTCAGTCGTCGAGGATTTTGCCTCGCATGCGGGGCACCACCATGGGCGCATGCACCGAGCAGAAGTCCTGGTCGTTGTAGCGACTGAGTTGGGTTTCACATTCCGGTTCGAGGCAGACGCGGCCCACGTCACTGACTGGGAGGTTTCGCTCGATGCTGGTGAATTTCTCTCCGATGACCCGCATGTCAGGTACAACGGAGCGACACCGCGCTGCGGTTCCACTCGTCATGGAACTGTCACGAAGCAATCCCGTTGGGGAGTTCATCATGTCCGCCACCATGACCGCCGTTGTGACCGTTGGAACCGGCGGTTTCGAGATGCTCGAACTGCAGCAGGTACCGATCCCAGTACCCGGAACCGGTGAGGTACGGGTGAGGGTCCTTGCCGCTGGCGTGAACAACACCGAGATAAACACTCGGTTGGGCTGGTATTCCGCGGCGGTCACGCACTCGACCAGCGATACTGCCAGCGACGCCGCCCGGCCCGATGCTGCGGTGCACCGGCCCGATGGCGGTTGGAACGATGCGACACCCTGGCCACTGATCCAGGGCACCGACTGCTGCGGCATCGTCGACGAACTGGGCGCCGGCGTCGACCCCGCGCTGCGTGGACGACGGGTGATCATCCGCGCCTGCATGCGTTCCAACGGCTGGGGTTCCCTCGAGAACGTCTGGATGGCGTCGGACTTCGATGGCGCATTCGCAGAATATGTGAAGGTTCCGGCGTCAGAAGTGTTCCCCGTCGACTGTGACTGGAGCGACGCAGAACTCGGTGCGATCCCGTGCGCCTACGGAACCGCCGAGAACATGATCCGGAGAGCCGGCGTCAGGCAAGGTGACCGAGTGCTCGTCACCGGCGCGTCGGGTGGCACCGGATCTGCTTCGGTGCAGCTTGCTCGTCGTCGCGGTGCGCACGTCGTCGCCATGGCGTCGCTCCCGAAGTTCGACGCCGTCCGCCGACTCGGTGCGCACGAGGTGATCGAACGAGACACCATCCCCCACCCACAGTCGTTCGACGTCGTGGTCGACAACGTGGCCGGACCCGGTTTCTCGGCGGCCCTCGACTCGGTTGTACGCGGGGGTCGCTATGTGTCGTCAGGGGCCATCGCTGGGCCGATCGTCGAACTCGACATGCGCACCTTCTACCTCCGAGACATCCACATGATCGGATGTACCGCATGGGAGGAGCCGGTCTTTCCCGACCTCATCGGCTACATCGAGCGGGGCGAGATCCGTCCCGTTGTCGCGAAAACGTTTCCGCTGGCCGAGATCGTGAGAGCCCAACAGGAGTTCTTGACCAAGGCCCACGTGGGCAAGTTCGTCCTGATCCCCTGATCAGTCCTCGTGCTGGGCGTCCACAATCGCCTGGAAGATACGAGCCTTGAGTCGGTCGGGAACCTGATCGTTGCATCGCCTGGAGACGACCTGGCGCAACTCGAACTCGAACGCATAGGTGGAGCCGCAGTGCCCACAAAACTCCAGGTGGCTCTTGATGACGGTTCGACGCTCGACGGTCAGATGACCGTCGAGATAGTGGTACAACTCCTGCAGCGCCTCCTGGCACTCACCAGAGCCGAACTCGGCACAAGGATCGTCGGTCATGTCACGAAGCCCCCGCGTCGACGCCCACACCCGCTGACTCGGGCTCGGGCAGAAGACGATTTTCCTCTGCGAAACCGTGCAACCGCTTTTGCAGCTGCTTTCTTCCCCGGTGCAAGCGGCTCATCACCGTGCCGATCGGCACGTCGAGAATCTCGGCGATCTCCCTGTATGCAAACCCCTCGACGTCGGCCAGGATGACCGGCATCCGGTAGTGGTCGGGAAGGTCCTCGAGCGCAACCTTGATCTCGTCTTCGCCGAAGAGCTCCATGAGTTCATCTTCGGCAGAGCGACCGAGCACTGCGCTCTCGGCACTGCCGATCCGGCGGTAGAGGTAGAGGTCCTCTACATCGTCGATGTCGGATTCGTCGGGACGACGCTGCTTCTTGCGATAGGCGTTGATGTAGGTGTTGGTGAGGATGCGGTACATCCACGCCTTCAGGTTGGTGCCTTCCTCGAACCGGTCGTAGGCGCGATACGCCTTGAGATAGGTCTCCTGGACAAGGTCCTCGGCATCGGCGGCATTGCGAGTCATGCGAAGCGCCGCAGAGTACAAACCGCTCATCAGCGGCATGGCATCGTCGGCAAACATGGCCTTTTCTGCCACGGGACCTCCTGGGGAGTGCTCAGGCGCACCCCGAAACGAGAGCGAGCCCGAGAGGAGGATTGAACTCCTGACCTACGCTTTACGAGAGCGTCGCTCTACCAACTGAGCTACTCGGGCAGGACTGCAAAGGTACCAACGCAGCCCACGCGATCCTCTCGCCTCACCCCTGGAGCAGCGGGAGCTTGAGCAGCAGCGCCTGGAGCGCCAGCGCCTCATTCGGATTGCGGCCGAGCGACGCATGGGTGGCTCGAATGTGGCCGGCTGCAGCGAGCACACTGCTGCGTTCATCACCACCGACCATCGCCTTGCGATACCGCGCCGCCAGGGTTGCAAGCCCGAAACGCAACTCGTCGGTACGAAGCTGACGGAGTTCCCGCCGGTGCCGGACGTCGAGGTCGTTGCGACCGCTTCCTCGCGTACCGAACGCTTCTTCGCGAGCGTCGAGGGCATCGAGTTCGGCTCGGTGCCGCTCAGCCGTGCCCGCCGACTCACTCGCCTCGTCGATCAGCGCTCGCAGTTCCTCGACGATGACCGCAACCGCCGCGCCGGATCCGTCGAGCCGGTCGGGCACACCCCACCATGCCTGACGTCGGGTTGCGAGGCGCTCGTCGTTGGTGAGGTCGCGCGCCCGCCGAACACTGCCCCCAGCGGCGGCGGCGACGACGGCAGCCCGCTCGGCATCGACGAGTCCATCGATGACGAGCGCCTCGGCGATTGCAGCCTCAGCAACCGGCGGAAAGTCGATCCGGGTGCAGCGGCTCTCGACGGTCACGTGCTCGGGAGGGACGTCCTCTGCGAGCAACACGAAGATCGTGGTCGCCGGAGGCTCCTCGATCGTCTTGAGCAAGGCGGCCGCCGCCGCAGGCGTGGCGGTATGGAACCGGTTGACGATCAAGACTTTGCGCTTGCCTTCCACCGGTGAGCGGCTGGCTTGCACGATCAGTGGCTCGGCTTCCTCCTCACGCCGCAGATTGTTGCCGGCGGGATCGAGGACGTGGATGTCGGCATGACGTTCCGAGACGGCGAGCCGACGGTGGCGCTCTGCACCATCGGGGTCAGCGGCTGCGAGCAGTTCCCCAGCGAACACGAGTGCAGCGTGACGCTTTCCAGCGCCGAGCGGTCCGACGAACAGATACGCGTGCACCGGTGCGTCGACGGCTGCCTGCAACCGCCTGACTGCGTCGGGCTGCCCGATCACTGTGTCCCAGCTCATCGATTCGCAGCCAGCCACGCATCGACGGCGGCGTCGACGCGAGCAGCCACGTCCTCGACTGTCCCGTCGGCCCCGACGACGACCCAACGGTCGGGATCAGCTGCTGCCATCTCCAGATAGCCCTGACGAACCTTCGTGTGGAACTCGGCCCCGGCCCCCTCGATTCGATCGACCTCGTCACCGAGGCGTTGCCGGGCGACGTCGAGGTTGACATCGAGGAGCACGGTGAGGTCGGGTTCGATGCCGTTGGTCGCCCAGTGCATCATCCGGGTCAGTTCATCACGATCGAGGCCACGACCGAACCCCTGGTAGGCGGTGGTCGACGCGGTGAAACGATCGGTGATGACCGTCTCGCCTCGCGCGAGTGCGGGGGCGACAACCTCGGCCACGTGTTGGGCCTTGTCGGCGATCACGAGCAGTGCCTCGGCTCGGTCGTCGAGCATGTCGTGGGCGGGATCGAGCAGGATCGATCGGATAGCGCTTCCGATTTCTGTCGCACCGAACTGAAAGGTCAGTTCCACACCGAGACGAGCGGCGAGCCGCTGCGCCTGCGTCGACTTCCCAGATGCATCGGCCCCCTCGAAGGCAATCAGTCGTCCGGTCACGAGTCGGCCTCCGCATCGACGGGAGCGGACGTACTGGACACGAAGGCCCCGGAACCAGCCCGAAGACTCCGCATGGCCAGCACCCCTGCGAACACGATGATCACCGAACTCAACCACATGGTGAGTCGCACGCCAGGAACAAAGATCGAGACCCCACCGAACTCGGCGATGCGATCGTCCCACAGCGCTGCGGACAACCCATCGAACACTTCGGAGAGCACGGGAGCAACGGCGAGTGCGAGCAGCACGCAGAACCGAACCAGCACCAGCAGGGCCGAGAAGATCCGCCCACGCAATTCGTCGTCGACGTTTTCGTGCAACAGGGTGAACCCGAGCACATAGATCGGGCCGGCTGCGAAACCGACAACCGCAATCATGGGAACCACGATCGACAGCACCGATGACGACGAGGCGACGAGCAGTCCACCACCGGCAACGGCGAGGGCGAAGGGGAAGAGCCGCGCTCGGTTGATACGGGCCTGTGTCACCGAGGCGGTTACCACGCCTGCAGCCATGCCGGTACCGAGCGCAAACAGCACAAGGTTGAAGTCGGCACCATCCCCCGAGATCACCTCGTCCACGAAAATGGCCCCCAACGGGACCAACATGCCGCCTCCGATCACGGCGGTGGCCAGACCGACGTTGACCGCTCGAACGATGGGGTTGACCGCGATGAACTGCCATCCCTCCCGCAGCTCTCGGATTGCGCCACCGAGATCCCACGACCCTCGCTCGGCCGAGCGACGCTCTTCACGGCTCCGGCGAGGCCATGTGATACGCCAAATGATGAGTGCGGTCAGCAGAAAGGACAGTCCATCGACGTAGAAGGCAAGACCCTCCTCATTGAGGTGCCACGTGTCGACCCAACCCTCGTCACTGAACCGTTCGGACAGCTTTGCGAGGAGCGCTGCAATACCCGCCGCTACCGGGAACATCCCGTAGGCGGCCGCAACGTTGAGCGAGTTCGCCGTGGTGAGCTTGTCACGGGGAACGAGGTTCGGAACCACCGCCTCTTTCGCCGGTGACCACAGCATCGTGAAGATCTCGAGCACGAACGACGCAATGACGAGTCCAACGATCGTGTCGACGAACGGCAACGCAAACAACACGAGAGCCCGTCCGACGTCGCACACAAGCATGACCTTCTTGCGGTCGAGCCGGTCGACCATCACACCCGCCGCCGTTGCGAGAAAGAATCCGGGCGCGATCCGCGCGCCGAGAACGAGTGCAATGGCCGTGCCTTCGGAACCGTCGCTGATCCGCTCTGCGAGCGAGATGATTGCGATCAGCCCCAACCAGTCGCCGGTTGCGGAGACGACCTGCGCAATCCAGAGTCTGAAAAACGCGCGCGATCCGAAAATCGCCTCGATTCGGTTGTCCGGCTTGGTGGACCCGACGGCGTCCTGCAGTCGGTCCGCGCTGTTGGACGCCGGGGGATTCACGGGACCGAGACTAGGCGGTCACGTACCCGGCAGGCTGACCGGGCTTCCGACACGCGTTCAGAAGGAGTCGTCGGACTCGTTCAGGGTCGGCGTCGAGGCCGATTTCTTCGCCGCCTTCTTCTTCGTGGCCTTCTTCTTGGCTGCCTTCTTCTTCGCCGCCTTCTTCTTCGCCGCCTTCTTCTTCGAGGCCTTCTTTTTCGCCGGGCCCTTGGCCCGCCGGTCGGCGAGCAGTTCGGCGGCCCGTTCAACGGTCAACTCTTCGACGGTGTCACCTTTGCGAAGCGAGGCATTGAATTCGCCGTCGGTGACGTACGGGCCGAACCGGCCGTCCTTGACGATCATCGGCTTACCGGTCTCGGGATCGGCACCCATGTCACGCAGCGGGGGTTTGGGCGCAGCCTGACCGCGACGGCGTTTGGGTTGGGCAAGAATCGCCA